>OGCK01000148.1_pt1 | contig 13391 bp, 10 predicted proteins | sample 1570051 | NCBI WGS metagenome assembly OGCK01 (sample SAMN06266181, study PRJEB24510) | hot springs metagenome | isolation source: hot spring sediment | place: USA: Zodletone Spring, Oklahoma | collected 2013-12-03 | reverse complement strand
TCTCGTGGGCTCGGAGATGTGTATAAGAGACAGGTGCAGAACAGTCCATTGTGATCCGGTCAGCTTTTCCGTGATTGTCCGACGGGTCGTAGATACCGTCTTGCGAGTCAAGCCGAAACGGCTCCATTTTGTCGATAAGGCTGCTGATGTTTAATCACGCCGAAACACTGATGCACCAGCTTGCGCATGGCCGCGCCGAGGGCGACCATTTTGGGTTTTCCCCTGGCGCACAAGCGCTCGTACATGGCCTTGATGTCCGGGTTATAACGTGTCGCCACGATCGCAGCCATGTACAGCACCGCGCGCGTCTTCGCGTCGCCGTTCTTCGACAAGTGCGGACGTTTCAACACGCTGCTGCCCGACTGATGTTCCACCGGTACCAGACCGAGAAACGCCGCCACCTGTTCCGCGCTCTTGAACGTGCGGCTGTGCAATAGGGCCACCATGCGGTTGGCCGTCTTCTCGCCGACCGCAGGAATGCTCAACAGGTAGGCCTGATCGGCTTTCAGGCCAGGATGGCGGTCAATGTGATCGTCAATCGCGGTGTGCAGACGGGCAATCTCGTGTTTCAGCACAGCCAGATGCGCGTCCAGCGATTGTTGCACCAGAGCCGGGACGCTGCTCAGCGTGGCTTTTTCCTGCCGGTTCAGTTCGCGCCGCACATCGGTTTCCAGCGCCTCCAACCGCGCCAGCAACGCTTTGAGTTCGCGCACTTCAGGCGGGGGCGGTGTCCACGGCTGCGGCTTGACCAGCGCGCCGTAACGCGCCAGCACGACGCTGTCTACACCGTCGGTCTTGGTACGTACCGCCAGGCCGCGCGCAAAGTCCTTGACCTGCGCCGGATTGGCGATGGATACGGTCACACCCGCGTCGGCCAGCCAGAGGGCGACAGCTTCGTGATATACCCCGGTGGCTTCAAGCACGGCGTGGAGGTCGGTCAGCGTGATGCCGTATTTGCCCAGCCAATCAGCCATGAGGGCAAAGCCGCTGGCGTTGTTGGGGATGCTTTTGGTCTTACGCTTGTCAGTTGTGGTGTCGAGCAGGGCGCAATCCAGCTTGGCCTTGGCGACATCAATTCCCAGATAATGCATGCTTCACCTCGCGTGTCTGTTGAAACAATGCCCTTCATACCCACTCGCCTTGTCCATGCAGGGTCTGCGCTAGGCGCGCCCTCGGATACCGTTCAGTGTCATGACTGGCAGAAAAGGGAGGCGGAGGGCGACTATCTACAGCTCAAGGTCAAGCCTTCAGGGTGCGCACAAGCTCACTCCGCCTCGTGTGGCCGTAGCTCACGACCACGGTGAGCAAGATACAAGGGTGCGCCATGCGCACCGATTGGCTAAAAGGTGCGCATGGCGCACCCTACGTCCGAGCGGACAATCACGGATAAATCTGGCTGGATCACTAGGCAACACACTCATTCCAACAGCGTATTCAGGCGTGTGTAGTCGATTTTGGCGTTGTGGCGGCGGTCGAGGGGAATCGCTGTGATGCGGCGTATTTCGTCAATCTTTGCCCAGTGCAAGGCCTTCCCAAGATCCATTTTCAGGGCGCTGAAGTCCGCTTTGGCATCGCTTTCGATCAGTAGCAAGCGCCGTCCGTGGTGCGCGAGCATGGCGCAACGGCGCACCCCCGGCCAAAAGCTCGCTGCACATTCCACGCTGAACGGATACAGCCGTCCGCGCTTATCGTTGATACGTGCGCTGCAGCGACCCACCAGCCACAGGCGGCCGTGCGCGTCGAGCCAACCGGCGTCGCCGGTGCGATGCCAGCGTTGACCCGCCACCTCGAATTTGCTGTCCGCGTCACCCACGCCGTGCAGATAGCCAGGCAGCACATGTGCGCCATTGACCACAATTTCGCCGATTTCGCCCCGCGTGAGCACGTTCTGCTCGAATTGCTCCGCCGTGAGCGAGCCGATGGGGGTGCCAAAGCGGTCGGGCAGGATGCGCAGTTGTAGGCTTGAGGCCGGAAGCCCGACCAGCAGGCCAGAGCCAGCACGCATGGCGGTGCGCTCTGCTGCGCCGATTTCACGCTGTTCGATCTCGGCCATCGGCTCGGCCTCGGTGGAACCGTACACCGCAACGATGCGTGCATCCGGCGCAAGTCGGCGCAGGCGATCAAGCAAGGGCGGAAAGACGGGGGCACCGCCCATATCCATGCGTTTGAACGGTAATCCCAGACCCTCGGTTTCCGCCTGCTCGGCCAGTCGCTCGAAGAAGGCAGGCGAGGCACCGCAGCGTTCGATGCCCAAGGCGCGTGCCTGCGCCAGTACCGGTGCGGCGCGAATGAAGCCCGGACGACGCAAATCGGCATCCGGGATCAGGCTGGTCATGCCGGAAGCCAGATTGGCGAGCAGGAAAATCGGCAGCGTGCTCAGGTCGCGCTCGCCGGAACGTAGCGCCAGCGCGCCACGCAGCGCGGCGTGCTGGGCGAGCAGGAACGCATGGCTGCGCAAGGCGGCCTTGGGGCGACCTGTGCTGCCGCTGGTGAAGGTCAGCAGGGCGGGCGCGTCACCGCCCGCTGCGTGTGTCATGAGCGGCGGGTAACGTTCGGCATGAGCAATAGGCTGCGCGCCGGGCATGAAACCCGTGGTGACAAAGCAGTGTGGAATGCGGCGCATGGCGGGTGAAACGAGGCGTAGCAGATGGGCGCGGGGGCTGGCGATCAGTGCGCGCGGTTGGCCGATGGCGCAGCATTGTTCGATATGCGCACGGCCTGCGGATGGATCGAGAAACATGGCCACCGCGCCCAGACGAAACAGCGCCAGCAGGATCTGGTACAGCTCGCCGCTCATCGGTTGCAGCACCAGCACGGCATCGCCCGCGCCGATGTCTGTGGCGCGCAGCAGGCTTGCCAGCCGTGCCGCGCTTTCGTCAAGTGCCTGGTAGCTCAGACTGCGCTCACGCCCGCTCCGCCCGTCGATGATCGCTGGTCGCTCGGGATGTTCGGCGGTGCGCGCCTCTAACATCGTGATGATGTTCATGTCGGCAACAGCCGCGCCTGATAGAGCGTATAGCGCCGCATGACGCGCGCGTAACGGGCGGAGAGCTTGAGAGAGTCGTTGTGCTCGTGCATGAGGGCATGGATCACGCGCCGGTAGCCTTTCATGCGCGCGATGTCTTGGCACTTGGCCGCCAATACCGCGCCCAGCCCGGCGTTTTCCCGCCCCGGCAGCACGGCGATGGTCTTGATGATGCAGGTGTCCAGTGGCAGGCCGGCGAGTGGCTGGTTGAAGTCCGGCAGCGCGAACAGATAGCCGACCAGCGCGCCATCACGTTCGGCCAGCAGGATCAGTTCCGCATCCAGTTTTGGCAAGAGGCTGCGATATTGCTTGATGAAATCCGTCACCTCCAGCGCGGTGTAGAGGAAATTATCGGCGAAGCTGGTGAGTGAAAGTCGGTGGATGGCGAGCAGCTCATCGTCCAGACGCGCCAGGTTCAGTGGCCTGAATTGCACACCGCTGGATTGCAAGCGAGCCAGGGTGCGTGGCACGCGTTCATCTTGGTGGGCAAGATCGCCATTCAGTGCCGAAACATAGCGAGCCAGCGGTGTGAATCCGGCGGCCTCGAACCACTCCGGCCATTCTGGCGGATTGTTCGGCTCCAGGAAGAACGGCGGTTCCATGCCGCGTTCGCTCACCAAACGGTAGGCGCGCCAGGTATTGCCATCCATCGGCCCGATTGCCAGCGTACATCCCTGGTCGCTCAAGCGCTCGAAGGCCGCTTGGAACAGACGCAGCGCCGCCTCCCGGCTCGTGGCAGCGAAATGTCCCAGCACTCCAAGCCGTTCGCCCGGCAACTGCGGAACCTCCGACCACCACAGGGAGCAGCGCGCCTCGCCGTCCGCGTCGAGCAACAGATGTTCATCAGGCCGGTGGCGTTCAAGCACCGTGGCATCAAACCCCTGGTACACCGGCCGTTCGAGATGGCGTTCCAGTTCTTTGGCGGTGTGTATTGTCATCACGTTATTCATGCGTCCTCACTACTAGGACTTACGCAAAACGAGGATTTAGCCCCCCTCTCCCCTTGTGGGAGGGGGGGAGGGGGCATTAAGTTAAGCTTCAACCAATTGAATATCAACAACAAAACAAACACATCATCGACACGCCTCGATGTTTTGAGCGCATCGTTCCAGTAAGGCCTGAACAAGCGGCTGGATATTCACCCCGCGCAGCACGTGGATGATCTGGTTTTTCATGTTGGACAAGGCCTGAGCGTTGTGACTGTGTCCTGCTAGGAGCATTGGGGAGAGGGGGAATAGCATCAGCTAAATCATAGGCTTATGCCAACCTTTCCACCCCCTCCCCAACCCTCCCCCATCAAGGGGGAGGGAGTAAAATCGTGATTCTGCGCAAGTCCTGACTAGGCCAGCAACAACCCCATCCCCAACCAGCCCAGGCTCGATACCGCCAGCGCGAGGCTTACCTGACGCAGCCAGCGGGCGGCGTTGAGCGGGCAGTCGTCCAGATGCGGCTGCCAGCGGTAAAAAGCGTACACAGCCGCGCCGAGCAGGGGAACACTCAGGGCGAGTGCCGCCAGCGTGGCGGGAGAGTCGATAAACAGTAGCCAGGAGAGCGCGACCACGCCCCAACCCTGCGCCAGCGCGGGCAGCAGCCGTGCTGGCGGGATATGCGCCTGACCGGTATGGATGCGTGAGACACCGAACATGCTCAATTGCGCGCCGTAGCTCAGCGCGAAGGCGAAAAATGCCGCCGTATCCTCAGCCGATTCGCAGGTCAGCAGCCAGAACATCCCCGGCCCGCCGATGGCCAGGAGCGCGGTCAGGTTGTGTTGATGGCGCTGAATGATGATGCCTTGGCGCAGGGCGAGGACGCTGGCCGTCACGAAGGTCAGTAGCATCACCGTGAGCCACGCCAGCCCGCCGATGACCCAGCTCGTGTAGGCCAGCAGCACGGCACCGATCAGCGCACTGTCGTCGAGTGAGCTGCGCCGTCGCCAGAAGATGACAAACAGCACCAGGAATGTGACGACCCCCAGCTGCGGCAACAGCGCCGCCGCATCGAGATTCAGATAGGTCTTGAGTAGGGCATACGAGGCCAGCGGAATGAACAGGTTGTCCAGTCCGCGCCAGGCCACGGCCTCGAACATCATCACCAGCAGCCCCAGAATGGCTCCGATCAGGAGCGACTCGGCGCGCCCGGTGTCGGTGAACAGCAGCAGGACGATGTGTACACACAGAAAGCTGACCAGAAAAAAGGCGAAGGAGCCTTCCAGTGATTTCTGCCCGTCGAGGGTGGTAAAGCGCATCTGCCCGTAACGCAGGCCGATCAGCGCCGCCAGCGCGTCGGCCAGCGTGAGGATGAGAATGGGCACGCTGTAGAGCAGCGCGTTCCCGTCCGCGAGCACGAACACCGTGGCCACCGCCAGCGGAAACAGCAGCTCGCCCCAGGATACCCGACTCACAGCGTGCAGTACGCCGCGCATATCCGCCGTGCCCGCGTGTCCCGTGCGCAGCAGCCACAGTGCCGCCATGCTCGTTCCGGCCAGCAGCAGCACCGGCCAGGCGCTGTCGAACAGCCAGGGAAAGCTGCTGGCCACCAGCCCCATCAGCACATGCATCAGCTTGCGCGGCAGTTCCGGGTGCGGTGCGGCCAGATGTTGCCACAGCGCGATTCCAGCGAAGCTGAGACCGAGCGCGGCCAGAACCAGCGCCATGCCCAGCCAGGCATTCATCGCACCTGCTCCACAATAAAATCGCTATAGAAAAAAGCCTTGTCCATGCGATGCAAGCGCTGACTCAGCTCATCCAGGGCATCCAGTCGGTCGGCCATGGAGGGCGGCCTGCGACGCGGCACGCGCATATTCCAGTAGGCCAGCCGCGCGCCGGGAGTGGCCACGCCGACCAACTGATCGAGCAACTGCTCATAGTTTTCCTGCGACATGTATTCGAAGATGTCGCTCAGGTTGAAGGCGCTAAAACGCTGCCCCGGCTCGCGGGCGAGGTAGTCCTCGATGGATTGCGCATGCCATTCGATGCAATCCAGCCGCGCGCGAATGGTCTCAAAGGCGTTCTCGCGCAAGGCCAGCGGCAGCGCTGCGCCGTGCTGGCCGGTCAGAATCCAGTGCAGATAGGGATTGTCCGCCGGATCCAGCTCCACCAGTGCATGGCGGGTGCGGGCGAGAATATGCTCGGCCACGCTGCCTTGCACATAGCGGAAGAAGCTGGGGTCGCGCCCCAGCCTGCCCATGACGAAGCGCGAAAAAAACACGCGGAACAGCGCGCGCCAACGCCAGTTGTCCCACTGCGTGGTATAGAAATGCTCGCGCTGCGCACGGTCGCTGCCTTCGAGCAGCGTCGCCACCCGGTGCGGGTTGTGTACCAGGGGCAGCACTCGCTCGCGGAACACGGCGAAATAATGCTCGAAGCGGCCTGCCGCGCCGATGCCTTGCTCAATGGCCTTGGGCTGCGCATCCCAGAAGGCGCGCACTTCGGTATCCAGCAGGGGGCGGCAACGACGGTACAGCGCGGTGCGGCGCGAGCTCGGGCGTGAGCCGACCAGTTCGAGCAGTTCCGCATGACTGAGTTCGCGGTAGGCCGCCACGCGCAGGGCAAGGCAGGCCAGTTGCGCCGGATTCATATCCAGCGCCACCACCCGCTCCGCCCCGCTGGCGAGTAGCGCCAGCGCGTTGTCCCCCGCCGAAGCAATGGACAGGCAGACCCCGCCGCGCTCCACCGCCAGCGCCTCGCACAGGATGTCGGCATCCTCCCAGCATTGGGCATAGCGGATCTGCGAGAAGTCGGCGTGCGCGCCAATTTCACTGCCCATCATGAGCCTCCTGCTCCAGTCGCCGGATGATGCCGCTGGAGCCATCGAACTCCACCCACTCGCCGTCGCGCAGGATGCGGGTCAGACCCGGCACGGATACCACCGCCGGAATGCCCATCTCGCGGGCGACAATCGCCGAATGCGACAGCAGGCTGCCGCGCTCGACCAGCAACCCAGCTGCCGCCGGGAACAGCATCACCCAGCCCGGATCGGTGCGCTCGGCGACCAGAATCTCGCCCGGCAGCAGCATGGCTGCGCGTGGATCGCGTACCACCCGCACTGGCCCGCGTACCACGCCCGGACAACAGCCGATCCCCTTGAGCAGGTCCTCGCTGTCCGCCGTCACACTTTCCATCGGCGCACGGAAGTGGTTGCCCTGGTAGACCATGCCGAAGGTCTCGAAACGGTCGGCGGGTGTCTCCATGTGCGCGTATCCGGCAAACTCGGCGCGGCGCAGCGCCACCAGCGCCTTGAGATCGGTGGTGACGGCCGTGCCTTCGATGAAATCCAGAATCTCATCCACGCGCAGATAGAACACATCGCGCGGCTCGTTCAGTCGATCCTCGGCATACAGGCGTCGCCCCAGTTCGACGAACACCCGGCGCACGCGCCCGAACAGCCGCGTGCGTTCGAAGCGCAGGTTCTCGCGGTCGCGCACGCGGGCGCGGGCATGGCTAAGCACCCAGCCGAACACACGCCGCCGCCAGGGATGCTCCGCCAGCAGCGCTTCGACCCGCTCGGTTGCACGGGCGCGAATCTCGCCCTCCACCTGGCGCGCCTCCGTGCCCGTCGCCGCCTGTTGCCGCAGATGGCGGGCAAGTTGCCCGACTGAACGCATCAGCAACAGCGGGTCGTCGTGCAAGGTGGCGCTTTCCAGCTTCAGCTCATCCAGACAACGGTCGCCGAACTTAGTGAGATAAGCTTGCCAGGCGGCGGCGAAGGCCGGGCGCGTGGCGAGCGCCGCCTCAAGACTGCGCGCTTCGCCTTCGCAAAGCAGGGTGATGAGAGCCGCGTCCTCGGCAATCATCATGGCCATGGCGCGCATTCTTTGCACTGGCTCCGCGCTAATCATGCCGCCCTCGCCAGCCAGCAGGTCGTTGTGCAAGCTTTCCGCCGCGTCGCCACACCAGCGTTGTCCAAGCTTGCGCAGCACGCCATAGAACAGCATGGCGTAAAAATCGTTAATCAGCGGCGCGTCCCAGCGCGTCAGCAGACGGCGCTCCAGCTCGTGATAATGCTGCACCAAGGCATTGGCGCTCATGCTTTCCAGTGCGTCCGCCGTGGCCAGCGCTTCGTCCAGGCGGCGATAGAAACGACGTATTTTGCCCGCCAGCAGAAAGTGATTGGCCAGCAGACCGAACAGCGTGCCGCTCAAGCGCAGCCCGTCCAGCAGGCGTGCCGTGCTGCTTTTCCCGGCCAGCTCGGCGGCAATATCTGCGGGCAGCCCCTCGCGCACGCCCATCATCTGTTCCATAAAGCGCTGGTTAAGCGCGAAGCCCGGCAGCAGCGCCAGAAGCCGATACCAGGACAGCAGGTTGTAATACACCCGCCCGCGGATCAGTCCCAACATGCGGCGGAAAGTGGTGTCATGCGCACGAATCACCGACTCGGGGACATGCAGAATGCGGCAGAACTCGCGGTACACCGACTCGTAGGCGCTGCGTGCGAAGCTGAAGGTCAGCGGCGTGGTGATGCCGCCGTAGCTCTCGGCGATATTGCTGTTATCCCACAGATTGCGCTCCCCGCACGGATCCGCCAGTGCGCCCAGCGCGGTGATGGGGCGTGACTGCAGCAGGTAGAGCCGCCCGTCAGCCATGGCCCATTCGATGTCCTGTGGTCGCTCGAAGTATCGGCTGGCTGCCCTCGCCAGCGTCGCCACTTCGCGCACTTGGGCATCCGACAGCGGCGCGCCGACCCCGGACAGGGTCTCCACGCGCAGCCCGTCGCTCGCTTCCGCGTCGCAGCGATGCGCGATGTGCATATCCGCTGGCGAGAACTCGATGATCGAACCCGCCTCGTCCACCCGCCAGGTATCCGCATCGGCCTCCCCGCCGACCAGCGCCGTGCCCAGGCCATGCACCGCCGACACCACGGCAACATCACGCCGACCGTTGACTGGGTCGGCGGCAAACGCCACTCCGGCGGCCTCGGCATCAATCATGCGTTGCACCAGTACGGCCGGTGGGTGCGGGCGCGGCGGCAGGCCAGCCTCGCGCCGGTAGGCCCAAACCCGTGCGGCAAAGCCGGAGCGCCACACATCGACCACCCGTTGCGCCACCTCCTCGGCAGGCACGTTGAGCCAGCTTTCCAGTTGCCCGGCAAACGAGTGCTGCGCGCCATCCTCATCCAGCGCGGACGAGCGCACTGCCCAGTGTCCTCCGCCAGCGAGCAACAGACGCTGCTTTAGCGCGTCGAGTAATGCAGCCGAAGGCGTCAGCGCACGCAGCACCTGCGCCACCTCCACTTCAGTCTCGGGCAAGGGCGCGAGCAGGCTGGCTTCGAAGGCGGCCGGCTCGACCACAAACCAGTCCGGTATCGCCAGCCCGGCGGCGCTTAGCCTGGCCAGCGCGGTCGCCTTGCCGCCAAGGCGCTGTGGATCAATCGGGTGGGGTGGATCGAGCAGATAGTGCATGTCACGGTATCCAAAATAGCGCACCCGCCCCGAGGGACAGGTACATGGCAAGCGTCCACAGTCCGGCGATCAGCTCGAAGCGTTTGCCGGAGCCGCTCGCCATGCGGGAGAGAAAGCGTTGTGCAGCCAGCACGGCCAGCAGCAGACCAGCCAGCAGGATGAGCAGCACCGGCAGCAGCGCGTCAATGCGCCAGGCTGCCAGCAGGGCGAATACAGCGGTGGCGAGGAGCACGCCCAGCCAGGCCGCCAGCGCCCGGCGCGCGCCCCACAGCGCCGAGTAGGTTTCCACACCCGGCTCTTCATCAGCGGGCGCGCGGATCTTGCGACCCAGTTCGATCACCATGCCATTGAAGAAACTGGCGATCAGAAACCAGATAAGGCCGTCGGGCATGGCGTGAGAGCCCACGTTGCCAGCGGCGGGCAGCCAGTCGCAGGCGGTGGCGTAGAGGTCGATCAGGGGCATGATGAGCATGTGCGACCACAGATAGGTCACGGGGTGCGCCTTCAGCCAGTCGCGCACGAAGAATTCGCGGCTCATCAGGGCGAGATACGCCCAAACCAGCAATAGCAGCCCAACCAGCGCGGGAAACAGCCATACGGCAAGCAGCAGTTGCAGCATGGCGCTTGCGCCGCCGAGCACCGCCAGCTCCGGCAGGCGGATCAAGCCGCGTGGCACCGGCCTGTAGGGGCGGTAGCGGCAGTCCTCGTCGTGATCCTTGAATTCGTCGGCGATACGCAATTGCAGGAAAAACAGCAGCGCACCGAGAAAGGCCACCAGAAAGGCGCCGAGACTTGGCAGACCCGGTTCGCCGCGCAATGCGGCGGAGTAGGCGACGGCGCAGAAGCTGAACGCGGCGACCAGTGGGGCATGCGCGGCCAGCGGAAAGCGCTCGCGTTGATAAATTCACCAGCGGTTCTGCGTGAGTGCGCTCAGGGGCATGGCATCAACCCCGCGCAAGGGTTTGGTGTGCACGCGCGAAGTGCCCGGCGCACAGTGCGCCGATGATGGACAATTCTCCCCCCAGCAGCAGTGCCGCCGTCACTTCGGCGAAGGAGCGCGCATGGCCGGCACCGGCCAGCCCCATCAACGCCAGGCAGGCCTGCTGGCTGGGCAGGCCGGTGCCGCCACCGACCGTGCCGACGATCAGGTTGGGCAGGGTCACCGCCGCGTAGAGTCCGCCGTCCTGGTCGAGCTCGAAGCGGGTCACGCCCACCGCCGATTCGGACACGCAGGCCGCGTCCTGTCCGCAGGCGATATACAGCGCGGCCAGACCGTTGGCGTAATGCCCTTGCACACCGATGGTGCCGCTCAATACCCCGCCCATGGCGGACATGCGCCAGTAGTCCACCATTTTTGCCGGGGTGGTGTGCAGCATCTTTTCCACCAGGGCGGCGGGTAGGCGGACTTCAGCGGTGACCTTTTTGCCGCGCACCGAAAGGAAGGACTGCGCGCTGGCTTTCTTGTCGCCGGAAAGATTGGCTTCGATGAACCAATGCGCAGGGCGCACCGGCGAGTGGCGCTCGATGTAATCGCAGATGGCCGCCGTGGCGAGGGTGACCATGTTCTGCCCGGCGGCGTCGCCAGTGTGATAGTCGAAACGCAGATAGACATGGTTGCCCTCGATCGTAACCTGCATGTCCACCAGCTTGCCGTGCGCGGTGGTGCGCTCGGCCTCGCTGCGGAAGTCATCCAGCCGGGGGAGCGCCCAGGCCACAAAAGCGCCCACCTCGCGCAGATTGGCAAAGGCAAACCCCGGTGCGCGCGATACGCCCTCGCTGAGCAGCAGGGTGGTCGCTCCACCCGCCTGGGAAATGAGCTGCGCGCCCCGGCTGTAGGATGCCACCAGCGCAGCCTCGGTGGTGGCCAGCGGCAGGTAATAATCACCCTGCGCAAACAGGCCGTTGACCCGCAAGGGGCCCGCCAGTCCTACGGGCAGTTTCACCGTGCCGATAAAGTTTTCGATATTGCGTTGCCACTGCTCCATGTCGGCTTCGCTGTGCGGATCAAGCAAGGTTGCGCGCAGGGTCTCAAGCTTCGCGGGGGCATGGCGGGTCGCAGCAAGCCATGCGTCCAGCAATGTCCAGCGCCGCTTCACCAGACTCGGGCTGATGCTCATATCGCGCGGGAGCTTTGCGGCGGCTTTTTGCTCCGGCTTCGGCCTCAATGCTTCGGCCAAGGCCTCGGCGCTCCGATCTGCGAACAATTGACGCAGCCACATGTTGGCGCGTGAGAATGAAGTGGACACCTTATTGGCCTCAGTTGTCACCATGTGTTCAGAGTATAGCCTTAGCCTTTTCTAACGCTTCCGGCGCGGCACGATCTTTTCTCGAAAAGGTGTTGTCCTGGGTGCAACAGCCGCGTTGCGACTGATTTTTGTCAGTGCTAGTTTCGCGGTGGCGCGATGAACAGAGCCGAGCCGAGTCACCAAGCCTCAAGCGTGTTCAGAACACATCATTCCGCTAGAGACCTAGCCATACAACCCGAGTAACCGCGAGAGCCGTCCCATGGAATTTGATGGAAGTATTCTCCGTATCGATTCGTTCATCGCCGTGACTATCGGCATTATCGTGCTGTTTGTCGCTAAGCGGCTGAACGACAACATCGGTTTTTTGCGCGAGTACGGTATCCCGGAGCCGGTGACCGGCGGCTTGCTGTTCTCCATCCCGTTTGGTCGACCGTCGGCGTGGTGGGCGGTACGGTGTCGCTGATTGGTGGTTCTATGGCCAAGTTTCTGATTAATCGCCACAAGCTTCAGCCGGATGCGGCGCATATCCACGATGCCCAGGACGTGGGCGTGTCGCCGCGTGATTGCGACAAAAACATTAGCCATCTGGATTTCCTGAATACCATCCTGGCGATTCATATCGCCACCATTATCGGCGTGTTACTCAATGAATTTATTGGCGAGCTAGGGCTGAGTCTGCCGCTGTTTGTGACCTGTTTGTTTGCCGGGATTTTATTGACCAACCTGCTGCCGCACGGTTTTTTGGGCAAACATGGCATCAAGTGGCCGACCCGTGCCCCGGCGATGGCCTTGATTGCCGACGTTTCTCTCGGCACTTTCCTCGCCATGTCCTTGATGAGTATGCAACTTTGGATGCTGGTCGATCTGGCCGGGCCGGTGTTGACCATTTTGGCTCTGCAGTTGCTGCTGGCAGTGACGGTGGCGATTTTCATCCTGTTCCCTTTGATGGGAAGAAACTATGACGCGGCGGTGGTGTGCGCCGGTTTTGGTGGTGTGACCTTGGGAGCCACTCCCACGGCGATGGCGAATATGGCCGCTGTCACCCAACGCTTGGGGCCGTCGCATCAGGCCTTCATTATCGTGCCGCTGGTGTCGGCGTTTTTCATTGATCTGGTGAATGCGGTGATGATTCCTTTCTTCCTGGCTAATTTTTAACTGATTTCAAACGAGGTTTTCCAATGACGTACTGCGTGGGTCTTTTGCTGGATAAAGGTTTGGTCATGGCTTCGGATTCACGCACCAATGCGGGTGTGGATTACATTTCCTCGTACAGCAAGCTGCACGTGCTCCAGCCTGCCCCGGATCGTATTTTCACCATTCTGGCAGCGGGTAGCCTGTCCACCACGCAGGAGATGCTCAATCGCATTCAACGCGACCTTGATCTGACGCTCAATCCCAACCAGAACAGTCTCTACCAGCCGCCAAGCCAGACCTTGCTGAATGTGAATTATATGTTTGAAGCGGCGAATTACATCGGCCAGTTGAGTTTGTTTATCCAGAACGAGCACAGCGCCGTATCGCGCATGTCCGGTGCCAGCATGGAGGCTACATTTATCCTGGGCGGGCAGATTGCCGGGCAGCCGCATGAATTGTTTATGGTTTATTCACAGGGCAATTTTATTCAGGCCACGGACGAAACACCGTATTTTCAGACTGTCTCTTATACACATCTCCGAGCCCACGAGACCGTACTAGATCTCGTATGCCGTCTTCTGCTTGAAAA
>OGCK01000146.1_pt1 | contig 13493 bp, 13 predicted proteins | sample 1570051 | NCBI WGS metagenome assembly OGCK01 (sample SAMN06266181, study PRJEB24510) | hot springs metagenome | isolation source: hot spring sediment | place: USA: Zodletone Spring, Oklahoma | collected 2013-12-03 | reverse complement strand
TTTCAAGCAGAAGACGGCATACGAGATCTAGTACGGTCTCGTGGGCTCGGAGATGTGTATAAGAGACAGGAACATTAGAAAGATCGCTGCGGCCATAGCCAGCAGGGCGAATATCAATACAGGAATGAACCATACATGTTCCTGGTTTTTAAAGGAGCTGAATAAAACCACCGGACCTATAAAAGAAAGAGGCAGGGCACCGGCCAGGTATTTTAGTCCGGTCATTAATTGTGGCTTGTTGGTATGTTTCATGATCCAATTTAAAACTCAAAGATACTGATTCCCTGTTTTATTTCCGGTTGTTTAAAAAATGCTCCTTTTTCTTAAAAAGTTATATCTGAAGTATTTTTTTAAAAAAAATATTTATCTTCAGAAGATATTTTAAAATGCTGTAAATTAATCAGGTAAAAAATATTTCTGCAATATTAAACCGAATTTAACAGTTAGCAAAATATTTTATGTATAAATTTGAACAAAAATATTTAAACATTGAACCAATTTTCCATCAGCCAGTTGGCCCAGTTCTCCGGAATAAAACCCCATACCATTCGTATTTGGGAGCAGCGCTACAATGCTTTGCAGCCACAGCGCAGTGAAGGGAATACCCGTTATTATGATGGTGCTCAACTTCGCCGGCTATTGAACATTGTGAGTCTAAGCAAGAGCCGACTCAAAATATCACGGCTTTGTGCCATGAACGATGAGGAGTTGTTTAATCTGTTGCAGGAGTATTACCTGACAGCAGAAGAACAAAATGATTACGACTATTTTGTGAACAGGCTGGTTGCAGCCGGGATGAGCTATGATGAAGATGGATTTACAAAGTTGTTTTCTCATTGTCTTCTTAGGTTTGGTTTGGTTGCCACCTATAAGAATATTATTTATCCTATGCTCAACCGGGTAGGATTGATGTGGTCCGCTAACAGTATTCCCCCTTCCCAGGAGCACTATATTACGAACCTCGTAAGGCAAAAGCTGTTCACATCTATAGATGCCATGGCTTCTGAAGGGGAAGAGGCTGCAAAATGGCTGCTTTTTCTTCCCGAAAATGAATTTCATGAAATAGGGCTGCTATTTGCCGGATACCTTCTAAAAAGCACGGGTAACCGGGTGATCTACCTGGGAGCGAATGTTCCCCTTACTTCTGTTAAAGACTCCCTTGAAGATACAGGTGCAGACCATATAATGTTGTTCCTGGTACATAAAGACCTGCCTGAAAATATTTCAGAATTTTTAGATGAGCTTTCAGAAGTAGGAAAGAACAAAGAAATTTTTATTGCCTGCAGCAAGGAGCTGGCAGGAGATTTTTCGTCCAGGACCTCCTTTAACTGGATCCACTCAGTTGAGGATCTTGAAAAGGAACTGGATGGGAAGGGTGCCAAAATCAATTCAACTAACTAAGATGTCAAAAATAGCAGTAATAGGTGCAGGTTTTTCAGGAATAAGCGCGGCAGCATATCTGGGTGCCGCAGGCCACGAGGTGCATGTTTTTGAAAAGAACAGCAGCCCGGGAGGCCGGGCCCGGCAACTTCATACCCATAACGGATATACCTTTGATATGGGGCCCAGCTGGTATTGGATGCCCGGAGTTTTTGAAAGATTCTTTGCCGATTTTGGATTTAAAGTAGAGGAGCTCTACAAATTACAGCTGCTGGATCCTTCTTTTGAAGTGGTATTCCCGGGAAAAGAGAAACTTAGTGTACCCGAAAATTATGAAGAGCTGCGACAGGTATTTGAAAAAATCGAAGCGGGAAGTGCGGTGCAGCTTGACAAGTTTATGGAAGAAGCCCGGTACAAATACGAGCAGGGGATGGAAAAACTGGTCTACATGCCCGGGTTGTCTCTTAGCGAATTCGTAGATATGGACCTTGTAAAAGGTGCTTTACGCCTTCAGGTCTTTTCCTCTTTTAGTAAACACGTAAGGAAATTTTTCAAAAACCCGAAATTGATCGCTCTTATGGAGTTTCCGGTACTCTTTCTTGGGGCAATGCCGCAGGATACCCCGGCCCTCTACAGCTTGATGAACTATGCCGGATTGAAACTGGGAACCTGGTACCCGGAGGGTGGATTTGGAACAGTCATCAAATCAATGGTGAATGTTGCCGAAGCGCAAGGAGTTAGGTTTCACTATGATTCCCCCGTAAAAAAGATCTCTGCGGAAGGCGGTTATGTGCGGGCACTGGAATTTGAAGATAAAACTTTGGAATTCGATGCTGTCATTGCCGCTGCAGATTATCAGCATGTTGAAGAAAAATTATTGCCGAAGGGTCTGCAGAATTATAAGGAAGGTTACTGGCAGAAAAAAACTTTTGCTCCCTCGTGTCTTATTTACTACCTGGGATTTTCTGAAAGGATCCCTGAACTGGAGCACCATACCCTGTTCTTTGATGAAGACCTCTACGATCATTCCGTAGAAATATATAAAGATCCAAAGTGGCCCACCAAACCGTTGTTCTACGTTTGCTGCCCTTCGCGTACAGATCCTACGGTTGCTCCCGAAGGCCATGAAAATTTGTTTATGCTGATGCCCCTGGCCCCGGGACTGGAAGATGATGATGAAACAAGGGAGAAGTTCTTCAAGATCATGATGGACCGTCTCGAAAATCAAATTGGCAGGAGTGTAAAGCGATTTATTGATTACAAACAGAGTTACTGTGTTTCAGATTTTGTGACCGATTATAATTCCTATAAAGGAAATGCTTATGGCCTTGCCAATACGCTGCAACAAACGGCGATCTTAAAACCTAAGATCAGGAATAAAAAATTGTCTAACCTCTTTTATGCGGGACAACTCACTGTTCCCGGTCCGGGAGTTCCGCCTTCGCTCATCTCTGGGAAGATCGCTGCACAGCAGGTCATAAAAGAACTTAAAAAGAAAAAGCATGAAGTCACTGTTTGATAAATTATCTGTTGAAGTGAGCCGCAAGACCACCCGCTCCTACAGTACCAGCTTTTCGCTGGGTATTTACTTTCTGCATGACCGGTTGCGTGATCCTATCTATTCCGTTTACGGATTTGTTAGGGTAGCCGATGAAATTGTCGATAGTTTTGAAGGTTTTGACCAGGCCTTTCTGCTGGATAAATTCAAAAAGGATACTTATGAGGCCATTGACCAGGGTATCTCCACCAATCCTGTTCTCAATTCTTTTCAACAGGTAGTAAGAGATTATGAGATCGACCTTGAGCTAATAGAGACCTTTTTGGAGAGCATGAAGATGGATCTCGAAAAAGTGGATTATACAAATGAAAAATACCAGAAGTATATCCTGGGTTCGGCTGAAGTGGTTGGTCTAATGTGTCTTCATGTCTTTACCGAAGGCGATAAAAAACTCTTTGAAGAACTAAAGCCTTACGCCATGAAGTTGGGGGCCGCTTTTCAAAAAGTGAATTTTTTAAGAGATCTCAAAGACGATTACCATGTGCTGGGCAGAACTTATTTTCCAGGGGTGGACATCACTACCTTTTCGGCAGAAGCCAAAGAACAGATAGAAAAAGACATTGAAGAAGATTTCAGCATTGCTTTAAAAGGAATAAAAATGCTTCCGGCTTCTTCTAAAGGTGGGGTTTATCTTGCTTATGTTTATTATCAATCGCTGTTCAAAAAGATCAAAAAATTACCTGCTCAAAGAATACTTTCCGGCAGGGTAAGGATCAATAACGGGCATAAGTTCGGGTTAATGATCAATAGTCTCGTAGAATGTAAAATGAGATTGGTGTAATGAAGTTTATCCTGATCTTTTTAATGCTCATGGCAAATTCAGAAATCAACCAGCATTCAGATCTTTCTGTTGTACGGGGTTTGTACCAGAACGCGGCGGAACAGGAGGCGGCTGCAAAGAAATTACTTGAGATTACCGGCGAATACAATACCCAAAAACCCGTTTTATTGGGGTATAAAGGGGCCGGTCACATGATGATGGCCAAGCATGTGATCAACCCTTTTTCAAAGATGTCGCACTTCAACAAAGGAAAAAAGATATATACTTCGGCCATTGCCGCAGCTCCAGAAAACCTGGAACTGCGTTTCCTGAGATTTTCGGTACAGGCAGAAGCCCCGGGATTTTTAGGATATAAGCAGAACATAGAAGAAGATAGACAACTTCTCCTCAAAGGAGTGGGCGAGATTGAAGATCCTCAGCTACAGAAGATGATAATGGAATACCTTCTGAAGTCGAAAGAGATCAGCAGTGCTGAAAAGGAAAAAATTAAATAGAATACTCATTGATTTTCAGTAAATTAATCTACTGGAAAACACGAAATATAAGGAATCATGGAAGGAATAATCATCAATGCACTCATCGTTTTAGCCGCCTTTCTGGCTATGGAAGGGGTGGCCTGGTTCACGCACAAATATATTATGCACGGGCTGCTTTGGACCCTGCACAAAGATCACCACAAAAAGGAGTCTTCCGGGTTCTTTGAGCATAATGACTTCTTTTTTCTAATTTTCGCTATTCCCGGTATCACAGCCCTTTACTTCGGAATGCAGGCGGGGTACAACTTTTTGTTCTGGATTGGCCTGGGCATAACCATTTATGGAATGGCCTATTTTTTTGTACACGATATTTTCATCCACCAGCGGTTCAGGGTCTTAAGAAAAACCGATAATTCCTATTTTAGGGCAATCCGCAGGGCCCATAAAATGCACCACAAACACCTGGGGCCCGAAGACGGGGAATGCTTCGGAATGCTATGGGTGCCATTGAAATACTTTAAGGAGCAACGAAAAAGAGCCTGATGCAATACACGTATTTACTCGTCAATTTCTTTACGATCTTAATCCCTTTCCTGTTTTCGTTCCATAAGAAGCTGCAGTTTCATAAGACCTGGAAAGCCTTCTTTCCCGCCGTATTTTTGACCGGTCTGATATTCGTGATCTGGGACATGTATTTTACCCATCTTGGGGTGTGGGGATTTAATGAGAGGTATTTGACCGGCATCCACCTGGGAAACCTCCCAATAGAGGAAGTGTTATTCTTCTTTTGCATTCCCTATGCCTGTGTCTTTACTTTTCACTGTCTTAGCCTTTTCCTGCCAAAAAGGAACAATTTCAAAAAACAGAAGAACACTACTGTTTTTTTGGTAACCGTGTTACTGGTGGTTGGCCTTCTTAACATTGGTAACCTCTATACAGCGAGCACTTTTATCAGTTTATCAATTGTGCTGTTACTCGCTCACTTTGTGTGGAGGGTGAGGTGGCTCAACCGGTTCTATGTGGTTTATGGGGTGCTTCTTATTCCGTTCTTCATAGTGAACGGAGTTTTGACCGGAACCGGAATTGAAGAAGAGGTGGTATGGTACAATCCTGAAGAATTCCTCAACATCAGGCTGCTCACTATTCCCATAGAAGACATTTTCTACGGAATGGAACTCATCCTTATCAATCTCTTGATCTATAAGTTCCTGCTGGCCCGTGAAAAGGTAAATTTTGCCACAGCTTCGAAAAAACAATTTTCTGAAAAAGTCCTGAAATGAAAAAGATCCTGAAGGTTCTAAATATCATCGCTTTTCTTATCATGATTGGAGTCAATTATATCTCCAATACTGGCGCCATCGCCGGGGAGACCATGGCGACAGTCTCGGCCAAATATGAAAATCTATTTACCCCTGCCGGTTACGCTTTTTCGATCTGGGGGCTCATTTATATTGGCTTGCTGGGTTTTGTTGCTTATCAGGCACGGGGGCTTTTTAGCCAAAGATCAAAATCTGATGTTACCCGGCAAATTAGCTGGTGGTTCGTGGTTTCCTGTGCGGCCAATGTGGTATGGATCTTCGCCTGGCTCAATGAATACCTGCTGCTTTCGGTAATTATCATGATCCTGCTGCTGTTTTCCCTTATCAGGATCATCTATAATACCAGGATGGAACTGGATGATGAGCCGCTAAAGGTCATTGCTTTTGTGTGGTGGCCGTTTTCCTTTTATTCCGGATGGATCACCGTGGCGCTTATTGCCAATGTAGCCGCTTATTTGACCTCGATTGGCTGGAATGGCTTCGGAATTTCTGAAGTTACCTGGACGGTTATCATGATCGTGATCGCCGGTGCCATCAATCTGGTGATCACCTGGACCCGAAATATGCGGGAATTTGCACTGGTAGGGGTGTGGGCCCTGGTAGCCATTGCCGTTGCCAACTGGAATGATCAACGCGCTGTAGTTATCGCTTCGCTTGCTGTTGCTGCACTACTTTTTATAAGCAGCGGGATACATGGATATCGTAACAGAGCAACCAGTCCATGGAAGAAGCTGTAACTCAAAAAACTTCGGTATGCTGGTTGCGAAGGGATCTTCGGTTGTTTGATAATACCGCGCTTTTTCATGCCTTGAAAAGTGGATTTCCGGTACTTGTTGTATTCATCTTTGATACTGAGATACTAAAGAAGCTTCCGCAGAAGAAAGATAAGCGGGTGGCTTTCATCCATGAGCAGCTGAAGAAGATCAACAAACAACTTCAGGAGAAAGGCTCCTCACTACTGGTTTTCAATACCACTCCAAAAAAGGCGTTTTTGGAACTTCTTTCAGAATACAAGGTTCAGGAGATCTTCACCAATGAGGATTATGAGCCTTACGCCATCTCGCGTGACAGGGAGATCAAAGAAATGGCAGAGAAAAAGGGAGTGGAATTCCACTCTTTTAAAGACCAGGTGATCTTTGCGAAAAATGAGGTCCTTAAGCCTGATGATTCGCCTTACACGGTTTTTACCCCCTATTCAAAAAAATGGAAAGAGCGGTTTTACGGGGAAGATTTGCCGGGCTTTCCTTCGGAAGAGCATCTTGATAAACTGGTGAAACTTCCAAAGAAAACAGTCCCTTCTTTAACGGAAATAGGTTTTGAAAACGTGGATTTGGAAGTCCCGCCTGCAAATGTTTCTGAAGGGCTTCTTAAGAACTACGAAAAGACCAGGGATCTACCTTCGCTGAATGGAACCAGCCGATTGGGGGTCCATCTTCGGTTTGGCACAGTGAGCATTCGGCAGATGGTGATGAAAGCAGCCGACTTCAGCGAAACCTTTTTGAATGAACTCATCTGGAGGGAGTTTTTCATGATGATTCTTTTTCATTTTCCATATGTGGAGCACAATAACTTCCGAAGAAAATACGACAGGCTCCAATGGCGAAACAATGAGCAGGAATTTGAATTGTGGTGTAGGGGAGAGACCGGATTTCCAATGGTTGACGCCGGAATGCGGCAATTGAACGAGACCGGCTGGATGCACAACCGCGTGCGAATGATCACCGCCGGTTTTCTAACCAAGCACCTGTTGATAGACTGGAGATGGGGGGAAGCCTACTTTGCCGAAAAGCTGCTGGATTACGAACTGGCTTCCAATAACGGAAACTGGCAGTGGGCCGCAGGTACAGGTTGTGACTCGGCGCCGTACTTTAGGATATTCAATCCCGATACCCAGTTGAAAAAGTTCGATCCGGACCTGAAATATGTGAAGACCTGGATCAAAGACTTTGAGCCGGGATATCTGGAGCCTATTGTGGAACACAAATTTGCACGGGAGCGGGCATTGGAAACCTATAAAAAGGCACTGAACAAATAAGAGGTTCAAAATAGCTTTTAAAGCAGTCCTCTTTTTTTAATTTCCAGGTACTTGTTGATGGTATTGATGCTTAATTCCTTTGGCTTGGTAAGCACTGTCTGGATGCCGTATTTTTGAAGTTCCCGAGCCATTAGTTTTTTATCAAACGCAAATTGTTCGGCGATGGTCTGGTCAAATATGCCGGGAATATCTATGGCTGTTGTGTTCACTAATCTTTCAAGTTCTGTATTTTCGAAGAAAATGACTACCAGTAAATGCTTTTTTGAAAGGGCGAGCAGGTAAGGTAATTGCCGGTGCAAGGCACTAAGGTGCTCAAAATTGGTGTACAGCATCAACAAACTGCGCTGCTTCAGGTTTCTTTTTATGTGGGTGTACAGCATCCCGAAATCGGTATCCAAAAAGTGGGTGTCAATGTTGTACAGGTTTTGCAGGAGCAGGTTGAGCTGTGTTTTTTTTGAGGTCGCGGGTATGGTTTTACCGGGTTTGTTTGAAAAAGAAATAAGGCCTGCCTTGTCCTTTCGCTTCAGCACAATATTGGAGAAAGCGAGAGTGCTGTTTATGGCATAATCCAGCAATTTGAGATTTTCAAAGGGCATTTTCATGGTTCGGCCGGTATCGATAACCGAATATACCGGTTGTGACCGTTCATCCTGGAACTGGTTCACCATAAGATCGCCATGTTTGGCGGTGGCTTTCCAGTTAATGCTCCTTACATCATCCCCCAAAACATAGTCACGAATTTGTTCAAACTCCATCGTATGCCCAATCTTCCGGATCTTTTTGAGGCCGGGCTGCGCGATCTTGTGGTCAATGGCCATAAAATCCAACTTTTTCATCTGGATGAAAGATGGATAGACCTTTACCATTTGATCTTTTCCGAAGGTGGTGCGTTTCTTTGCCAGTTTTAGAACAGTGGAGCAGAAAACATTGAGCTTTCCGAAGAAATATTCCCCGCGTTCGACCGGCTTCAGGGTATAGTCGAATGAACCGGTGCCCATTGCAGGAAGCCGTAAAGTTTGATGAAAATCCCTTTTTTGGAACTGGACGGGGATCTCATCGATCACCTCTGCATGAATGGAAAAGGGACTTTTATTCGTTAGTCTGACCTTTACAGGATTTTCATCACTGTTGGAAAACCTTTCCGGGAGTACCCTTTCCGCAGTTATTCTGCAAGATCTATACAATGCGATGATGTCAAAAAGCAGGAGGAGGAAAAGTAAGGTGGCGGCCACCCATAGAACCGGGTAGAGGAACGGGATCCAATACGAAAAGAGGAATCCTGCCGCCAAAATATAGACCGCAATGAAAAACCGTTGGTGCAGGTATAGAGACCGAATAAAATTCACTGTTTACCGGGGAATATCGATCGTTTGGGCGACCATTTCTATCACTTGCTCGGGCGTGAGGCCTTCCATTTCCCTTTCGGGGGAGAGGATGATACGGTGGCCCAGGACAGGAGCAAGGCTTTTCCTGATGTCTTCGGGAATGACAAAATCCCTTCCGTTGATGGCTGCAAACGCTTTGGAAGCATTCATGATCGCAATTGACGCCCGCGGAGAACCTCCCAGGTAGATATGCGGATGGTTCCTGGTTTGGGTCACCAGCTGTGCAATGTACAGCAATAGCTTTTCTTCGATCCTGATGGTCTTTATCTGTTTCCGAAGCACCTTTAGCTGCTCCGGGTCAAGAACCGGTTCAATCTGGTCAATGGCTGCCACTTCCTGCCGTTCGTGATGGCTCTGCAGGATCTTTACTTCCTCTTCAAGATTGGGATATCCCACCTTTATCTTAAATAGGAACCGGTCCAGCTGGGCCTCGGGCAGGGCATAGGTGCCTTCCTGTTCGATAGGGTTCTGGGTGGCCACTACCATAAACGGGGGAGGCATTATGTGGACCTTACCATCAATGGTTATTTGGCGCTCCTCCATGACCTCAAACAGGGCAGCCTGGGTTTTTGCCGGGGCTCGATTGATCTCATCGATGAGCACAATGTTGGAAAAGATTGGCCCCGCTTTAAATTCAAAATCGGAAGTTTTAGAATTCAGGATGGAGGTTCCCAGGACATCGCTTGGCATAAGATCTGGGGTGAATTGAATCCTGCTGAAGCCGGTACGAAGGGTACGCGCGAAGAGTTTTGCCGTGATGGTCTTTGCAATACCCGGCACGCCTTCTATCAAAACATGCCCATCGGCAAGAAGGGCGACGATCAATAACTCGATGAAATCTTCCTGGCCGATAATGATCTTTGACAGCTGCGATTTTATTTTTTCAACAGAAGCATTCAGCTCCTCCAGGGGGATCCTGTTCTCAAAGTTGATCTCCTGGTTTTCGGTTTCATGATTTTCCATGTCGTGGGTTTTTAAATTCATCGATCTTCTGACTCAGCTTCAGGAGCTCTCCTTTATCGATCTCTTTTTTTTGATCAAGTTTGGCCATAAGATCCCATAAAACTTTTACTTTTTCGGGAGTATTTCCGCTAAGGCCCGCCAGCTGAGAATAAAATTCCTCATTAACCTTTACCGTTGAAATTCGATGATGAGAGCGAACATACTCCAAAAATAAAGTAATCTTCTTTGCGGCAATGGCTTTATGGTCTTTTCTATTGAGGTACAGGCCAGATACCGTGCGGGCGAAATGAACGGACTGGTTCTTCAAAGGTTCAATGACCGGAATACTCCGCTGTTTGCGTTTTCCCTCAAAAATGATAAAAACGATACTCCCAAAGATGGCAAAATAATAGGCCCATTTCAGGGTTTTCCGGTTAAGCAGGATAAAAAGGGGCGAGGAGTAATAGGCTTTTCCGCTTTTGTAGTAATCATCCCAATACAAGGTTTGATCAGCAGGAAGATACGCCAGCACTTTTTCGATATATTCACTATTCCCCGGTTGCAGCAGGAAGTAATTACTGAAGGTTTTAGGCGAAGTATGCAGATAAAGCGCCCCTTTCCCTATCGAATCTCGCAGGAAGTTGATTCCGGGAGCAGAAACGGCCACAGAATCCTTGTGCAGCTGGGTGTAGCCCAGAACATCCTGTTCCAGGGTGTCGTATTCTCTTATGGTGAATTGATAGAATTGCCTGTCAAAATAGTATCTCCTGTCCTTTTCCAGGCGATCATCGGTAAGCCTGTAAAATGCCTTTGCCGAAATGCCTTTTTCAGGAGTTAACATGTTTCCTTTTAAATTCAGGGAATCCAGGAGATTCCCCTGGAAACTTTCAGCAATAATGAAGGCAGAATTTCCTTTTTCGATCCAGCGGAAAAGTTTCTTTAATTCACTGTCATTAAAACTAAGGTGGTCATTCAGAAAAAAATAAGTCCCGGTTTGAGCGCTATCATTCAGAAATTCAAAGGGAGGCCGGCTTATTTTCTGAACCGGAAAATCCTGATCTTTTAGGCTTTCAAAGAGCGCATAAGCCCCTAAAGGTATCTTATCTGCCGTGGTATAGCTCGCGGTCCAGTTGACCGCTTCGGGCTCCTTTGCCTCCAGGTAAGAAAGCAGGACCAGTAGAGATACCATGAAGGCTAAAAGGATCTTATAGGTGGTGGTCATATTCTTTTTCCATTAAGGCTTCCATCTCGAGGAATTCCTTTTTGATTTTCAGGTATATTTCTTTTTCGGGGTCAAATTGCCCGTACCAGATGAAGTCGTAGATCCTGCTCAGTTTTTTAAAATGTCTTTTATAGTCGGCTCCTGAAATTTCATCAAGATAATCTTCATCTGTCTTCGAACTGTTGTAAACGATATGGCCTTTTTCGGCCAGTTGCTGAAGGATGTAAAGAAAATGGTACCGCACGGCCAGGCGGTAATCCTCACTCAAAACAGCCTGTTCTATTAACTCTTTTATGTTCCCGTACCTGATGATGTCTTCTTCCTCATTCAGTTTAACCTGCCCTTTTACAGCGGGAGACAGGAAAGAGGTAGCGGGATTGAGACTGATGAACAGGAAAAGCAAGAGGCTGATACTTAACAACAAGATCACGTAGGGCAGCAGCTCGAGCAGGTTTGCCCAAAAACCGGAAGTCTGAATATCCCCGAAAAGCCTGTCCAGTAATTTGCTCCATTGGATGCCGATATAACGTTTGAACCGGGTCCACCAGTTTTCTTCCTTTTCTCTTTCAGAATAATCAAAGGCAGGGTCTTCTTTGAGTTTTTGTAGTTTTTCTTCATCAAATTCCAGAGGAACCAGTTCCTGGGTCTCAGGTTGGAATGCAGTACTGTCCTTCTCCTGCGGAAGCCCGGGAATCAGGTAAAAAAACAGCAGTATGAAAAACAGGCATTTTTGCATTAATTATTTTCTGATGATCCCAATTCGGAAATGGTTTTATAGGAGCCGGTGAAATTCTTCTTTTCATCGAGATCGTGATAAATGAAAGCGCTGGCAATGATCACGATCGTGGAAAGCAGGTACTGCGCCAGGTTAGAAATAACGTTCATGGTCACAGAGAACCAGTCAACCAACGAAGAAGGATCTCCTGCCTTAATCGCTTCGGCACTTGTCAGGGTCTTGATGAGCATATAAAAGAACATGGGCACCTGGAAAACAAGACCTATAATGAATACCAGGATAGTGATCACAAAAAGGGTGAAAAAGGTGACCCACCAGTTATCCTTGATCAAATTAAAGGAGTCAATAATGGAATTTCCTACAGATTGTTTCTGGAAGACAAGAACTGCGGGGGCAATAGAAAGGGGTACCCACAGATATATCCCGGGAATGAAGCACATGATCAATCCAATAAACAGCATTATCCCTATTAATAACAGCAGCCCCAACATGCTTCCAAATTGATCTTTCACTCCCCGGTAGACTTCAGTGTCATTGACAATCCCGTCATTCTCAATGTACGAACGGATGAAGTGAAGCACGGTGGCATACAACAACACGTAGAAAGCAATGACCGAAAACATTAAAATGAAAAAAGAGATGATGATCATATCTGCATTTTCTCCGGAATATATTCCGAAAATGGGGTTTTGAAAAGTGTCCAGGCCCAGATAGGAATAATAGGATAAAGCCAGGACCAGCACAATAAAAACGGGGCCGGTGATCCTGAAGATCAATTTCAGCAGCAATTTATAGTTTTCCCTAATAAATGAAAAAGTGTCGGAAATGACGTCTCCCAGATCACGTTGTTTCTGGAATTGAATGAGCTTGTTGTTCATCTGAATTTTGGTTGTTAAGGTAAATGGGGTAAAAGACGTAGTAGAATATGATCGTTAAAAAGGAGGAGGAGATGATGGTTATCGCCAGCCAGTCCGGCATTTCGGTATGGCGGGTGACGAAGCCTTCAAGGAAGCCGGCAACAATGAAAAAAGGTACCGTGCTCATCACAATTTTGAGTCCTGCTTTTACGCCTCGTACCAGGGAAGTGAGCCGGGTGTAAGTGCCGGGAAATAAAATACTTCTACCCACGACCAAACCGGCACAGGCCGCCACGATGATCACCGAGATCTCTATAGCCCCGTGTATCCAGATGGTCCTGACCGACTCCCAAAGAAGCCCTTTTTCGTAAAAGAAATATTGAAAAGCTCCCAGCATGATGGCGTTTTGCATGATCATAAAAACCGTTCCCAGCCCAAAGAGGATACCAAGGGCAAAAGCCAGCAAAGCGACCCGCACATTATTGATGGTGATACCAAGGAACATGTTCATCTCTCCCATTTTTTTGTAAACGGCCATGGGATCTTCATTTTCAATGTTCTCCAGGGTCATGTTCACATAATCATCTCCCATGATACTCCTCACAAAAGTACCGTCACTGCCGGCCGAAAAGACCCCAACGGCTGTGAAGACCACGAAGATGAGGAAGGCGAGCAGCAGTTGATTTTGATATTTGTAAAACTCCAGGGGGAATTCATGAGTGAAAAACTTCAATAGTCGGTTTGGGGATTCCCTTTTGGTTTTATAGCTGTCTCTTATACACATCTCCGAGCCCACGAGACC
>OGCK01000144.1_pt1 | contig 13537 bp, 12 predicted proteins | sample 1570051 | NCBI WGS metagenome assembly OGCK01 (sample SAMN06266181, study PRJEB24510) | hot springs metagenome | isolation source: hot spring sediment | place: USA: Zodletone Spring, Oklahoma | collected 2013-12-03 | reverse complement strand
ACCACCGAGATCTACACTATCCTCTTCGTCGGCAGCGTCAGATGTGTATAAGAGACAGTCCTAATAGTGCCCAAAATAAAGTTGCTGGATCATCACTACCGCCATGTTCATGGATCAAATATGAAAAAGCATTTATAGCTCGACCTATCTTATTATTGCTAATTACATCCAAATCATTTTCATAATTTTTAAACCAATTAATGGTCTTAACAATATCACATTCAATTAATGTTGGCCATTTATATTTCAATCCAGTTAAGGTAGCCAAGCAAATTGAATGAACAACAGAATCAATTTCTCCAATTACTGTTTTACCACAGATTATTATACTTTTTCCTCCAGTATCAATTACGCCATGTTTTGCTATTATTACAAATGTTAGAAAATCCCTAAATCTTTTTTCTATTAAATATTCTGGATGTATTTTTTTAGATTTAAGTTTTGTAGTATTTAAATCTATATCAACTGCATATTCCTGCGATTTCGGACACTCGTTCCCGCTGAAAGCGGACAGTCAGTCCTGAGTTATCCGGACGCCTGGTCCTGCTGAAAGCGGACAGTCAGTCCTGAGTTATCCGGACACCCGTTCCTGGGCAAAGCGGACAGCAGTTCTGCACACATTTTCGCATTCATTTTCGTGCCTAAATTTAGTTGTTTTTATATTTTCCTCTCATTGATTCTTCACCATCAAGTTCGATTCTATGTGAACTATGCACCATTCTGTCGAGGATGGCATCTGCGATAGTAGGATCTCCTATGATATCATGCCACTTGCTTACAGGCAGTTGAGAAGCGATGATCGTAGATCTCTTCCCATGCCTGTCCTCGAGGATTTCCAGCATCATCAGTCTCTGATTATTGTCCAGGGGCTTTAGGCCAAAGTCGTCCAGGATCAAAAGGTCCAACTTCTCTATCTTGTTGATTTCATTGATATAACTACCATCCCCCTTGGCCATTTTCAGTTCATCAAAGAGTTTTGTACAGTTTCGGTAATAGACTTTGTAGCCATGTTGGCAAGCCTGTTGTCCCAGGGCAGAAGCAAGAAAGCTTTTCCCCAGACCGGTGGATCCGGTGATGATTACATTCTGCCGCCGGATGATCCAGTCACACGTGGATAATCTTAAAATGACATTCTTATCCAGGTTTCTTTTAAAGACATAATCGATCTCTTCCATACTGGCCTGGTAGCGGAACCGGGCCTTAGTCAACAACCGGTGAAGCCGCCGGTTGTATCGGTCATCCCATTCTGCCTGTACCAGGTGGGCAATGACTTCGTCGGTGGTAAAATCCCGACCTTTGTTTGATTCAGTCATCTCCCTGTAGGCCCTACTAAAGCCGCTAAGGCGCATTTCTTCAAGTTTTTGCATTGTTACTGTTAAGCTCATAAACATTCTTTTGTTTGGTTATTTGTAATGCTCCTTACCTCGGATATTATCGTGGAGAGGAAGCTTCATTTCAACTGTTTTTTCTTCTTCCAGCTTGTGGATGTTGTTCTTTAAGGCATTTTCCAGGAACCTGTAGGATATGTGGTTGAAGTCTATAGCCCTGTGGCAGACCTTTTCCATATCGGCCGGATCATATTTCTTTCCAAGTTGTAGAACTCCCATACAGGATTTGAAAGCTTGCTGGGGGTGTTCCTTGCTTTCCAGCAGAAGGTTTATAAAGGTCTCCACTGATCCTCCGATGCCAGATGCCCATTTGATGAACCTATCAGTATTCCATCCATTTACGAACTGATGAGATGCCGGCATGTGGTTTGGTTCAGTTGTGTACCCATACTTCTGGCGATCTCTTGCGTGAACGGCGATACATACACCATCTTTGAAGATCTCTACCATTCTGGAGCTATACTTCGTTTTTACTTTCCTTCCCGTGTATTGAAAGGGAGCACTATAATAGTGCTGGTCTTCCTTCAGATAAATATGATGGTTGTATTCAACTTTCGATACCTGGTATTGCTTGATCTCATAGCGCTCAGCCGGCAAGGGTCTCAAGGCATCTTTTTCGATTTCATTAAACAGCTCTCTTCGGCTCATATCCCGGCGTTGGAAGGGAGCATTATTCACTTTCTCCAGCTCTTTCCATATGGCCTCATTCAGTTCCCTCAGAGAAAAAAACTGTTGGTTACGCAACACAGCAAAAATCCTCTGGTATACGATCCGTACTGCATTCTCAACCAAGCTTTTATCCTTGGGCTTAACCGGACGGGTTGGCAGGATAACTGTGCCATAGTGCCGGGCAAGATCATGGTAGGTTTCATTCAACAAAGGTTCATAGTTGCAGGCTTTGGTCACAGCTGATTTTAAGTTGTCAGGGCATATTCCATTGGTCACCCCGCCATAATACAACCATGAGTTCTCATTTACCCATATCCAGTCCTCCAGCTTCTGACTGTCTAATCCCTCAACATAGATCAGCTGACTTGCTCCCATGACCGAGATAAATATCTCTGCCTCATGAGCCTCTCCTGTTTCAATGTCGTAATAGTGCATCTTTTTACCGGTAAAGTCTGCGTAAATCAAATCACCGGCCTTATGCTCAATATGCATTGATGGATTTAACTTGCTCTCCCACATCCGATAGTAATGACAGAACCGAGAGTAGCTGAACCCCTCCGGATGCTTGGATTTGTATTCTTCCCACAGCAGATACAAGGTCACCCCAACCCGGGAGAGCTCCCGTTGATATTGAGGGAACTCCTTCGAAAGGGCCTCGTAGAGCGGGTTGGAGGTCCGGTTGCCTTTCTCAAATATCTCAATGATGTCCTTATCTTCCATCTGTAGGACATCGCGGTAGGTGAGTCCAGAACGTTTAAACTCAGCGATGTATTCACCCACACTGGTTTTGCTTATCCCTACAGCCTCGGCTGTCTTTCGGATGCTGAACTTCAGCTCCAGGTATAATCGTAGTACTTCTCTGATCTTTTCCACGTCGGTTCGTTTTCTTGGCATGTTATCCTCCTTTTGGTTTGGTTCAAAAACCAGCAGAGGTAATAAAAACTCGTGGAAAATGTGTGCAGTTTCGGGTCCTTTTAACCACGAACTAAACTGATACCACCCACCGGTGAAAAATGATACCACCAGTACTGCTCGCAGATTTTCATGACCGAAATGCACCCTAATTTTTGGAGGTTAATGCCTGGTATTTTGAATAAAAAGTTGAGATCATTAAATCTCCACCAATGATTGTAAATACAGACGCGTTACTTCAGCAGGCCTTGCGCAGCATGGTTTACATGGTTTTTGAATATAAATTTTCATAAGAGGCCTTCACCAGGAAAAAGACTACCGCCAACTTTTTTCAGATTAAATCGATCATCTTTCGGGCATTGAAAGTTAGAAAAGATGCCCCGAACTTTTACATGTCTTCACTGCGGGAGAGTTGTGTCTCAGAATCCCCGGATTAAAAAGAAGCAGCAGTTTTGTTCCCGAAAGGAATGCCAACAATACAGGATGCGCACCTGGAAGAAATCGAAATATAAAGAGAGTAAAAAGTACAAGAAGAAGACCAAGGAGTATCAGAAGCAATGGCGGAAGAGTTATCCTGCCGATCAATACCAAAGGGAATATCGGGAGACTCATCCTGAATATGTGAACAGGAACAGAGAACAACAGGGACGACGGAATAAAAGCAGAAAGACGGATCCTGTATCGCTGATTGTAAAGACGGACGCGTTGCTATTACAACCCAGAGAGGATGGGGCATATATGTTATCAAAAATCAAAAAAAAATTGATTGTAAATAGGAACGCGTTATCTCTGCAGCCCAGTGTTGATGGCACATACGTGCTGTTTAAGGTGAAAGAAAAAAAGATTGTAAATAGGAACGCGTTAATGACTGGAAGGCAGAACCGGTAAAGCTTGGCAGTGATTTTTTACAAAAACCGTATTTGATTGTAAATAGGAACTCGATTGCAGAGAAAGATCCAGCCTTCTACATTTACCGGCACAAAAATCTATGCCGGTGAAACCAGTAATCAAAGAGGTTCCCCCATCCGAGTTTGACCTGTCGCTCTCCAGGATGCGGGTGATGAACCTTGCACGAATCGAGCAGGTGGAACGATCCATGCAGCTGCATGGTCAGCTGCAGCCAGTTGTTGCCAGGATCCATGGACATGCTTATCAAATCATTGATGGCCTAAAAAGAGTATATGTAGCCAATGATCTTTGTATGGGAACCCTGCAGTGCCTGGTATTGGATGTTGACGAGGCCCAGGCCAGGGTCCTGATGTTGAGCTATAACCGTACGCCCCAGACCATGGAGTCCTGGGAGGAGGCCATGGTTCTGAAGGACCTTGTGGAGCGGTATAATGTAAGCCAGCGGGAGTTATCCAAAATGACCGGTTATAGCCGTTCGTGGGTATCTCGCCGCCTGGGCCTTGTGAGCAAGATCGATGAGGAGGTCGCATCACAGATCCGAATGGGGGTATTATCCGGCAGTCATGCCCGCGCCTTGATGCGGTTGCCGCGCGGCAACCAGGCAGATGTTGCCCGGGCGATCCACTCATGGGGGCTTACCAGCCGCCAGAGTGACTCTCTGGTGGATACCTACCTGGAGGCGGAAGATGAGGATGATCAGCGTCAGGTTCTTGCCCATCCGGAGAGGGTGTTTGAAAGGCCCATACCAGAGATCGATGAAGGATGCTACTATGATCCACGTCTCAGTGACTTTGCAAACGACCTGATCGAATTGATGACGGATCTGATCCGGTCTCTGAGGAGGCTGTTCTCTCATTTAAAGGATCATCGAGTGGCCCAGTTAAATGAGATGGAAAAGGAGATCATCTATCCGGGGTTTAATATGATATCGGATGTGGTAAAGGGACTGCTGGGACTCTTCAGAGAGATCCGTATTGATACCTCAAATAAACAGGAACAAGCATGAAAGACGAGAACCTGGAAAACATCGTAATCAATCTCTATGCCCGGGGCTGGCACATCCGGAGAATATCCCGGGAAATGCGAATATCCCGGGGCAGGATCCGCCGGATACTGGTATCAAACGCGGTTTATCGTGATACCACCCCGGGGGAGGTAAAAAAGTCCAAAAACAAACGGCCCAGCAAGTTGGATCCCTACAAAATATACATTGGTGAACTGCTTGAAAAGTACAGTGGTATCACCGGACAGCGCATCTATGAACTGCTAAAGGAAAAGGGTTATGAAGGTGAAATTACCATCCTTCGCGATTACCTGAAAACAATCCGGCAAGTGGTATCAAAAACGCCGTTACGGATGGTAGAAACGGACCCGGGCCAGCTGGCAGCCCATGACTGGAGTGATTACAATATCACCTTTACAACAGGCGAGACCCGTAAGGTCACTTTTTTCAGCTTCATTCTTTGCTACTCCCGCCGGCAATACGTCTCTGTGGTAGAAGACAAGAAGCAGAATACTCTTTTCCGGGAGCTTGGATCGGCTTTTATCTACATGGACGGGGTGACCCTGGAGGTCCGGGGCGATAACCAGAAACCATGCGTGGATCACTGGGAGATAGGGGAGCCGGTTTTTAATAAACAATATCTGGCCTTTGCATCCCACTACCGATTTAGGCCCCGCACGATTACTCCTTACAAAGCTCAAGAGAATCTGAAAATAGAGAGACCTTTTTATTACCTGGAACGCAGCTTCCTGAAGGGCCGCCAGTTCAAAGACCTGGAGGATCTGAAAGAACAGCTTCGCCAGTGGCTGATTGAAGTAAACGATGTCCGTATCCACGGCACGACAAAAAGAAGGCCTATTGATATGTATATTGAAGAACATCCCTATCTGCAGCCTCTTCCTGCCAACCACTTCGATACCTCGGAGGTGGTCCAACGGGTGGTAGGTCAAGAGTCATGCGTGCAGTGGAAGGAATATATGTATGCAGTGCCGAAGAAATACATGTTCGAAGTATGCATGGTGCGTGTCACAGAGGATCAGTTGATCGTCTACTCCCCATTGGGAGAGCAGCTGGTGGCACATCCACTGGCCAAACCGGGTCAGAAGGAAAGGTATGTGGGACTGCCTGAAAAACTCCGAAATAGGCCCGATCTGGCCATCGGTGATGTGATCTCCCGTCTTGAAGGTTTTGGTTCTGAAATGGCCCAATATATCGAACTTGTAAAACAGTACAAGAGAAAATCCTGGGGGCATCACCTGAGAAGACTGCTGGCCCTGAAGGTGAATTACCGTACCGAGGATATCCTGGTGGCCGTTCGCAGGGCGAGGAAGTACAAGGTCTTTGATGCAGGGACCATTGAAAGCTTCCTGGAAAATAACTCAGAACCCCGTTACAGTGTCAAGCTCTCCTTCAAACCCCGAAAAAACAACGATTATGAGCAGTAGCACACCAAATCAATCTATGCAGCAGATCAAACAGTTCGTTGATAACTGCAACTATCTCGGACTAAAAAACCTGTCCCAAGAATACCAGAGTATCCTGGATAAAGCCGGAAAGGACACGATTGGGTATTTTGAGTTTATCCGTGAGATCGTCCAGGCAGAAGCAGCTGTCAAACATAAAAAACGCACCGATTACCTGATCAAGAAAAGCCGTCTCCCACAGCCTTTGAAGATGATCGCGGATTTTGATTTTGATTTTCAATCCAAGCTGAATCGAAAGCTTGTTATGGACCTTGCCACATTAGAGTTCCTTACCAGAAATGAGTCTGTACTCTTTCTGGGCCCCGTGGGCACAGGCAAGTCGCATTTAGCTCAAAGTCTGTGTTTACTCGCCTGTCAGAATGGGTACAGGACCTATTACACCACCTGCAGCAATCTGATCAATGATCTGAAAGATGGTGTATATGATAATACACTGAAAAAGAGGATTAAAAAATACATTAATCCGGATCTGCTTTTGATCGATGAAATGGGCCATGATCGACTCGAGCTGGAAGTTGTTAAAGAAGCACACCTGTTGTTCAAGGTGATCGACCAGCGATACAATGAGAACAAATCCCTGATCTTTACTACCAACATACATAAAGAGTTCTGGCCTGAGTATCTGGGTGATCCTATCACCACTACAGCAATCTTAGATAGGATCTTCCATCACTCGGTTATTGTCAGGATCGAAGGTCCGAGCTTCCGGGAATATCAAGGGAAACTGCTGCAACAACAGTATGAAGCAAAGAAGAAGGATGACAAGAACTCTGGATAGTGAGACTCCATTCCTGAAAACAAAGGTGTTGGCCCGATGGCTGACACCTTTTTTGTCATACAAGTGTCCGTCTTGTGCAGGAATCACTGTCCCAAACTACAAGAATAAACTTAAATGATTGTATTTGTGGTAAGTAGGTGGTACACTTTACTCCGGAATTGTTGCCCGTTCTAAATCAAAAAAAGAGCCATCGTTTTACCACCGGAATAAACTAAAAATCGAGGTCCTGAACCTCACAGAATATCAGCAACGCAGGTGGGTGGTAACAAAATGTTCAATTTACTGGTAGTGTTTTAGTCCGGGGTTAAATGTGTAACTGAGTGTAAATTATTTTGTAAGTTTGAAATATGTATTACCGAAGAAAAATATTATTATCCCTTTTACAAGTTTTTGATAATAAGCTCGATAAAATCAGTTTACAAAAATTGTTATTGCTGTATACAAAGCAGCAAGCAAAACCTGCATTTCATTTTGTCCCCTGTAAATTCGGATGCTATTCATTCCAGGCAAATGCAGATTTAAAGACTATGGAAAAGTACGAAATGGTAAAAGAGGGAGAGAAATCATGGATTAAAATTGATAACAAGAATTACATAACGGAATTGCGTGATACTGACCGTAACATTTTGAAAGATATCAAACGGTCATATGCAAATAAATCAGCTGATGACCTCATTCAAATCACATACCGCACCTATCCTTTCTTCGCATTAAACAGTAACATTGCAGAGAGAGTATTGTCATCGGATGCGTATGAAAAAATTGAGGAAATACGCCCGAAGCAGGAAGATACAGTACTTTTTACCATTGGTTACGAAGGCAGAAGTCTGGAAGAATATCTGAACAGGCTTATAATACATAATGTGAAAGTCTTGTGCGATGTCCGGAAGAATCCGTTAAGCATGAAGTATGGCTTCAGTAAAAATCAACTGAAGAATGCCTGTGCCGTTGTTGGAATTGAATACATCCATATGCCGGAGTTTGGTATTGAGTCCGACAAGAGACAAGAGTTACATAATCAATGCGATTATGATAAGTTATTTCATCTGTATAGGCAGACCACCCTGGTGAAGACCAGGGACAATCAAACAGATTTAGTGAAATTATTGGTAAACAAGAAGCGCATTGCCTTGACCTGCTTTGAAGCCAATATTCATCAGTGTCATCGCAAACATCTGGCTGAAGAAATTACTGCACACCCTGATTTTAATTACGAACTTCAGCATATTTAACATGGCGTTGACCAAAATCCTCATCACTGTTAAAACATACCCTACAATCTCAAAAAAATATGAAGAGCTTGTTTGTACTGCGGGTTTTCTTGAGGATGGCACTTGGGTCCGCCTCTATCCCATCCCTTTTAGAAAAAAGCCATATTCAGAGCAATACAAGAAATACCAATGGATAGAGGTAGATATAATCAAAAATACCTCTGATTTTCGTCCTGAAAGTTTTCGCCCTTTAACCATTGATATCCCCATCAAAATTGTTGGTAGTATTCCTCCAGACGGAAAAACTTGGGATGCAAGAAGGCAAATTGTTCTCAAAAATGTACATACAAACCTCGAAGCATTAATAAAAGAAGCAAAAAACAATGATATCTGTACTTCTCTTGCCGTTTTTAAACCATCGAAGATTCGAGATTTCATTTGGGAGGAAGTAAAAGAAAGGGAGTGGTCCAGAGAAAAACTTGTTCAGTTTAGTCAGCTAAATTTATTTGAATCGACAAACAAGAAAGATTTTAGGGTGGTCAGGAAATTTCCCTACAAATTCAAGTATACTTTTGAGGATGATGCAGGTAAGGTCAGTAAAATGATGATAGAAGACTGGGAAACATGTCAGCTTTTTTGGAATCAATTAAGAAAGTATGACGGAAATGAAGAGAGGGCATGTCAGGATGTGAAAAGAAAATATTTTGATGATTTCGCAAAAACAAGAGATTTACACTTCTTCCTGGGTACTACCCAGGTCAATCATTTCGTTGGTAAAAATCCCTTTATAATTATAGGCACTTTTCACCCTAAGAAAATCACTCAGTATAAGCTGTTTTGATTCCTGCTTTGTAGCTCCACCAGGATTGTTCGCCCGCTGGGTGCGGGCTCGCGGACCTGAGAAATCCGCAACCCAAATCCCGAGTTTGACAGTTGTTGGGGTTTAGCCCTTCTGTAACCCCTGTAAACACTGAAGCGAGGGTCCGGATTTTCGAAAGTGTAGTGAACAATCTTTAAGTATACCATTGATTTTATTTGGATATTTCATAATTTAGTGTAGTCAAAACACGAGCATGTATATCCGAATCACCAAGAACCAGCGAGGCCACTCCTACTATCACCTGGTAGAGTCCTACCGGCAGGAAGGTAAAGTGAAGCAGCGGGTGCTACTGTCATTGGGCCGGGTGGAAGAGAATAAGCTGGAAGAGCTGGCAGAGGCTATCAACAAACATCTTGAGACGGCCAACATATTTAATCTGGCCAGGGAGATTGATATTGACAGTACCTATATCCTGGGACCATTGCTGGTTTTAGAAAGGATGATGGATCAATTGGGTATTACTGAAGTGTTGAGAAAATTATCCGTGGATCACAAGAAACTTCAGTTCAACTTCCGGAAAGTTGTTTTCACCCAAGTGTGTTCCCGGTTTATTAAACCGGTATCCAAGCTTGATCTGTATGATAACTGGTTAGAGCGATTGTATCCGGGGATGATCGCTCACGATATTGAATTACAGCATATTTACCGCAGTTTGGACCTGCTCGCTCTGCATAAGAATGATATAGAGAGGTTTTTGTATCAATGGGAAAAAGATCTTTTCTCCATCAATGTGGATGTGGTGTTGTATGACCTTACCACCCTTCGTTTTGAGAGCACCAGGGAAGATCTGGATGAATTGAGGCGATTTGGTTACAGTAAGGAAATGCGTACCGATTGTACACAGGTGGTGCTGGGTTTATTGACAGACATCAACGGGATCCCACTCTGCTTTGAGGTTCACCCAGGGAATACCTTTGAAGGCAATACACTAAATGACATTGTGGAGAAGATGCAAAAGAAGTTTTCCATCAGACGATTTATTTTCATTGCTGATCGGGGATTATTTTCGTTCGCTAACCTGGAACATATCCGCAAGAGCCAGGGAGAATTTATCGTAGGCTTGAAGATGGGGTCCCTGGGAAAAGCAGTGCAGGAGGATTTTTATCAGCTGGAGAAATTTACCTGGATCAATGAGGAGTTGGCCGTTTATGAAACCCGGGTTCGGGAAGACCGGTGTATCATTACTTGGTCAAAGTCCAGAGCAGACCGTGACAAGAGGACCCGGGAGGATGTGATTGAGAAGATCAAAAAGAAGATCGCTGCAGACCAGAAGAAGGCGAAAAAGCTTATCACCAATCGCAATTACAAGAAATATGTCAAGATTGAAGGTAATGACCGGTGTGAGCTAAACCACAAAGCTATTGCGGAGGAAGCTGCCAAGGACGGTTTTTTTGGCGTGGTCACTAACGTTACATCCATGTCGCCAGCCGAAATCGTCACAAACTACAAGCAATTATGGAAGGTAGAAGATGCCTTTGGTGAAATAAAAGGCACCCTGAAAACCCGACCCATGTTCCACTGGACGGACCAACGGATCATCGGACACCTGGTAATGTGTTTTCTGTCCTACCTTTGCGAGGCCCATTTGACCAATGCCTTGCGTGACAGCTACGAACTACTGGAAAAGAAATCGATCACCAACAAAACGATCAAACCCCGGCCCCTTACTGTGTCTCGTGCAATGGATGAGTTGGCCCAGGTAATGGCAGTTCCGGTAAAGGTCAGGAAACAAACCATCTGGGTAAGGACCGACATCCCGACCAATGCTGCAAGCCTTATGAAGGCAATTGGCATGAGAATCCCCCCGAAAATAATCGCCAAATAACCCAAAATGTAGTGTCACAAACTTAACAATGGGGACTTATGTGCCTGATTGTAAGTTTTCTGAAAAAATCAACTGTCAAACTCGGGATGAAGATCAAACCAAGTGTTCTCATCGGTGGCCAGCCGGTCTATTACCCCGGATATTTCACCATTGATCAGGAATTCCGCTCGGGGGCGGAAACGGGTGGTAATTAATTGATGTCCACTGCGTAGATCCATTCAAACGAGGTGGTCCCCGTTTCCGGCATGTACATCAACCTGCCTCCGACCGACAGCGGAAAGAAGATCCTGAAAAGGTGCACATCGGCAACCAGGTCAATGCCTATGCTGGTATAGTCCCTGTCGGCATACCCGGGTTCCGGTTCCATGATGATCACATTTTTCCCTCTCAGGTGGTCGGCCCAGATGGCACCCCGGATCCTTTTCAGGTAGAGGACGGGGCCCAGTTCCAGATCGGGATACAGCAGGGGGGTGACATAGTCTGCGCTGTATCTGGTAAGCACCTCTCCGAAGATCCCCCGGAATCCCCTGGGAAGGGAGACGAGGTTCACAAATGCAGGCCTGGATATGCTTACCGGGTATTGTTTCTGGTGACTTACCTCCAGCCTGACGGTCTGATGCTTCAACAACCCCGGCAGATAGCCGGTCACCCCTCCACCGGCCACCGATCCGAATACATGGTGGTCGAAAGGAGCATGATAGAATCCGCACGAAAGCGTCATTCCCGCCCTTGGAAGAATATCCCTGGTGCCCCGGCGCAGATAGGATGAGGCGTATAACCGGTAATGGAAATAATGTCCCCCCGTGCTGTACCTGTCCTCGTCCTCAAGATAGCTCACATCCCTGCGGAATGTATAATCCATCCGCGGTTGTATGACGGTAAGAAACCTCCCCGTGTTGAGCCGGATGGGAACGTAGGTCTGCAGATGCAGGTTCATGTCCCTGGGAAGCACTGACAGGGAATCTCCTTCCCTCTGAAGCAGCACACGGGGTGTCCCGCCGTAGTCAAACAGCAGGTTCACCACCGGATACCGGCCTTTCAGCCTGATCCCCGAATGGAACAGGTGGAACCCGTCCCGATACTCATAACCCACCTGGCTGACGGCGGTACTCAGTCTGTTCTGTGAGACCGCCGTGAGTCCCAGACTTACCGGCAGCTCCTCCGGATCCAGTGACAGCTCCGGATTCATATAATCAAAATAAAGGGGCAGCCAGGAATGAAAATTGAAAAGATGCAGCAGCTTGTGATACCTTTTCACGGGGTATGCCATGCTGTCACCCTGCCAGTCCCCTTCCGTAATCCGCTTTTCTTCCGGAGTTTGTTCATAATCCAGCTGTTCCGTATGGTCCGCCGCTTCTTCCAGGGGCTTCCACAGTGCCTCCCGGAGAGGTAGGGTGACAACCTGGTACCCGCCCGACGTATAATCGGAATACACCAGCTGGTTTCCGTTATCCGAAACCTGTGGAAAAGCAGCGCCAAACCTGGCAGAAGTGATCTGAAAGGATGCGTCTTTCTCAAGATCGAAACAAAAAACATTATTAATCCCGGTGAAGGTGGCACCGAAAAAGATCCTGTGTCCATGGACCACGGGAAAGGAGATATCATCGTATCCGGCATCGAACAGGCACCTCCAATGGTTGTCCCGGAAACTGTAAGCATACATGGACTTCCCCTTCTCACCGGTGAGGGTAACCACGATGGCCGAATCCTGTTCCATCCATGCAGGATGCTGAATGAACCGGTTGTCCGGAGATGGGAAGGATGCCAGATGATCGCCCCCGGGTGACAGGACCACGAGGCTGAATTGCTGGGTTTTCGATTGCCCGATCACGGCAATCCGTGATCCGTCATTTGAAACAGCGGGAGAATAGTACCTGGTTTTCCTCCCAAGGTTGGTGACCATTCCGGTGGCCATGTCATAGCATCTGACCAGGGAATAGTTCCTGTTACTCCACCTCACATCCGGCACAAATTCATCCCAGTAAAGACGGCTCCCCGATGATGTGATCCGTCCCGAGTTGAGGAACCCGGGCCGGAAGATGCGTTTTTCCTCCCCCCGGCTTCCCAGGAATATGAATTCGGGGATCTGGTCGATCCCTTCCTTGCAGACCACAAGCATGGAATCTGAGATGAATTGGGGGAAGGTGTAGCTGGTGAAATGGGGACTGCCTGCATTCCAGATCCGCCCGCCCGTATTTTCCCTTTTTCCGGCCGTCTCCGTCCAGTGCTGCCGGTATTCATTCAGGGCATCCCTGTAGAACTGCGTTTTTGAGGGGATTCCGTGTTTCTTCATGCTGAAATAGGTGGGATTGAACAGGTAGGGTTTGGTTGCCGCATATTGCTGAAAATCTACCCATAGCTGATCGCCATACCCTCTCCTTCCATGGCGGACCATCAGGTAACCCAGCCTGTAATGGTCGGGGACAAAGCTGTCTCTTATACACATCTGACGCTGCCGACGAAGAGGATAGTGTAGAT
>OGCK01000141.1_pt1 | contig 13602 bp, 9 predicted proteins | sample 1570051 | NCBI WGS metagenome assembly OGCK01 (sample SAMN06266181, study PRJEB24510) | hot springs metagenome | isolation source: hot spring sediment | place: USA: Zodletone Spring, Oklahoma | collected 2013-12-03 | reverse complement strand
TTTTCAAGCAGAAGACGGCATACGAGATCTAGTACGGTCTCGTGGGCTCGGAGATGTGTATAAGAGACAGATCCAGGCATCCGCCGGCTGGCCGTCGCGCCCCGCCCGGCCGGTCTCCTGATAGTAGGCCTCGATGCTCTTGGGCAGGTTGAGATGCGCGACGAAGCGCACGTCGGGCTTGTCGATGCCCATGCCAAAGGCGATGGTCGCGACCACGATCACGCCCTCCTCGGCGAGAAAGCGCTCCTGGACCTGGCGGCGGTGCTCGGCGGACAGCCCGGCGTGATACGGCAGGGCGACCAGGCCCTGCGACGTCAGCCACTCGGCGGTCTGCTCGACCTTCTTGCGCGACAGGCAATAGACGATGCCCGCCTCGCCGGCGTGCTCCTCGCGGATAAAGCGCAGCAACCGGTCACGGCTGCCGCCGCTGCCCTGGCTGATGCGGTAGCGGATGTTGGGCCGGTCGAAACCGGAGACAAAGCGCCGGGCATTCGTGAGCCGCAGGCGGTTGACGATCTCCTCGCGGGTCGCCTCGTCGGCCGTGGCCGTCAGGGCGATGCGTGGCACGCTCGGGAAATGGTCGGCCAACTCGCCCAGGCGGATGTACTCCGGGCGGAAGTCGTGACCCCACTGGGAAACGCAGTGCGCCTCGTCGATGGCGATCAGGTTGATCGGCAGGCCCGCCAGCCGCTCGAGCGCGGCCGGGGTCATCAGCCGCTCGGGCGCCAGGTAGAGCAGATCGAGCTCGCCGGCGTGCAACTGGCGGATCACCTCGCGGGACTCCTCGGCGGACAGGCTGGAATTGAGAAAGGCGGCGGCCACTCCCAACTGGCGCAGCGCGGCAACCTGGTCCTGCATCAGGGCGATCAGCGGCGAGACCACGATGGCCGTACCGGGACTCGACAGGGCCGGCACCTGGTAGCACAGCGATTTGCCGCCGCCGGTGGGCATCAGGACCAGGGCGTCGCGTCCCGAGGTGACCGTCTCGATCACCTCGCCTTGCGGCGGACGGAAGTCCTCGTAGCCGAAGACGCTGTTCAGGATTTCGCGGGGGCATTTCGACATGGCGGCTATTGGGCCAGATTCGCCTGATGAAAGGAACCGCCACGACCGACAATGGACGGTCACGATGGTCTGAGCTAGGGTCGCCAGGATGACGACGTGACAGGATGACAGGCGCAGCGACATGGATCTCAACGAAATGGCCACATTCGACCAGGTTTCCCGTTCCACCCGGCAAGAACTCCTGCGCTTCGGCCTGGCGTTGCTGTTCGTTATCGGCGTCGCCCTGTTCACCTGGATCACCCAGGGCCACGTCAGCATGACGATGGTGGTCGCCGCGGTGATCGGCGCCTACATGGCGATGAACATCGGCGCGAACGACGTGGCCAACAACGTCGGCCCGGCGGTGGGCTCGAAGGCCCTGACGCTGGGCGCGGCGATCGCGATCGCCGCGATCTTCGAGGCCGCCGGGGCGCTGATCGCCGGCGGCGAGGTGGTCACGACCATCAAGAAGGGCATCATCGATCCGGCCATGATCCCCGACCCGACCACCTTCGTCTGGCTGATGATGGCGGCCCTGCTGGCCGCGGCGATCTGGCTCAACCTGGCCACGGCACTGGGCGCGCCGGTCTCCACCACGCACTCGATCGTCGGCGGGGTGATGGGCGGCGGGATCGCGGCGGCCGGCTGGGGCATCGCCAACTGGGGCACGGTCGGCCAGATCGCGGCCAGCTGGGTGGTCTCGCCGTTGCTCGGCGGGGCGCTGGCTGCCGGCCTGCTCTACCTGGTCAAACGCAGCATCACCTACCAGGACGATCTGGTGCGCGCCGCGCGCAAGCGTGTGCCCTGGTTCCTGGCTCTGATGGCCTGGGCGTTTGCGACCTATCTGGCCGTCAAGGGTCTGAAAAGGGTCCTCGACATCTCCTTTCTCGGCGCGGCCGCCATCGGCCTGGTGGTTGCCGCGCTGGTGTTCGTCGCCGTCCGCCCGCTGGTCGCTCGCGCCGCCGATCGCATGCAGGAAAACAGCAAGGCCAACGTCAATCGCCTGTTCACCCTGCCCCTGATCTTCGCCGCCGCCCTGCTGAGCTTCGCGCACGGCTCGAACGATGTGGCCAACGCCGTCGGCCCGCTCGCGGCGATCAACGACGCCCTGGTCGGGGGCGGCACCGCTGCCGAGGCGGCCATCCCGCTGTGGGTGATGGCGATCGGCGCCATCGGCCTCGCCGTGGGCCTCGCGCTCTACGGGCCGAAGCTTATCCGCACCGTCGGCCACGAAATCACCGATATCGACCCGATGCGCGCCTACTGCATCGCCCTGGCCGCCACCCTGACCGTCATACTCGCCTCGCAGCTCGGCCTGCCGGTCTCGACCACCCACGTGACCATCGGCGCGGTCTTCGGCGTGGGCTTTCTGCGCGAACACCTCAAGTCGAACTACGACCTACTCGAGCAGCAGGTCCGCGATCTGCACCCGGATAGCGACGACGACGAGGTGATGCAGGAATACCTCGAACGCTTCCGTGCCGCCTCGCTCAGTCAAAAGAAGCGGCTGCTGCAGGAACTCAAGAGCAAGAGCACGCGCCGCGAAGTCCACATCAGCAAGCGCCAGCGCAAGGGCCTGAAGAAGATCTACAAGCGCGAGCTGGTCAAGCGCTCGCTGGTCTTGAAGGTCGCGGCAGCCTGGGTGATCACGGTGCCCGCCGCCGCGCTACTCGCCGCGATGTTCTTCTTCCTGATCCGGGGGATGATGGTCGGCTGATGCCTCGCCGGGCAGGGGCGGAGTCGTACAATCCTCGCCATGACTACCCCCACTCCCCGCGAAGGCGACCTGCGCGCTACGCTCGAGGTCGCCCTGTCGGCCTGGCGCCGGGCCGGCCACCGTCTCCCGATCCTGATCACCGGCTCGCCCGCCTGGGCTCGGGCTACGGCAAGCGCCCTGGTCAATCAGGACACGCTCTGGGTCGGTCCCGACGCCCCGGCCTCGGTGCGCTCGCTGAGCCTGCGCCGCGCCCGCGAGTCGCTGGGCGGGGAATGCGAGCGGGTGGTCGTCAACGCCCTGTCCGGCTTCGACCCCGACGCCCTCGGTGCGGTCGCCGGGCTGCCGCGCGCCGGCGGCTGCCTGATCCTGCTCGTCCCGCCGCTGGCCGACTGGCCCGAACGCGACGACCCGGAGCTCGCGCGGATCACGCCCTACCCGTTCACCCCCGCGGATGCCGGCTCGGCCTACCTCCGCCGGCTCACACGCCTGCTCGACCAATCGCATCCCCTGTGGACGATACGCGAGGGCGAGCCGCGGCCGAGGGTACCGCCGCCTGCCGAGCCGGTCGCCAGCCCCGAGCATGTCGCCGCCCCCTGCCGCACGGCCGACCAGGCCGAGGCGGTCGAAGGGATCCTTCACGTGGCGCGCGGCCGGCCACGCCGCCCACTGGTGCTGCGCTCGCATCGAGGCCGCGGCAAGAGCTCCGCGCTCGGCATCGCCGCGGCCCGCGTGCTGGCCGAAGGCCTCGGCGACGTGCTGGTGACCGCGCCGCGCCGTGAGGCGGTCGAACCACTGTTCGCGCGTGCCGCCGAGATCAGCGGGGCCGAGATCGACAGCGACGGGGCGCTGCGCGTCGGCGCGCATCGGCTGCGTTTCGTCCCACCCGACGTGTTGATCGAGCAATGCCCGCCGGGGCGCCTGCTGCTGATCGACGAGGCGGCCGCCCTGACCGCCGGGCTGCTCGACGACCTGTTCGCCCGCTACCCACGCTGCGTGTTCGCCACCACCGAGCATGGCTACGAGGGCAGTGGTCGTGGCTTTGGGTTGCGCTTTCTGCCGCGTCTCGAATCGCGGGCCATCTCGGTGCATCACCGACAAATGACGACCCCGATCCGCTGGGCACCGCACGATCCGCTCGAAACGTTGATCGACCGCCTGCTGCTTCTCGATGCCGACCCGGCCGACCTGCCGACCGTGCGCGAGGCAATGCCTCCGCGGCGGCTGGACCGCGACGCGCTGGCCGATGACGAGCCCCGGCTGGCCGAGCTGTTCGGCCTGCTGGTCGGCGCCCACTACCGCACCACACCGCGCGACCTGCGCCAGATGCTCGACGCGCCCGGCACCGACCTGTGGGCGATCGAGGTGGCCGGCCGGGTGTTGGCGACCGCGGTGGTACAGGACGAAGGCAATCTTTCCCCGTCGTTGGCCGAGGCGGTATTCGCCGGCGAGCGACGCCTGCACGGTCATCTGCTGCCCCAGACCATGGCCGCCCACGCCGGTCAACCCGACTGGCCGACGCTGGCCGGCCGGCGTATCCAGCGGATCGCCGTCCACCCGGACGCTCGTCGCCGTGGGCTGGGGAAACGACTGGTCGCGGCCATCGCCGAGCAGGCCCGCGCCGACGGGATGGATTTCCTTGGCGTGAGCTTCGGCGCCGCGGACGAACTGGTCGATTTCTGGCAGGCCTGCAATCTCGTCGGCCTGCATCTCGGTCAGCACCGCGACCCGGCCTCCGGCGAGCAGGCCATGGTCATGGTGACGGGGATATCGCCTGCCGGAACACAAGCCGTCGGGCGCGACGCGCGGTGGCTGGTGGCCACGTTGGCCGACCGAGCCGCCGGACCGTTACGGCACACCGATCCCTGCCGGATCACAAGGCTGCTGGCGAGCACGACGGCGTCCGCCCTGCCGACTCTCGATGAGAGCGAATGCCGCCAGATCGAGGCCTGCGCCCAACGTCGGCACCACCTGGATGCCGCACTCGGCCCGTTGCGACGCTGGCTGCCGGTGGCCCTGACGCAGCCGACGGTGATCGAAACCGTCACGCCCGCCAATCGCGCCCTGCTGGTCGGACGCTTCCTGCAGCTTGCCGAGGACTCCAGACTGGCCACCCACTTCGATCTCGCCGGGCGAAGCGCCGCCGAGACCGCCTGCCGAGATGCCTTGGGACAAGTCCTCGCGGCCACAAGAAAGCCTCCGCACGAATCGATAGTGTCGTAAGCGGGCCCGGGCGATTGTCACGGGGGGATCGAAGACATCGCCCCCCGTTCCCGCTACGCTCTGGGGATGGCCCACTGGGAAAGGCCTACTGAGTAAGGCCCACCGACTAAGGCCAACTGGGAAAGGCCGAGGAGGAACGCATGCGCCCGGAAACCATCGCCCTACACGGCGGCTACCAGCCCGACGACCAGCACGCCGTCGCCGTGCCGATCCACCAGACCACGTCCTTCGCCTTCGACGACGCGCAACATGCTGCGGACCTGTTCGATCTCAAGGTCAAGGGCAACATCTACTCGCGGATCATGAATCCCACCTGCGGGGTACTCGAGGAACGCATGACCGCACTCGACGGCGGGGTGGGCGCACTGGCCACGGCGACCGGCATGGCGGCGATCACCTACGCCATCCAGACGGTCGCACAGGCGGGCGACAACATCGTCTCGATCAGCGAACTCTACGGCGGCACCTACAACCTGTTCGCGCACACCTTCCCGCGCCAGGGCATCGAGGTGCGGATGCAGGACAAGGACGACTTCGCCGGCATCGAGGCGGCGATCGACGAGCGCAGCCGGGCGATCTACTGCGAGTCGATCGGCAACCCCTCGGGCAGCATCGCCGACCTCGAGCGGTTGGCCGAGATCGCCCATCGTAACGGCCTGCCCCTGATGGTCGACAACACGGTGGCCACGCCATTTCTGCTCCGGCCGATCGATCACGGCGCCGACATCGTCATCCATTCGGCCACCAAGTACATCGGCGGGCACGGCACCACGCTCGGCGGCGTGATCGTCGATTCCGGCAACTTCGACTGGGCCGCTCATCCCGAGCGATTCTCGCTGCTGATCGAGCCGGACCCCTCCTACCACGGGGTGAGCTACACCCGCGATGTCGGCGCGGCCGCCTTCATCGCGCGGGCGCGGGTCGTCCCGCTGCGCAACACCGGCGCGGCCCTGTCGGCGCAAGCCGCCTGGAACCTCCTGCAGGGGCTGGAGACACTCTCGCTGCGCATGGATCGCATCGGCGAGAACACTCAGGAAATCGCCGAGTTCCTGGACGGCCACCCCCGGGTCGGCTGGGTCCAGTACGCCGGCCTGCCCGACCACAAGGACCATCGACTGGCCCGCAAGTACCTCGACGGGCGGGCCTCGGGCATTCTCAGCTTCGGCGTCAAGGGAGGCCGCGAGGCCGGCGCCCGCTTCTACGACGCCCTGCAACTGATCCTCCGCCTGGTCAACATCGGCGACGCCAAGTCCTGCGCGGCCATTCCCGCCTCGACCACGCATCGGCAGCTAAACGAGTCGGAGTTGCGAGCCGCGGGCGTTCGCGACGACATGGTGCGCCTGTCGATCGGCATCGAACACGTCGACGACCTGATCGAGGACCTGGACCAGGCATTGAAAGCCAGCGCCTGAACCGCGGCCGGGTCATGCCTGGCCCCCGCCGCTTGGCTCGCGCCCCCATCCCCTCGCCGGCATCTCGGCCCCGAGGCTGACAAACCCCCTACACATGTTTGACAATCATTCGCGTTTGCAATTACATTCCCTTCCGCAGACGATTGCGAACGACATTCCCCTACCAGCGGAGCCCCCTCCCTCATGACTCATCGACTCACCCCGATTGTTGCCGCGCTCGGCCTGTGTGGCCTGTTCGGCCAGACGGCCCTGGCGGATCAGTCAGCCGATCGAATGGCCGACCTGAACAAGGTCCTAGTCACCAATGCCGATATCGCCCACGCCGTCTATGCCGATGCCGTCGATACCGCCGAGGATCTTCAGGCGGCCATCGATCGCCTGATCGAGTCGCCGACCCAGGCCAATCTCGATGCCGCTCGGGCCGCCTGGCTGGTCGCCCGCGAGCCCTACGGCCAGTCCGAGGTCTATCGCTTTCGCGGGACACCGATCGACGACGACCCGACCACCAAGGCCGCCGAGGACGGCCCGGAGGGCGCGATCAACGCCTGGCCGCTGGGCGAGGCGCTGATCGACTACGTCGAGACCGGCGGGGACTTCACCCAGGCCGAGGTAGGCGTCACCGAACACCAGACCGGCGTGGACAAGCCGATTCCGCCGCATAACCTGATCGCGGCCACCGACATCCCCATCGAGCCGGCCCTGCTGGACAAGACGGTCACCGCCGAGGACGAACGCGACGTGCTCGCCGGCTATCACGCCGTCGAGTTCCTCCTGTGGGGACAGGACCTCAACGACGAGCGCGGCGTCACTCACCGTGACGATCGCAGCAAGGCAGTCAAGACACACGGTGCGCCCAACATCGCGACCGCCGGCCAGCGGCCGGTAACGGATTTCGACCCGGCCAACTGCTCGAGCGGCAAGGCGGCGGCCGAGGCCGTGATCTGCGAGCGCCGCGGCGCCTACCTGCAGCTGGTCACCGACCGACTGGTCAGTGATCTCGCCTCGGTCCGCGACCAGTGGGCCCCGGAGACGGAAGGCAACTATTACGCCCGTTTCACGCAGCCGGCGGACATCAACGAGGCCCGCCAGCGGTTGCTGGAAATCCTGACCGGCATGGGCACGCTCTCCGAGGGCGAACTGGCCGGCGAGCGCATGCAGATCGCCCTGTCGGTCAACTCGCAGGAAGACGAACATTCCTGCTTTTCCGACAACACCCATCGCGATATCTGGCTCGACGCCGAGGGGATCGCCAACAGCTATCACGGCGAGTACGCCGGCTACGACAGCGACCTCGACGGCAAGGACGATGCCACCGGTCGTGCCGTGAGCGGTTACGGCATCGACGAATACCTCCGCGACCACGGCCACGCCGATGTCGCCGACTCGGTCGACCAGGCCCTCGAGCGCACCGAATCCGGTTACCAGGCGATCGACCGGCTCGCTCGCGAAGGCCAGCCCTTCGACGTGCTGATCGAGGACATCGGGGCTGAGCGGGCCCAGCCGGTCAAGGAGACGATCCTGTCGCTCAATGCCCAGGCCGGCCAGATCGCGACGATCGCCTCCGCACTCGACCTCGGCAGCACCGAGCAGGTGGTCGATCCGGAGGCGTCCGCCTGCGACACCACCAATCCGGTCACCGCGTGCGAATGATCGACGTCGTCGACCGAGCCCTGGGCGAGTGCGCTCGGGCCTCGGTGGCGCAAACCACCCGGTGACGAGCAACCGCTCATCGTTATGCCGAACCCACCCGCCGCTGGCGGGTTTTCTGGCCCTGTGCCTGGCATTTGTCCCGCTATGGGTCGACGCCCAGGGCGCGGCGCCTCCCGTTTCCGACGACGAACGCCGCCCGGCGGGCGCGGCCACGGTGCCGGTCGAGCCCACCCCGTCCTCGACGCGTCCGGCCGCCAACCTCGATGACGAGGCGATCGCGCGCTTTCACGCCGGCAAGGCCCTCGCCCACCAGCCCTGGGTGATCGCGCCCACTGCCACCAAGGCACGCGATGGGCTGGGCCCGCTCTACAACGCGCGCACCTGCCTGACCTGCCACGTCAACGGCGGGCGCGGCGTCGTCCCGGAGGGCGAGACGGGCGCGATGCCCCACGCCATCGTGCTCCTGAGCGTGCCCGGGGACGGGGACGGGGACGGCGACGACGGCCCCACCCCAGAGCCCGTCTACGGCGGACAGGTCCAGACCCGTGGCATCGGGATCGCCGATCGGTTCGGTGGTGGCCGGGCACGTCACGGCGGGCCCGAGTCGCTGGTCGGCGAGGCCTCGATCCGGGTCGACTGGAAACCTTCCCGCTTTACCTATCCCGACGGCGAAACGGTCGACCTGCGCCACCCGCGTCTGGTGCTGGAGAACCTGGGCTACGGCCCGATGGACGCCGAGGTGATGACCAGCCTGCGCAACGCCCCGCCGCTGCACGGCACGGGCCTGTTGAGCCTGATCGCCCCGGCCGATATCGAGGCAGGGGCCGATCCGGACGATCGCGACGGCGACGGCGTCTCCGGCCAGGCCAACCGGGTGATCGACCCGGAGAGCGGCGAGCGGCGTCTCGGCCGGTTCGGCTGGAAGGCCGACCGCGCCAGCCTACGCGAGCAGGTGGGCGCGGCGGTCCACGAGGATCTGGGCCTGAGCAACCCGGTGTTCCCCGGCCCGCCCTGCAGCCCGGCCCAGACCGCCTGCCGGCAGGCCATCGACGGCGCGGAGGACGACGGCCTCGAATTGCCGGCCCATCGCTTCGCCTTGCTGGTCGATTACAATCGGCACATCGGCGTCCCGGCACGACGCAAACCCGATCATCCGGTGGTGCGGCGCGGCGGCGAGCTGTTTCACCAGGTCGGCTGCGCGACTTGTCACACCCCGCGGTTCAAAACCGCCGACGATGCGCGCTTTCCGCGCCTGTCCGGGCAGACGATCTGGCCGTACAGCGACCTGTTGCTCCACGACATGGGCGCGGCGCTGTCCGACGGCCGGCCGTCCTGGGAGGCCGGCCCGCGCGAATGGCGCACCCCGCCGCTCTGGGGCCTGGGGCTCAGCCGGGCGGTCAACGGCAGTCGCGCCCTGCTCCACGACGGTCGCGCCCGCTCGGTCGAGGAAGCCATCCTCTGGCACGGCGGGGAGGCCGAAGCGGCCAAGCGCCGCTTCACGCGATTGACGCCCGAGGATCGCCGGGCCGTGGAGGCCTTCGTGCGCTCGCTGTGAGGCCGGTCCGACCGGCCCGCAGGGGGTTGGCAAAAACAGAGGTACGTTCTCATGCAACGACGACAGTTCATCGCCCTGCTCGCCGCGGCCGGGGTCGCCCCCGGGGCGATCTTCGCCTACCGCCAGGCGGCTGCGGCGGCCGAATGGCAACTCGCCGCTCAGGGAGGCGACGGCCAGTTCGCACTCTCCGGGAGCCACGGCGACACGCTGCGCTCGGTCGCCTCGGGGTTTCGCGGCCACGATCTCGCCCAGCATCCCCGGCGGCGCCAGTCGGTGCTGATGTTCGCCCGCCGTCCAGGCACCGAGTGCATCGAGGCGGACTTCGTCGACTGGCAACCGGTCAAGCGCTTTTCCGCCCCGCCGGGCCACAGCTTTGCCGGGCACGGCTGCTTCAGCCGCGATGGCAGACGGCTGTTCACCAGCGAGATCGTCAATGCCGACGGCCAGGGCCGGGTCGGTATCTACGATGCGGACAGCTACCAACGCCTCGGCGAGATGCCGACCGGCGGCATCGGCCCGCACGATCTCGCCCTGATGCCGGACGGTCGCACGCTCGTTATTGCCAACGGCGGCATCCTGACCGGCTCGCGCACCGACGGCCCCGCCGCCGGCATCGACTTCCCGGTGGCGCCCGGACGGGAGAAACTCAATCTCGACCAGATGGACTCAAGCCTGGTCTACCTCGACATCGACTCGGGCGAGATCACGGAGACGGTGCGCCTGGCCGAGCCCAAGGCGAGCATCCGCCACCTCGACGTCGCCGACGACGGCACGGTCGCCGTCGCCACCCAGTTGCAACGCGAGGCGATGGATCACGACCGACTGGTGCCGCTGGCGGCGATTCACCGGCGCGGCGAGGCCTTCCAGCCATTGGGAGAGCCCGAAGCGGTGATCGCGGCAATGAACGATTATCTGGGCAGCGTCACAATCAGCCAGGTCTCCCGGCTGGTCGGCGTCACAAGCCCGCGCGGCAACCTGGCGGGCTTCTGGCACCTCGACAGCGGCGCGTTCGCCGGTCACTATCGGTTGCAGGATGTCTGCGGCCTGGCCGTGAGCGCCGATCACGAACGCTTCGTGCTGAGCAATTCCTTCGGCGACATGCGCGAGCTCGATGCCCGGACGCTGGCCGAGGACACCGACGCGCGCCGGCGCTTCGAGCAGGCCCACTGGGACAACCACCTGATCACCGTCACCGCATAGACTCAACGCCATGACACACGCCCATCGATCTATTCCCGGTCTGCGACGGCTCGCCACCGCCGCCCTGATCGTCTCCAGCTTGGCCTTGGCCGGCTGCGACAAGCCCGCGCCGACACCCGGCACGCCCGAGGCCCTCAATGCTGCGCTGGAGCGCGCGGTCGACGACGCCATCGTGCCGAGCATCGAGGCCTTTGCCACGCAGGGCCGCGAGCTCGACGACGCGGTCGAGTCGTTCTGCGCCGCCCCCGACGCCGAGGCGCTGGCCGCCGCCCAGACGCAGTGGCGCGAGACCGCGACGCGGTGGAACCGGGCGGTTCTCTACAACTTCGGCCCGCTCAACGGCGACATCTTCGCGCCGAAGATCCACTACATCGAATCCATGCGCCAGCGCGGCATCGATTACACCACCAAGGTGCGTCACGAGATCGATCGGCAACTGACCGCCGAGACACCGCTCGATACCGCGCATTTCCAGGCCCTGCGCCAGAACCAGACCGGCCTGCTGCCGCTGGAGATCCTGCTGTTCGAATCGACAGCAAAGGGACATCCACAGGCCGCGAGCGCCATCCTGTCCGATTTCCGCGACCACCCGCGCAAGTGCGACTACCTTGCCGGCATAAGCGACCGACTCCGCGCGGACGCCGCCTACGTCGCATCCGGCTGGACCGAGGCGTTCAAGGACAGCGGCGAACCCTATCGCGACCGCTTTCTGGCCGGGAATCTCGACCGCGGGGCGACACCGCTGGCCGTGCTGTTCACCAGCGTTCAGGGCCACTTGGACTACCTGGAGCGTCGCAAGCTCGACGGCACGCTCGACGCGCGACTCGCCGATCACTTCTACGCGAACGTGACTGCGACACTCGATGAACTCGGCCGGCTGGTAGAAGGCGAGCACGGCTTTCTCGCCGAGGCCGAGGCCCGCGGCCACGGCGATATCGCGCTAGCCGTCCGCCAGATGCTGGATGCCGCGCGCCAGTCGGCGGAAGACCGCGATCGCGCGGCGCTGACGCGTCAGGTGGAGACCTTGTGGAAGCTCTTTCGGGAGAAGCTGCCCGGCGCGCTGGGCGTGGACCTCGGCATCAACTTCAGCGACGGTGACTGAGCAAGCCGGGGTAATGCGGGTTGATGCGGGTTGATGCGGGGGCGCGCCTCGGGCGACCGGGCGACCGGGAGATTACTGGTCGCAGCCCAGCGTGTCCTCGGGCAACTGGTCCTCGTAGCGCCGATCGGTGAGCGTGCGCAGGAAACAGACCATCGCCTCGACCTGGTAGTCGCTCATCGGGTCGCCGACGGCGAGCAGATCGTCAGCAACGGTCGCCGGCACCTCCGGTTCGCGCCACGGCTCGCCGGTCTCCGGGTTGACGGTCCGCTCGTCGTTGACGAAATGGTCGTAGAACTCGATCACCGTCTCGAGGTCGCGGAACACGCCGTTGTGCATGTAGGGCCCGGTGACCGCCACGTTGCGTAACGTCGGCACCTTGAACTTGCCGCGGGCGCCGGGATCGTCGATCGCCGGGTGGCCGTAGAGCCCGGGATCGGGCTCGGCGCGGTCGAGCGCCGGATTGGCGGGCACGCCGATGTTGTGGAATTCGTAGCCGGTGAACGGCTCCTCGAACTTCTTGATCGGATCGCCGTTGCCATGCAGCTGATGGCAGATCGCGCAGTTGGCGAACTGCGAGAAGAACAGCGACTTGCCCGTGCTCTCCTTGAAGCTCAATGTCGCCTCGCCCGCCAGCGCCCGGTCGTACTTGGAATCGAAGGTCGCGAACCGGTCCGTGCGCTCGAACGCGGCGATGCTTTCGGTCATGGCTCGATAGCCGGACTCGGCCGAGCGGAGGACGTCCTCGCCGAACAGCGCCTTGAACGAGGCGACGTAAGCCGCGTTTTCCTCGAGGCGCTCGACCACCGCTGCCTTGTCGGGCAGGTTCATCTCGTCGGGATTGATCGGTGGCCCGCCGGCCTGCTCGGCGAGCGTCGCCGCCCGACCATCCAGGAATTGCCCGCCCAACGGCCCGTGATAACGCTGGTGGCTCTTCTGCTTGTTCACGCGCTTGCGTTCCCCGTCCGGCTGGAAGGCCGGCGTCAGGGCCGCGTAGGTGAGCGTCGGCGCGTTGCGCTCGCCCAGGGTGTGACCGTCGTCGCCCAGCGAGACCGGACGGACCCGCCCATCTTCGTCGCGGCGCCCATCGACAAACCCCTTGCCCGGCTCGTGGCAGGTCGCGCAGGACTGCGTGCGGTCGCGGGAGAGGATCGGGTCGTGGAACAACGCCTGTCCCAGTTCGGCCTTGGTCGAGAAGACAGCACGGCCCGCCGACTCATCACCCGCCGCCGTGGCCGGCACGAGGGCGAGCGACGCCAACGACACGATCAAGATCGGGACGGGATGGGTGAAAGCGAGGATGTTCATAGCCATCAAAGTGTACTACCCGCTGCAACGATTCGTGTGGCCGGCAGACCTTCCCTAGGGAGACTCTGCACGAATCGATGGTGCCTCTGGCTCGCGGGTTTGTTCGCTTTTCTGGCGCCGGCTCGAAGACGGGGGCCCAAGGTAATAAGTCGGGCCCGTCGAGAGACGGCTTTGCGGCTTGCGGGCAAACCCGCGAGCCCCGTCCGGGCGGGCCGCCCAGGGGCTATCTGCAAGGGCCCATCTGCAGCGTTGCCGCGTGTGCGAATGGCGACGGCCATTCACCGCGCACCGCGCCTTGCATCTGGACCCTTGGCGGTCCCGCTTCAGACACTATCGATTCGTGCAGAGTCTCCCTAGGGTTTCGTATCCCGGTGAAACGCTGTCTCTTATACACATC
>OGCK01000140.1_pt1 | contig 13610 bp, 14 predicted proteins | sample 1570051 | NCBI WGS metagenome assembly OGCK01 (sample SAMN06266181, study PRJEB24510) | hot springs metagenome | isolation source: hot spring sediment | place: USA: Zodletone Spring, Oklahoma | collected 2013-12-03 | reverse complement strand
GACGGCATACGAGATCTAGTACGGTCTCGTGGGCTCGGAGATGTGTATAAGAGACAGGGCGGGCTTGGTGAACCGCTTGATGTCGTCGATGGGCGACTTGTTGAATTCGACCAGGTCGACGAGGTCGAGGATGCGCTCGTCGATGTCGAGGAACGACATGTGGCAGCCGAAACAGCCGGCCAGGGCCGCTGTCGCGATAACGGGTTTGCTCATGGTCTACCTCCCGGTCCCTTTCTCGACGGCGCTGCCGATGGGGGCGTGGTCGTACTTGCGCTTGCCGATGGGCACGGCGAAGCCGGTCTCCTTGCGCAGGATGGCGCCCACCGGGCAGAGGTCCATGGCCTCGCGGGCCTCCTCCTCGGACAGACGGGCGGCCAGCTTCCTGTCCACCTCGACGGTCAGATGGGCGCCCCGCTCGACCATGGCGAAGACCTTTCGCCCGTCCTTGGCCCGGACGCCGCGGACGCAGCGAAGGCACTGGATGCAGCGGTTCCGGTCGAGCATGATCAGGGGCGTGCCGGCGTCGACGGTCCGGACCGGCCAGAGATACGGGAACCGGGGCACCATGACCTGGTAGCGGTAGGCCAGGGCCTGGAGCTCGCAGTTGCCGCTCTTTTCGCACGAGGGGCAGAAGTGGTTGCCTTCGACGAACAGCATCTCGATGAGCGCCTTGCGCATGTCCTCGAGGTCCGGGACCGCGTTCTCGACGGCCATGCCCTCGGTCACCGGCTGGGTGCAGGCGGCCATATAGCGGCCGGCGACGCGGACGGTGCAGATCCGGCAGCTGCCCACGGGCTTGAGCCCGTCGAAATGGCAGAGGACCGGGATGTAGACCCCGTTGGCCTTGGCCGCCTCGTAGATGGTCTGGCCCGGCTTGGCCAGGCAGGCTTGGCCGTCGATGGTGAAGCGGATATCGGTCTCAGTCATAGAGGGACTCCTTGCACTCGGGCTGGCGGTTGGCCGCGGCGCAGCCGACCCGGATGGCCGCCTCCAGGTCGATCGCGGGGACGAACGCCTCGCCCTTCCGGATCCTGGCCTCATAGAGTTCGGGAAAACCCTTGAGGGTCGTCAGGATGGGGTTGGGCGAGGTCTGGCCGAGCCCGCAGCGGCTCGTGCACTTGATCATCTGGCCCCAGGTCTCGAGGTCGCGGAGGTCGGCCTCGGTCCCCTTGCCCTTGACGATCTTCTCGAACGTCTTCTTGAGCAGGACGTTGCCGGCCCGGCAGGGCACGCACCAGCCGCAGGACTCCTCGACGAAGAAATCCATGAAGTTCTCGACGATCTCGAAGATATCGCGGTCCGGGCCGAAGACGATGATCGAGCCGCCCGTGGCCAGGTCGGAGAAGCAGATCCTGCGGCCGAAACCGGCCGGGGGGACGCACGTCCCCGACGGCCCGCCGACCTGGACGGCCTTGGCCCCGGCCCCGCCGGCCTTCTCCAGGAGGTCGGCGACCGTGAGGCCGTAGGCGACCTCGTAGACGCCGGGCCGCTCGCAGTCGCCGGACACGCTCAACAGCTTGGTGCCGGCCGATTGGGGCGTCCCCATGGCCTTGAACCAGGCCGCGCCCTCGACGATGATGCGGGCGGCCGCGGCCAGCGTCTCGACGTTGTTGACGGTGGTCGGCTCGTCGAGATAGCCTTTCTGGACGGGGAAGGGCGGCCTGTCGCGGGGCTCGCCGCGCTTGCCCTCGGCCGATTCGAGCAGGGCCGATTCCTCGCCGCAGATGTAGGCCCCGGCCCCGGACTTGATGACGATGTCGAAATCGAAGTCCTTGCCGGCGATGTGGCGGCCCAGGAGGCCGTCTTGACGGAAACCGGCCAGGACCGATTCGAGGTGGTCCCGGAGGTAGGCGTATTCCGACCGGAGGTAGAGGATGCCCCGCTCGGCCCCGATGGCGTAGCCGGCCACGGTCATGCCCTCGAACAGGAGGGGCGCGAGCTCCGTCAGGATGACCCGGTCCTTGAACGTCCCGGGCTCGCCCTCGTCGCCGTTGCAGACGACGAAGCGCCGGGGCGACTTCTCCCGCCGGCAGAACTCCCACTTGAGGCCGGTCGGGAAGCCGGCCCCGCCCCGGCCGAGAAGGCCCGCCTTCTTGATCTCCTCGATGACCTGGTCCGGGGCCATGGCCACGGCCTTCCGGACGGCGGCCCCGCGTTCGTGGGCGCCGAAGAGGACCGGGCCCCGCTCGCGGATGTTGTTGACGACCATGGCCCGGACGAGATCGGATTGATTGGCGCCGTCGCCAAGGGGCCCGACCTGTTCTCGGGCCGGGGTCCCCGACCGGAGGCCGCGGACGATGGCCCTGGCCCTGTCGGGCGTCAGCGACGTGAAGACGACGCCGTCGACGATGGCCGAAGGCTCCTGGTCGTTCATGCCGATGCAGGAGGTCGGGAAGAGGCCGATCGCGCCGTCGGCGGAGACTTCTCCGAACCGGCACCCGGCCTCCTCCTCGAAGGCCCGGGCCACGGCCGTCCGTCCCTTCATCCTCGAAGTGATCGAGTCGTTGAGGTAGACGGTCGAGGCCCCCCGGGGGGCCAGGGAGAAGAAATGGTAGAAGGTGACCGCCCCCCGGACCTCGGCCTCGGACAGCCCGAGGTGCTCGGCGATGCGGCCGATGGCCGCCTCGGAGACATGGCCGAACGCGGCCTGGACGTCGCGGACGACGTCGAGCAAGGCCGCGGGATCCTTGGGATGTTTGGGAACGATGTCTTTCAATTGCGCCATGTTCAAACCTCGGTTCTGGTTTCGGGCCGTCTAGTGTAGCACAAAAGCCGGCCGGGTAAAATCCCGCTTCGCGAGGGATAGAAAAAGGCTTGATTTTCGGGCCCGGATGAATATATGATGATGACAGAGAAGTCTCGGAACAAGACAGGAAGGAGGAGACATGAGGAAGAAAACGCTGATCGTGATCGGCCTATTTTCCGCATTCTTGATCATCCAGGGATGCACGTCGGCCCCCGAAAAGACCATCCTCAAGAAGTACTTCAACGCCGTCCAGATGAACGACAACGATACGATGTCGAGCATGGCCCTCAGACCCTTCCAGCCCGAGCTCGGCTCTTGGAAGATCGTCAGCATCGGCGAGGAGACGGTCGAGCCGGCCACGCTGCCCGAGCTGAACGAGGCCGAGGTCGAGGCCAAGAAGCTCCAGGACGCCCAGATCGGCCCGACCATCGACGCCAACACCGCCCTCCAGGACGCCCAGTACGAAAGGGACACCTCTCGTTCGGCGGCCGGCAAGAGAGCCGCCCAGAGGCTCGTGGACGAGCTCCAGGTCAAGTACGACGAAGAGAACGCCAAGATGCAGGAGCTCAAGAAGGCCTATAACGACGCCAAGGCCGCCGCCGCCGCCGAGGAAGAGATAACGATGTTCTCTCTCGGCGCCCGGGAGCTCCCGATCATCCGCCAGCTGACCGGCCAGGTCCACAGCAAGGAAGTCGTGGTGGCCATCACCGACCAGGAAGGCCAGACCAAGAACTACAGGCTGAACATGAGGAGGTACGACCTCAGGGACGAGGCCAGCAACATCCCCTATCCGGGCCGCTGGGTCATCATCGATTTCGAGCCCCTCTCCTGAGGGGCCCCGTCGACCGCCGTCCGTGATTGATTCTTTTCGGGCTATCACTATAATTGTGTTTTCCGGGCCGTTAGCTCAGCGGTAGAGCACCGGCCTTTTAAGCCGGGTGTCGCTGGTTCGAATCCAGCACGGCTCAAGTTCGTTCGCCCCTGTCGTCTAGAGGCCCAGGACACCGCCCTTTCAAGGCAGCAACACGGGTTCGAATCCCGTCGGGGGCGCTTCTCTCCGCTTGCCCGGCCGGACCGGCCGGACCGTCCTTGACAGGGTTCCCTTCGAAGCCTATGCTCTTGGGAGCGCGATGAAGAGATCTCCCTGGCCCGCGGTCTCGGCCCTCGCCTTGTCCTTCGCGGCCGTGGCCTGCGGGGGCGGCGCCCCCGCCTCGGACCTCAACGTCCTCGTCGTGACCATCGACACCCTGCGGCCCGACCGTCTGAGCTGCTACAGCGAGGAGTACCTCCGGACCCCCCGGATCGACCGCCTGGCCGCCAAGGGCGCCCTGTTTGAACGGGCCTTCGCCCACAATCCCGAGACGCTGCCCTCGCACGCGAACATCTTCCTCGGCCTGACGGCGCTGGCCCACGGCGTCTCCGAGAACAGCCGGTCCGTCGTGGCCCCCGAATTCACCACTTTGGCCGAGCTCTTCAAGGCCCGGGGCTACGCCACGGGGGCCTTCGTCAGCGCCTTTCCCGTGGATTCCCGCTTCGGCCTGGACCAGGGCTTCGAGGTCTACGACGACCGCTATCCGGCCAAGCCGCCTCCCGGCGAGCTCGTCCCGGAACGGCGGGCCCGGGAGACCGTTTCGCTGGCCCTCGCGTGGCTCCGGGGCCGGACGGGGCCGTGGTTCTGCTGGATCCATCTCTGGGACCCGCACGATCCCTACCTTCCGCCGGAGCCCTACCTGAGCGAATACGGGGGCGACCTTTATTCGGGTGAGGTGGCCTATACGGACGCCCAGCTGGGTCCGCTGTTCGACCATCTCGAAGCCGGGCGGCGGCTGGACGAAACGATCGTCGTCCTGACGGGCGACCACGGCGAGTCCCTGGGCCAGCACGGCGAGGAGCGCCACGGATATTTCGCCTATAACGCGACCACCTGGGTGCCGTTGATCATCGACGGGCCGGGGATCAAGGCCTCGCGGGTCAAGGATCCCGTCAGCCATGTCGACATTTTCCCGACGGTCTGCGACCTCGCCGGCCTGGAGAAACCCGCCTCCCTCCACGGCGCGTCCCTTCTGCCGCTCCTGCGGGGCCAAGGGCGTCCGGCCGGACCGATCTACTTCGAGTCCTTGGAGTCCCACCTGAACCGGGGCTGGGCGCCCCTCCGCGGTCTCATCGAGAACGGCCTGAAGTTCATCGATTCGCCCATCCCCGAGCTCTACGACCTCGAGCGCGACTTCAACGAGACGACGAACCTGGCCGGCTCGGCGGAGCTCGGGGCCTTCCGGAAACGGCTCCGGGAGGTCATGGAGGCGGGCGCCTCTCCCCTGGCGGCCGCGGCCGGGCGGTCGACCCCGGACACGGGAACCTTGGAAAGGCTGCGCAGCCTCGGTTATACCGCCGCGCGAACGGCCCAGCTCAAGTCATCCTACGGCCCTGAGGACGACCTCAAGACCCTTCTTCCGCTCGTGCAGAGGCTCGATCGGGCCGCCGGGCGAAGAAAGGAGGGGCGGCTCGCCGAGAGCGTCAAGCTCCTCGACGACCTCATCGAGGAGAGAGAGGACTTCAACGAGGCCTACGAGAAGCTATACGAGATCTACCGCTCGCAGGGCCTGGTCGACGACGCCCTCGAGGTCTATGAACGGGGTTTGGCCGCCAACACACGCAATTTCGTCTTCCTCTCCGGCTACGGGACCGCGCTGGTCATGAACGGGAGGCCGGAAAGAGGCATCGAGATCCTCGAGAGTTCGCTCGCTCTCTTCGATCAGGACCCGAGGGTCTGGAACTCCCTGGGCGTGGCTTACGGGAACTTGGGCGACGCGGGAAAGGCCCGCGAGCATTTCGGGCGGGCCCTGGCGCTGACGCCGGAGGATCCGGTCCTCAACGAGAATGTCGGGCTTTTCTACGTCACGCTGGCCCTGAGGACAAAGGACCCGGATCCGGCCCGGGAGGCCGTTCCCCTGTTCGAACAGGCCATCGCCTCGGATCCGTCCATGGCCTCCGCCTACAACGGCCTGGCCGGCGCTCTGCGGGTCCTGGGCCGGACGGACGAGGCCATCGCCAAATGGGAGAAGGCGGCCGATCTCGACCCGAGCTTCGCCCTGCCGCTCTACAATCTGATCAATGTCTTCCTGGAGAAGGGGGACCAGGCCAAGGTCCTCCAATACTGCGACAGGTATCTTGCCGCTCGGGGCCGCAACATCACCCAGGACGAGCGCCGGGAGATCGAGGCGATCCTGAGATCGTTCAAGTAGGGGGCCCTCCGCTCGCTGCGCTCGAAGAAACTTTGACAACAGGGACTCGAGACGGATGTCTTGACCAAGATATTTCGCAGAAATCCGCCTCCGTGTATGCTCCGGCGGATTTCTGCCCTCCGCTCGCTTCGCTCGAAGAAGCTTTAACAACAGGGCCGTGAGGGGGATGTCTTGACCAAGATATTTCGCAGAAGTCCAGCTCCGAGTCGCTCCGCTGGACTTCTGCCCCTCCGCTCGCTGCGCTCGCTTCGCGATGGGCGGTGCAGGGGTCGAACCTGCGACATCCGGCTTGTAAAACCGGCGCTCTACCGCTGAGCTAACCGCCCAACCCAGGCTCCAAGCGTAGGGAAAGGCGCAGGCGCTGTCAAGGCGAAGGCCGGTCGGCGTGGCCAGGCCTTGATGGCCTCCCCGCCCCCCCGATCCAATTTGACTTCCACCTGCCCTGATGCTAGAATTGGCGTCCAACTTTTTTATCCCAAGAGAAGGGCAGGTTCCCATGCACGCAGTGATCCTGACGGGCGGCAAGCAGTACCGTGTCCAAGTCGGGGACGTCCTGGCCATCGAGAGAATCGGTCTCGAGCCGGGACGGAAAGCCCAGTTCGATCGCGTCCTCCTCCTTGAGGACGGCCAGGACATCCAGGTCGGGGCGCCGTACCTCGACAAGGCCATGGTCCTGGGCCTCGTCATAGAGAACTTCAAGGACGAAAAGGTCCTGGTTTTCAAGAAAAAGAGGAGGAAGCAGTTCCGCCGGACCCGGGGGCACAGGCAGCAGCTGACCAAGATCCGCATCACCAGGATCGCGCCGGACCGGTCCCTGATCACGGCCGAGGACCTGGCCGAGGAGAGAACGGCCCCGGCCGAAAAACCCGCCCCGGCCCCCAAGCCTAAAGCGGAGAAGAAGCCGGCCGCGGCCCCGGCCGAGAAGCCGGCCGTGAAGCCGGTCAAGAAAGCGGCCAAGCCGGCCAAGAAGAAAGAGACCGCCAAGCCCAAGGCCGACAAGAAGAAAGCCCCGGCCAAGACCAAGAAAGCGAAGAAGAAGGAGTAGGCCATGGCCCATAAGAAATCCGGCGGAGCCGGGAAGAACGGGCGCGACAGCGCCGGGAAAAGGCTTGGCGTCAAGCGCCACGGCGGGCAGAAGGTCAACGCCGGGTCCATCATCATTCGCCAGAGGGGCACACCTATCAAGCCGGGATCCAACGTCGGCCGGGCCAAGGACGACACGCTTTTCGCCATGATCACGGGGACCGTCCAGTTTTCCGACAAGGGCCGGAAGGGGAAGTTCGTCTCCGTCCTGCCAGCCTGAGGTAGAGCCGCGCCTCCGTTGTTCATCGACCAGGTCACCGTCACCCTGAAAGCGGGCAGGGGGGGGAACGGTTGCGTCAGCTTCCGCCGCGAGGCCCGGGTGCCGAAGGGCGGACCGGACGGCGGCCACGGCGGGGACGGAGGCAGCATCATCTTCATGGCCGACGAGAACATCAGTTCCCTCGCCTATTTCCGGTTCCATCCCATCATCAAGGCCAAGAACGGCGCCCCCGGAGAGGGCGGGAACCGCCGCGGGCGGCGCGGCGCCGATATCCGCCTGGGTGTTCCCGTCGGGACGATCATCAGGGAAATGGATGGCGGCGCCATCCTGGCCGACCTGACGGAGCACGGCCGCACGGTCGTCGCGGCCAGAGGCGGCCGGGGCGGCCGGGGCAACGCGTCGTACGCCACCTCGACCCACCAGGCGCCGCGGGAATGGCAGCCCGGTCGGCCCGGCGAGGAGAAGGCGCTCTTCCTCGAGCTCAAGCTCATCGCCGATGTCGGGCTCGTCGGCTTCCCCAACGCCGGGAAATCGACGCTCATCTCGCGGATCTCGGCCGCCCGCCCGGCCATCGCGGACTACCCCTTCACGACCCTGACGCCCAATCTCGGCGTCGTCGATGTCGGCGGATACCGTTCGTTCGTCGTCGCCGATATCCCCGGATTGATCGAGGGGGCCCATCGCGGCCAGGGGCTCGGCGTCCGTTTCCTCCGGCACATCGAGCGGACCAAGCTCCTGGTCCATGTCATCGACCTGTCCCCCTATTCGGGGCGGGACCCGGTCGAGGACTTCCGGGTCATCATGGCCGAGCTCGAGGCCTTCTCCCCCGAGGTCGCGAGGAGACCCCAGATCCTGGCGGCCAACAAGGCCGACCTGATCGGCGGCGACAGGGCGCGTCTCCTCCGCCTGAAGCGGATGGCCGCCCGGCGGAAGATCCCCGTGTTCGCGGTCTCGGCGCTCAAACGCGAGGGCCTCGGCCCGCTCGTCGAGGCCGTGGCCCGGGAGCTGGACCTCTTGGCCGGGAACAACGGGGGAGGACAGCCCTGATGAAGACGATCGGCCTCTACGGGGGGACCTTCGATCCCATCCACTTCGGGCACTTGAGGGCCGCCGCCGAGGTCCGCCGTCGGGCCCGCCTCGACCGCGTCCTCTTCATCCCCTCGTACCTGCCGCCGCACAAGGCCTCGGGCGGGTCCGCGCCCCCCGCCGACCGCCTCCGCATGGTCGAGCTGGCCTGCCGGCGCCGGCCCGGCTTCGAGGCCTCGCCGATCGAGGTCGAGGCCCGCGAGAAGTCTTACTCCATCCTGACCCTGCGCAAGGTCCGCGCCCTCGCGCCCGGCGCCCGCCTCTTCTTCATCGTCGGCGTCGACGCCTTCCTCGACATCGGGACTTGGCACCAGCACGACAAGGTCCTCGAGGAGTGCTTCTTCATCGTCACGGCCCGGCCGGGCTTCGAGCTGGCTCGGGCCCGCGGCGTCCTCGGGGGGCGGCTCGAACGTCGAATCGGTCCCCTGGCCGACGCCGGGGACCTCGGCACGCCTAAGCCGCCCCGATTCCGGATCATCCTGGCCCCCATCCGGGCCATCGACATCTCATCGACGCAGGTGAGGGAGCTGGCCCGGCGGGGCCGGTCCCTGGAGGGACTCGTCCCCCGCGCCGTCGCCGCCCATATCCGCGAACGCCGACTTTACCGAGGTCCATAGGAGCCATGGCCGAAGAAAAGACAAAACGCTTCACCAAGAGGAATCTCCCCGCGTCCGTACGGCGCGCCGTCGAGGCCGCCCTGGCCCGCAAGGCCGAGGATCTCTGCGTCCTCGATCTGAGGGAGATATCGTCGTTCACCGACTTCTTCGTCATCGCCCACGGGAATTCGTCCCGCCAGAACGCCGCGGTGGCCGAGGCCGTCGAGGTCGCGCTCAAGGCGGCCGGGCTCCGGGCCCTCAGCGTCGAAGGCCGCCAGGCGGCCGAATGGATCCTGCTCGACTACGGGTGGTTCGTCGTCCACGTCTTTTCGCGGGTGGCCCGGGAGAACTACGCCCTGGAGAACCTCTGGGGCGACGCGCCTCGGCTCGATCTTTGACCCGCGTGTCTCGGGGCCGGCCCCCCATCCTTTCCTTCCTCGGGCCCGGGCCTCCTCGATATGAAGGAGTCGCGCGCTTACGATGACAATCGACCGAAAGATATTGACAAGGCGAGGTCGAATCGCTATTGTTTATGGGCGTTTTCGGCCATGCGCCTGAGATTTCTCTGGCCCGGCAAGACGAAGAATCCCGAGTTGCGGGGGGTGCAGGATCTCTACAGGTCGCGCATCCGCCCCCTCGCCGACATCGAGATTGTCGAGACGCGCGCCGCCCGCGGCCTGGAGGAGAAGCACGCCGGCCGGATCAAGGAGCTCGAGGCGCAGGGGCTCGAAAGGCATCTCGCCGGGGCGTATGTGATCTGCCTCGACGAGCGCGGCAAGGAGATGACGTCCGGCGAGCTGGCCCGATTTCTCAGAAGCCGCGAGAGGGACTCGGGAACGACGCTGGCTTTCGTCGTCGGCGGATTCATCGGGCTGGCCGAGCGCGTCCTGGAGAAGGCGGACATGACAATAGCGTTGTCGCGCATGACGTTTTCGCACGAGCTGTCGCGGGTCATGCTGCTTGAGCAGGTCTACCGGGCTTTGACCATGGTCCGGGGCCGGCATTACGCGAAATGAAGGGACTGTCACATGGCCAAGAACAGGAAAATGACCAAGAAGGACCGGGACGAATTCCGCAAGAAGCTGGCCGAAAAGAAGGAAACCATCATCCGTAAGCTCACCGACGCCATCACGGAGAGCAAGGAGATGGAATCCAACGTCGCCCAGGACCTCGTCGACAAGGCGGAGACCTCCTACACCAAGGAGTTCCTGCTCAGCCTCTCCGACGGCGAACGGGACCAGCTCATGCTCATCGACGAGGCCCTCAAGAGGCTTGAACGGGGCGATTTCGGCGTCTGCCAGCTTTGCCAGAAGGATATCGGGGCGAAGCGGTTGGCCGCCATCCCCTGGACGCCTCTCTGCATCAATTGCCAGGAAAAGGCCGAGGAAGAGATCAGCGCCCAGTGATCCCCTCCCTCCGGGCGGGAGCGGGCCGTCTGGCCAAGCTCGTCGAACTGCTCGTCTTTCCCTCGTTCTGCCGCCTCTGCGAGAGGCCCTTGGAGGAGGCGGGCGAGCGGATCGTCTGCGGGGACTGCCTGGCCAAACTGGCGCCGCGCCGGGGCCCGTCCTGTCCCGGCTGCGGCCGGTTCCTCGAAGGGGAAGGAGAAGGGCATCCCTGCGCCCGTTGCCTGGAGGAGGCCCCGGCCTGCTCGATCCACCGGTCCAGCGGCGCCTACGCGGGGACGCTCAAGGACGTCATCCTCTTGTTCAAGTACCGGAAGTGCGCCCCGCTCAGCCGGCCCCTGGCCCGATACATGGACTCATGCCTGGCCTCGGAGCCGGGGCTGTGGGAGGGGGCCGAGTTCCTCGTCCCTGTGCCCCTCCATCCCTCGCGTCGGAGAGAGAGAGGCTTCAACCAGGCCCGCCTTCTGGCCCGGGACCTGGCCGCCCTCCGGGGCCTGGCGGTGCTCACCGGGGCCTTGGTCAAGACGCGAAACGCCCCGGCCCAAGCCGGCTTGCGCGCCGCCGACCGCGAGAGGAACGCCCGGGGGGCCTATGCGGTGCGGAGACCGGAGCGGGTGCGGGACCGGACGCTCGTCCTCGTCGACGACGTCACGACGACCGGGGCGACCATCCGCGAGTGCGCCCGGGTGTTGCAGAAGGCGGGTGCCAGGGACGTCCGGGCCGTCACCCTGGCCCAGGCCTGAAGACCGTAGCCTTTAAACTCATTTTCGACAGTTGGTTTTTCGAACTCGCTGTAAAAGAATAAATTGCGGGAGTCCAAAAAGACTTTGGCACTACGCTTTCCCATCTCAGCCCGTCATCGTCACCGGAGAGGGAGGCCTGACGCCTGCGGCCAGGAACGCCTGATGCGCCGTGCCCTCGAGATCCGTCCGTAACATGTAGGATTGCCCGTCGGCCTCCAGCCGAACCGCTTGAACCCGGCCGAGATCCCTCATCAGCGTCGGCCAGGAGACCTCGAGGCCGCGGGACTCAAGCCGTCTCTGCAGGTCCACCTCCAGCCGCAGGGCCAGGAACCCGGCCACGATGTGCCCGATCGAGGTGTCGTCGCGGTGATGGAAGATCGGCCGGACCTGGAGCGTGCTTTTCGTCTCCCGGAACGCCCGCTCTACCCGCCACAGGCTCTTGTAGGTCCGGGCGACCTCGGCGGCCGGAAGCTCGGTATTGGTCCGCAGGACATACTTGCCGTCGTAGCGGGCCTCGGCGGCCACCTTATCGTCATCGATCCGCATCGCGCCTTTCGTCACCCGGAGATACCGGGCATAGCCCTTGTTCGCGACCAGGCTCTTGGCCCCGCCCGCAAGCTTCTCCCGAAGATGGTCGAGGATCGCCTGGCGCGCCGCCTCGTCTTTCCGCTCTTCCTCTTTGTTCAGGCAGATGACATAGCGGCGGTCCCCGACCAGGACCTCCTTGACCTTCAGGTTCTCGGCGACCTCCTGGTACCGCCCGGCGCGGCCCAGCACCTCCACGCCGATCTCCTTCTGTCTCCTCATCCGGCAGCCCAGGATGTAGTCGAAGGGGGCTTCGTCCGAGGCCAGAAGATCGAGGCTCTTTTTCCCCATCATCCCCCGGTCGGCCACCACCACCACCCGGCCGATCCGGAACCGCCGCCGCAGCTTCGTGATCATGGCCTCGAACGCCTCCGGGTCGGCCGTGTTCCCCGGGAAGACCTCCCACGACACAGGCCTCCCCTCACGATCCACGGCCACGCCCAAGACGAACTGCGGCAGATCCGGCCGATGGTCTCTCGAGTAACCCCGTTTGCGCCACTCGGTCTCCGTCGCCCGATAGACAGAGACGCTCGTCGTGTCCATGAAGACCAAGTCCAACTCTTGGGAAAAAAGGTCGCGGTCCCGGGCGAAAAGCTCTGTTTCCAGCTCCTCCCGGACCTCGGCCAGAAAACCGTTGGCCCGATACAGGTGCTGCAAGCCGATCTCAGGCAGGCCCTCGACCGTCTCCAGCCAGCCGCAGCCTTGAAGGTCCGAGCCGGGCGCGCACAACCGCTGCAGGGTCAGAGCGAAGGCGACGCGCTCGACATCGAAGCCGAACTTGCGGCCCTCGGCCAGACGCCGCACGATCTCCCCGATCCCTTGCTCCTCCCACAGCCGCCCGAAGATCAAGGTCGGGCCCCAGGTCTTGGACGACCGGGCCGCCAGCGACCGGTCCTTGAGGACCCGGTACTTCTGACTGAACTTGGCCAGGCTTTCGACGAGCGAATCGATCGTGCCGTCGGCTTCCAGCCGGTCTCTCCGCCCCAGCGTGGCCAGGACGCGCTGGCGGGGCTTTCCGTCCTTGCGGAAACTCTCGGCGATCTGGAGGTATTCGTAGAGGACCCCGTTCTGGAGGCTACGCTTGAAGCGGAAGAACATGCTATAATCATAACTATCGTATGGCTATTGTCAAGATGTCGCCAAAACTATTTAGGCACTACTTTTCGGAGCCGGAACGACTTTTTTCAACCTAAGTCGCTGATTCGGTTGGACCGAGTTTTTTGGGGGGGCTCACAACTGTCGAAAATGAGTTTGAGGGGAAGACTTGATCCATGAAGTATGTTTCGCCGGAACGAGAAACTTAGCCTTACCTTGCCAAGCCTAAGGCTTCGATCAATATCCGAGGTTCTGCCCTATATGGGGATTCACGCCCCTCAAAAAAATAATGCTCTCCGATAAGATGGGGATGGATCTCCGTAACCACCGCAAATTCTTCTCTAGAAGCCCGCCTATTTTCGGACGCTTTGCTCTTGTCATCCGGTGTTGTCATTCCCGGATAACACATATTAAGCATATCCGGGATATCCTTCCGGTGGCATTTCTTGTCATAAATCAAAAAACCATTTATCCCCCGCTTATATTGGCTTTGACACTCCCAAGGGCAAGTCTGTCCGCCAAGGGTGAGCATGCCGTATAAAAGTCTATAGTTTTGATTGGGCAGCTTCCTGGCGCTGATGGCTTTTTCTAACGCCGCGGCAATTTCTTGATGGCCAGTGCCATATCGTTCGACAACCAGCCAATCCGAATAGACGACCTCCAATAAGCTCTCCCGCACGCCTAAGAAACCACCAATGGAAATATCTGCAAAACCATCATGACTTCTGAGTTCTTCCGCCAGATCGCGCGAACCCCTTAAAGGTCTCAGTCTAGCTTCTAATCTCTCTAAAGGGATCCCGTGCTCCACGAG
>OGCK01000139.1_pt1 | contig 13641 bp, 20 predicted proteins | sample 1570051 | NCBI WGS metagenome assembly OGCK01 (sample SAMN06266181, study PRJEB24510) | hot springs metagenome | isolation source: hot spring sediment | place: USA: Zodletone Spring, Oklahoma | collected 2013-12-03 | reverse complement strand
TTTTTCAAGCAGAAGACGGCATACGAGATCTAGTACGGTCTCGTGGGCTCGGAGATGTGTATAAGAGACAGATACGATATACTAAATTAGACAACGGGGGTCAAATAAATGCGTATTCCAGTAATTGCAGGAAACTGGAAGATGAATAAAAATATTGTAGAATCAGTATCTTTAGTTAAAGAACTAAAAGATTTTGTTCGTGGAATAAAAGGAGTAGATATTGTAGTTTGCCCTCCCTTTTCTTCTCTTTGGATGGTAGAAGAGATCATTAATAACACCAACATTCATCTGGGAGCACAAAACATGTATTGGGAAACCAAAGGGGCATTCACCGGAGAAATATCCCCTTTAATGCTGAAAGATGTGGGATGTGAATATGTAATCCTTGGGCATTCCGAGAGAAGACAATATTTTAAAGAAACTCCTGAAGAGGTTGCCAGGAAGACAAGCGCCGCACTTTCAACCAATCTTTTGCCCATCGTATGCGTAGGTGAAAATTTAAAGGAAAGAGAAAACGGTGAGACCAAAGCTATAATAGAGCAGGAAATTAAAGCTTTGTTTTTAAAAATTGATTCTACCCAGGTAGGAAAAATAATTATTGCTTATGAACCCATATGGGCAATCGGTACAGGGAAGTCGAGCAGCTCACAAGACGCTAATATAATAATTAAGTTTATTAGGGAACTATTTTCCTCTGAATACGGAAGTAAAATTGCTGAACGAATCAGAATATTATATGGCGGAAGCATTACTCCCCAAAATATTACTGAATTTGTTAAGGAATCTGAAATTGATGGAGCTTTAGTTGGGGGAGCAAGTTTACATGCTTTAAGTTTCTTTCATATAATAAAAGCAACTGAAATCTTGTAAAGCCAAATGTTTGCTTTAGAGAGGCTCTTTACAAAAGAAAATAGTAATTTTTTAAATTTGATTTTATTTTTTCTTTAATCAATACGCATTACTTAATAAGAATTTTATCTTGAAGTTAACATATAATTATGTTAAAATAAAAAGCCGAAATTATTTAGAGAAAAAGTACAATGAATAGAGAGATTTTAGAGAGATTTCTTTTTACTATTTTAATCAAATTTTTACGAGAGGAGTTATAAAGTGTCAATAGTTTTAATGATAGTTCAGATTATAATAAGCTTAGCTTTGATTTTAGTGGTGATGCTCCAGCATAGAAAATCGAGCAGGGCTTCAGGGATATTTGGTGGGGGAACAATCGCAGATTATGGCGGAAAGAAAGGCAAAGAAACATTATTAATGAAAATTACTACTGTTATTGCAGTGCTTTTCATGTTATCTTCGCTTTTACTTGGTTTAATTAAATAGAGGAAAAATCCTTAAAAGATATGGACAAATTAATTAGTTGAGTTAAGGAAACCAGAAGTGTCCTATTAAACCATTGATATAACCTTGGATATAAAATAACTAAAAGAAGAAGAGCTCCAGGTAAGATAGAAAATTCAAAATTAAAGCACGTGAAGTAAAAATGTGTGGCATGGAGGAAAAAGGTGAATGGAGAATCTACTGTTACAAGTTAAGGATTTAAAGACCTATTTTTATACAGAAGATGGTGTGGTTAAGGCAGTTGATGGTGTTGATTTTACCATAAGAAAAGGCGAAACGCTGGGCATGGTAGGTGAATCAGGCTGCGGAAAAAGTGTGACTGCCCTTTCTGTATTAAGGTTGATCCAGCAGCCACCCGGGAAGATCGTTAGCGGTCAAATTTGGTTTAAGAACGAAGAATTATTAAAGAAAAATCCCGAAGAAATGAGAAAGATCAGAGGGAACGATATTTCCATGATCTTCCAAGAACCCATGACCTCCTTAAATCCTGTATATACTATCGGTGAACAGATTTCAGAAGCTATAGTACTCCATCAAAAATTAGATAAAGAAAAAGCCTTAAAAAAAACTGTAGAGATGTTAAGATTGGTAAGTATACCTTCCCCCGAAACCAGAGTTCATGAATATCCCCATGAATTAAGTGGAGGACAAAGACAGAGAGTAATGATTGCCATGGCCTTGTCTTGTAATCCGGATTTATTGATTGCAGACGAGCCAACCACCGCTTTAGATGTTACCATTCAAGCTCAAATTTTAGAACTGATCAAGAAATTAAAAGATGAAATTGGTATGTCAGTTTTAATGATTACTCATGATTTGGGTGTAATTGCTGAAGTATCCTCTGATGTAGTAGTGGTATATGCTGGCAAAGCGGTAGAATATGCAGACGTAAAAACTATCTTCAAAAATCCGAAACATCCTTATACCATGGCTCTCCAAAATTCCATTCCTCGTTTAACAGATAAGCCCGGGAAAAAACTTGAAGTTATTCAAGGAGGGATTCCTGATCCTTTGGCTTTACCTTCCGGATGCAAGTTTCATACCCGTTGTAAATTTGCTTTAGAACTTTGCAAGAAAGAAGAACCTGAACTTGAAAAAATAGAAGGTAACCATATTGTACGCTGTTGGATGTACAACAAAGAGAAAGCAATAAATTTCAAAGCTATTCAGGAAACCATAGGCGGTACCCAGAAATGATAATAATTTAGAACTTAGAACGCTGGAGGTAAAGGAATTGGAAAATAATTTATTACTAGAAGTAAAAAATTTAAAAAAATATTTCCCTGTAAGAGGAGGAATATTATCCAAGGTAATAGGATATGTCCAGGCAGTAGATGAAATAAGTTTCGATATTAAGGGAGGAGAAACCCTGGGTTTAGTAGGTGAGTCGGGCTGTGGTAAAACTACTACTGGAAGAACAATTATAAGACTTTTAGAGCCCACTGCCGGAAAGGTTGATTTTGAAGGAGAAAATATCTTTGAATTAAGCAAAGAAGAGCTCAGGAAAGCAAGACGTAATATTCAAATAATATTTCAAGATCCTTTTGGTTCGTTAAATCCTCGAATGACCGTAGGAGATATAGTAGGAGAGTCATTAACTATTCATAAAATTGTTAAAAACAAAAAGGAAAAAGATGAAAGAGTAAAGCATCTATTAGAAACCGTAGGTTTAAATGCCGGACATATAAGAAGATATCCCCATGAATTTAGCGGAGGACAGAGACAAAGAATTGGTATTGCTCGAGCGTTAGCTCTAAATCCTAAATTACTAATTTGTGATGAACCAGTATCTGCACTTGATGTTTCTATCCAGGCGCAAGTAATCAATTTATTGGAAGATTTACAAGAAAAATTTAAGCTTACTTATTTATTTATTGCTCACGATTTGAGTGTGGTAAAGCATATTTCCGATAGAGTTGCCGTTATGTATTTGGGTAAGATTGTAGAATTAACCTCTACCCTTGAATTATATGATAATCCTCAACATCCCTATACAGAGGCGCTTCTTTCGGCTGTTCCCATTCCGGATCCTACCCTAGAAAGGCAAAGGATCGTTTTAGAGGGAGATGTCCCCAGTCCCTTTAAACCTCCTACAGGATGCCGTTTTCATCCTAGGTGTAGATATGTATTACCCATTTGTAGTCAGGAAGAGCCTAAATTATTTGATATACAAGACGAGCATTATGTAGCTTGTCATCTAAGAAAATAAGAAATAAATTAGTCGTTAGTGAATAGTGAATAGTCGATAGTGTTTTAGGATTTTGCCGGGATGGCGGAATAGGTAGACGCGCCAGCTTGAGGGGCTGGTGAGCTTCTTGCTTGTGGGGGTTCAAATCCCCCTCCCGGCACCAATATAGATTCTCACAAAAAGAGGAAGAGATGACTTCCTCTTTTTATTGAAATCTAGTTTGCCGGTTACTTGGTTAATTAGTTAAGGAAACAAAAGACAAAATTAGTAGTAAGGAGCCAGAAGTCAGGGATCTGCGTATGGGCAGGATAGATCATGTTTATTTTATTCAACACGGCGCGCTGTGTTACTCATTAACTGACTACTGGGTAAGAGGTTAACTGGCTAAATAATATAATTGGTCAATTGGCAGATTGATCAATCGGTGAATTAGAAAATTGGCGAATTGGTCAATTTATCAATTCTAAATTATGGAGAAAAACATGCATGAAGGTTCTATTGCTCAAAATTTATTAAACATTGCCATAGAAAAAGCTAAAGAATATAAAGCAAATAAGATAACTCTTATTAGAGTAAAAGTTGGAGAATTTACCGGAATAAACCAAACTGCTTTAGAGTTTGCTTTCAATGATTTTAGTCAGGACACGATTGCGGAAAAAGCGTCTTTGAAAATAATGTCCTCTCCTTTACTGGGAAAATGCCGAAAGTGTAATGAAGTTTTTGAAATTAAAAAAGATTATTTTAAATGTTTGAAATGTCATAGTCTAGAGATAGATATAATTTCCGGTGAAGATTTGTATATTGAAGATATTGAAATAGAATAAAATATTTAATCTTTTAAAAAAATTAAAAAAAATTTTGAATTGCTTAAAGCAAAATGTTATACTTTATTTTGTTAATTTAATTGTTAGAGAATTTACTTTTTCGTAAATTTTTTTCAGTAGATAATCACATAACAGGGCAAGTCTATGAAAAATACAATAATTGTGTTTAAGAATCGAATTGCATTTTTTATATTTAACTCAAGCAAACTATCCACTAAAGATTAATTTAAGAGAGGTGACGCAATGATAAATTTTATTGTAACCTTTTTGCTTAGCATGCTTACCTACCTAATTCTTACAGCCAGTCAAGGAGAAGTATGGGGGCTATGGAGCATTTTCGAGATTATTACCGGTATTATACTTTCCTCAATTGTTGCCTTTTTAGCCAATAAGGTATTGTTTCAAAAAAGAACCTATAGAATGTTAAACCCATTTAGATGGGTTATTTTTTTGATCTATTTAATTGGACCATTCTTTTGGGCAATGGCTAAAGCAAATATTGATGTCGCTTATCGGGTGATTACCGGGAAAATAAATCCTGGTATTGTAAAAATATCTCCCGGGTTAAAAACCGATTTAGGGATAACTTTACTGGCAGATTCGATTACTTTAACCCCCGGAACCCTCAGTGTTGATATTGATGAGAAAAACAATGATTTGTATATTCATTGGATAAATGTTACCACCCTCAAACCCACTACCCAGCATATTTGTGCTAATTTTCCTCAATGGATAAGGAGGATTGCAGAATGAACGAATTTTTTAAAATATTTATTATTCCCGGAGGATTATTGTTAATATTTATGTTTTTATCTTTAATTAGATTGATTTTAGGACCTACCGTTCCTGATAGAGTAGTTGCTTTGGATACCATAAATACTTTAGTAGTAGCGGGAATGATCCTGGTAGGTGCCGCTTATCAAGAAGTTATTTATATAGATGTGGCAATTGTTTATGCTTTATTATCTTATATTGGGACTTTATATGTGGCAAAATATTTGGAAGGAGGACCTAAGGAATAATGGAGGTATTGTTAACCATTTTATATATTTTTTTGGGAGTTGGGGTATTTTTTAATTGTTTAGGTTCAGTAGGACTACTTAGGTTTCCTGATGTTTACACCAGACTTCATGCTGCAACAAAAGCTACTACTTTCGGATCAATCTTTACTTCTTTAGCGGTTATAGTCTATAGTTTTTCACAATCAAATATTACCGCGGATCCTAAATTTAGAGTCCTTGCTCTTCATACTATTGTAGCATTAGTTTGTTTGATAATTACCAATCCTACCGGGGCACATGCAATTGCCCGAGCAGCTCATCGTAGCGGTGTAATGCCTAAACAAGCAGTCATTGATGAATTAAAGGAGGCCAAATTAAAATGAGTTCCTTTGTTGAGATAATTCATATTTCTACCTTAACAATGATGATAATTGCCGGCTTTTTAGCAGTAGTTTTAAAGAAATTATTGCCATCGATAGTGGCTTTATCGGTAGCCAGCCTACTTCTTTCCTTGGAATTTTACATTTTACATGCTCCCGATGTAGCTATTGCGGAAGCAGCTATAGGAGCAGGATTAACCATGGCAATATTTATTTTTGCTGTTAGAGGAACTAGATAAAGGGAGGATAAAATGAAAAAAATAATTTACGGCATTGCTTTTTTAATATTTTTTTCTTTCTTGATAGTGAGTGCCATAAACATGAGAACATTTGGAGAACCTACTATTAGCGAAATGGATGATTACTTTATTGAAAATGCTCAGAGTGAGACTGGGGCGAACAATGTAGTAACTTCCATCGTCTTTGACTATAGGGGTTTTGATACTTTAGGGGAAGCTACAGTTCTTTTTACGGCAGTAGTGGGAGTTGTAGCTCTCTTCAGGGGGATTAAGAAATGAAAGAAATGTCAAGGATAGTAAAGACTGTAACCAATTTTGTGTATGGTTTTATTATTATTTTTGGTTTTTATATCATAGTGCACGGTCACCTTACTCCTGGAGGAGGATTTCAAGGTGGTGCGGTAGTAGGATCTGCCTTTGCCTTATTGGTAGTTTCTTATGGTAGTTTAAATTCTACGAAATTTATAAAAAAAGATATCTTCTCACTTTTTGAAAACTTCGGTTTAATCTTTTTTATAGTATTAGGTTTTTCGGGATTGGGAATAACCTTTTTTTATAACTTTTTAGCCAATAGCGGGAGTTGGTTCGGTGATGCTGCTTTGATTGGTGTTAATCCAGGTGATATAAATACTGGAGGGGTAATTCCCCTGATGAATATCGCTGTTGGATTAGAGGTTTTATCTGCTTTTGGGGTGATTGTTTTAACTATGGCGAGTGGAGCGGAATTTACTAAGAAGAAGGAGAAATCATAAAATGATAGGTAATTTGCCTTATGTCGCGGTAGTAATATTTATTGGATTAGGAATTTATACTCTTATGTTTAAGAAAAATTTAATTAAAATTGCAATTGGCATATGCTTAATTGAAAATGGGGTAAATCTATTCTTAATTACTTTAGGGTATAGAAAAGAAGCTATTGCTCCGATTTATACCCAGGCGCCCTCCGGACAGTCAATGGTCTTACCAACTCCTCAAGCATTAACTCTTACCAGCATAGTAATAGGTATCGCAACCACTGCCCTAATATTGTCGATTGCTATGATGATTTATAAACACTATGGGAGTTTGGATACAGATCAGGTAAGGAGGCTAAAAGGATGAATCTATCAAATCATATTCCTATATTAATAATAGCTGTACCTCTATTTGCAGCTTTTTTTGTACCTCTTATCAATCGGATAAGCAAAAAAAATACGGGGGTGTTTAGCGCGCTTGCTTTGAGCATAAGCTTAATTTTAACTATTGCATTAGCGCTGAAAGTATTGACAGTTGGCACCCAAGTATATGTATTTGGTGCAACATCTCCTACCCTGGCTTTACCCTCCGGTTTAAAATTCCCCATTAGAATTATGTTAGAAGTAGATGCGATGAGCATATTTATGGGTTTAATAACGGCAGTAGTTTCTTTTTTGGGGGCAATTTACTCTTTATCTTTTATAAAAAAATATGACGGGGTGGATAAATATTATTCCCTTTTATTACTTTTAACGGTAGGCATGTTTGGAATGGAGCTTACCGGTGATATATTTAACTTTTTTGTCTTCTTGGAAATCGCTTCTATCGCTTCGGTTGCTCTTATTTCTTTCCGAGGGATCGATTTCGGTGAACCAGCAGAAGCTGGTTTTAAATATATGGTAGTCAGTTCAATTTCTGCTCTTATGGTCTTATTTGCGGTAGGAATATTTTACGGACAATATGATATTCTTAATTTTGCAGCTATAGCAAGCGTAATTAAATACTCGCAATTAGACAAGATTGCCTTAGGCCTTTTAATACCGGTACTGGCTATGAAAGCGGGAGCGGTACCGATGCATATGTGGACACCGGATGCTTATTCTGAAGCACCAGCACCGATTACCATGATATTGGTTGCTGCTAGTCAAGCCAGTCTCTATGCTTTATTCAGAGTAGTTTTTTCTTTATATAATATTTCCTTAAATGCCTTAACTGTCGGATGGATTATTATTATTTTTGGTCTTTTATCTATGTTTATTGGAGTGACTATGGCTATTATTCAAAAGGATATAAAGAGGCTTATGGCTTATCACGCTGTTTCTCAGACAGGCTATATGCTTCTGGGTGTAGGTGTAGGATTGGCTGTTTTAGCTAACCCGGAAGCTTTAAAGGATTACGGTATTACCGCCATGGAGGGTGGAATATTTCATATTATGAATCATGCCATGTATAAAGGATTGTTATTTTTAACCGCTGGCGCTTTATACTTTAGGACAGGTACAAGAGATCTGAATAAGATGGGTGGATTAGCACACTATATGAAATATACTACCATCTTTTTTATAATTGGGGCAGCAGCTATTGCCGGTCTTCCGCCCTTTAATGGTTTTGCTTCTAAGCTTTTAATTTATGAGTCTGTATATCGCTTTAATCCTTTGCTTTCTATTATAGCTATGGTAGTTAGTATTTTAACTTTAGCATCATTTGTTAAAGTATTTCATAGTGCATTTTTAGGTCCTAAACTACCTCAATTTAAAGAAGTCAAAGAAACTCCACGCACTATGGTATTTGCTATGGCCGTTTTATCCTGTATTATAGTATTTTTCGGATTATTTCCGGATTTAATAGTAAAAAATCTTGTGCATCCTGCGGTAATGTCGTTAATAGAGCAATTACAATATACCGGCACAGTATTAGGAGGTATGTAAGAAATGTTAGGGTTATTAGAAACAGGGAGCGGTTTTTGGAGTGCAATAATTTGGATATTACTGGTATTGGTTATTGGATGCGCAGTATTTTATATTAGAAATAAAGGTGAAGATAGTTATAAAAAAAATACAGAACAGGATAAACCTTTTATTTCCGGTAATCCAGAAGAAAATAAGGAGAATTCCCATTTAAGTGCGAGCCATATCTATTGGGGATTTACAGAAGCATTGAAGAGTTACTATGATCCTTTAGTAAAAATGCACACTGGTAATATAAACGATTACAGTAGTTTGATAATTACAATAACAGTGATTATATTAATTATTATAGGAGTGAATGGATAAAGTGAAATTAAATAAATATTTTGAAAGATCTCTCTGGGTTTTTCATCTAAATACAGGTTCTTGTAATGGTTGTGATATTGAAATTGTTGCCGGGTTAACTCCTCGATATGATTTAGAAAGGTTTGGGATCAAATTAGTGGGTAGCCCTAAACATGCAGATGTCTTGTTAGTTACCGGACCGGTAACTAACAAAATGCTCGACCGAGTAAAACGTGTATATGAACAAACTCCTGATCCCAAAGCTGTTATAGTGGTTGGGGCCTGTGGAACAAGTGGGGGAGTCTTTTACAACTCTTACAATCTATCGGGTTCGGTCGACCAAGTTATTCCGGTAGATGTTTATGTCCCGGGATGTCCTCCTCGGCCGGAAGCTATAATAAATGGCGTGTTACAAGCCTGGATAAAATTAGAAAACTTAAGAGAAAGTTTGAGAGTTGCTCCAGCGAAATAGTAAAAACACATCCCGTTAAGAATGCAGAAGTCAGGAGAAAACAGTAATAAGTGATTAGTAAAAGACAATAAGTAATGGGTAGTGGTTCGATTCATCGCCCCCGGTAAATACGGGTCGGATAAATCAGACTCCTACACTAAGAGTGACATGTTTTACACTAATAACCGTGATACTACGATAGACGACATACTATATACGAAATACCAGAAAGAAGGTGGTAGAGATGGAATACATGAATCCAGAGAAAATCATAGAATTATTTAAAGAAAAATTTAATGGCTCGATTGTAAATAGCAAAATAGAAATTAAAACAGCAGGGGTAAATAAGAATAGCTATAATATAATTTGGTTAGAGGTAGAATTAAGTGATTTTAAAGAAGTAGTAAAATTTTTATGTAGTATTAATTTTCCCCATTTTGCCATTATTTCAGATCATGATTTAGAAGAAGAAATTAAATTAACCTATCATTTCTCTCTTTATTACGGTGAGAAATCCAAAGAGATATCTTTTAATGTAACTACCAGCTTACCAAAAAACAATCTTAAGATAAATACTATTACCGATCTAATACCGGGAGCCCAAACTTCCGAAAGAGAAATAAAAGAGATGTTAGGAATAACTATAGAAGGTCTCCCTGATTTAGCGAATATTTTTTTACCTAAGGATTTTCCCCAAGGCGTTTATCCTTTAAGAAAAGATAAAACGGGAGCGGCAAAAATGGTTAATAAAGAAGAAGAGGTGAAAAAGGTTGAATAAAAAGACTTACTCTATACCCATAGGTCCGGTTCACCCTTCCCTAGAGGAACCGATGACTTTTAATTTTGAAATATATGGAGAGCGCATTGAGAAGGTAAATTTAGCACCGGGTGATAATCATCGAGGGATAGAATTTATGGGAAGGCAAAGAAATCCCATTCAAATTATCTATTTAGCTGAAAGAATATGTGGAATCTGTTCTGCTTCACACCCTTTTGCCTTTTGTCAAGCAGTAGAGAATGCTGCTGGAATTGAAGTTCCCGAAAGAGGCCAATATATTCGAGTAATTATTGCTGAGTTGGAAAGAATCCATTCTCATATTTTATGGGCTGGGATTGCGGGTCACGAATTAGGATTTGATTCTGTTTTATATATTTCTTGGAGGGCAAGAGAGGAAGTATTAGACCTTTTAGAATATCTTACCGGGAATAGAATCAATTATGGAATATTTATGATAGGGGGAGTAAGAAGAGATATTAGCGAAGAACAAATACCTCGAATTCGTAAAACTTTGGAATATTATAAGGATATCTACGGAAAAATAGAAGATATATTCTTGCATGATCCTACTATTGCCCTAAGAACAAAAAACGTCGGTGTTTTAACTAAAGAAGATGCTCTTAACTTGTGTGCAGTAGGGCCTACTACCAGAGCATCAGGGGTCAACAAGGATGTAAGACAGGATCAACCTTATGCTGCCTATGCTGATTTGAATGTGAAAGCCATTACTCCAGATATATTGGGCGGAGAAGTAAAGGGAGATGTTTATGATCGGATAATTGTTCGATTGTTAGAAATAGTGCAATCAATACAGATCATCGAACAGTGTTTGGAAAATATGCCTTCAGGGGAAATAATTGCTGAGAAAAAATTGGTAAAATTATTGAATCAATTAAAGAAGGCGAAGGGCGAAGGAATTGGAAGGCATGAAGCCCCTCGTGGTGAAGTATTTCATTATGTAAAATTGGCAGAAACAGAAGTACCGGAAGTCTGGAAAGCTCGTGCTCCTACCTATAATAATTTAATGACCTGGGTTCCCATGCTTCTTAGCCAGCAAATAGCTGATATACCTATTGTAATAGCTTCTATTGACCCTTGCATTGCCTGCATGGACAGAGTGACTATTTTAAATAAATCCAATGGTCAGAAAGAGGTGTTGACCAAGAAAGATTTACATGAATTGAGTGTTCAAAAGACGAGGAGGATTTCTCCATGACTATTATAAGCTTATTTGGAATAATACTGAAGATACTCCTGGCACTAGTAATTTCCTTTTTAGGAGTAGTATTAGGCCTATTTTATAAGGGTGTTGATAGAAAAATAGCAGCAAGGATGCAGGCTCGAGTTGGTCCGCCCATCAGACAGCCTTTTATTGATTTCTTTAAATTAATGATTAAAGAAAATATTGTACCACAAAATGCAGTTCCTTGGATCTTTAATGGAGCACCAATTATGGCTTTGGTTTCAGCGATTACTATCTTACTTTATTTACCCATAGGTAATATACCTCCCTTGTTAAGTGGATATGGAGATATCGTGTTAATTATTTATTTACTAACCTTACCGGCTATCGGAATGGTAGTGGGTGGTTTTGCCTCTGGTTCTCCTTATGCTAGTGTGGGAGCACAAAGAGAAATGGTAATGATGATGAGTTATGAGCTTCCTTTAGTCACTACAGTTATTGCTTTAGGTTGGAAATTAAGTTTAATTTACCCTGAACTAAATATTTTCTCTTTGGCAGTGATCAATACTCATCCTATTTGGGGGTTAGTAGGACCGTTAGGTTTTATCGGTGTAATTTTTCTATTTATTACTCTTGCAGCGGTTACACCGGGTGAGCTTTCTAAAGTACCTTTTGATGCCCCGGAAGCCGAAACAGAATTAGCCGGGGGTATATTAGTCGAATATTCAGGAAGGAATCTTGCATTATTTGGCCTTACCGATGCAGTGAAGACCATAGTAATGACTTCTTTAACAGTGGCACTATTTTTCCCCTACAATATATCTCATTTGCTTGCTTTAAGCGGGGTGTTTGCTCTAATAGTAGATGTTTTATTCTTTCTTTTGAAAATGTTTTTAGTTATGTTCGTTGAGGTAACTTTTATCAGAGTTGCAGTTGCACGTTTAAAAATAGACCAAGTATCCTTTGCCTATTGGGTTCCGGTATCGATTATAGGTTTACTTGGCCTTATGTTAATTGTTTTAGATACTATTATAATTTGAGGTGATAAAATGGCAACACCAATGGGATTTGAACTGTTAAAACAGTTATTTAGAAAACCAGCTACCAACGTATTTCCCTTGACTTATTATCCTGATTCGATATTAAACTTATTGGAAAAAGTGAGAAAGGGAGAAGTAAAGATACACCCTCCCGTGGAAATACCTAAAAATTTTAGAGGGAAGATAGTTTATGATAAGGATAAATGCATTGGATGTAAATTATGTATTAAAGTATGTCCTTCTGAAGCAATAGAATTTATTCCCGAAAATAAGAAGATTAAAATTCATATCGATCATTGTATTTTCTGTTCCCAATGTAATGATATATGTCCCAAAGATTGTTTAAATATGAGCGAAGAATTTCTGCTTGCAGATACCGATAGGTTATCGTCTAAATTACTTGTAGAGTAAATAGTTAACCCCCAATAAAAAATATAATATCCTAGTCCTGTATCGTTTTAATAAGCTTAAAATTTTTGTCTTTCAATATTTTAATTATTTTTTCCGAAGTCTTTAAAACTTCAGGGCTAATAAAATAAGAATAATCAATAATTTTAGGTTGGATGCCGATAAATATAAATTTCCGAGTGTACTCTTCCAGATAAGATATTAAAAAAGATAGAGGCATACTATGGGTAGTGAGGTGCAGGGCACTAATTCTATCGGGAGGGATTATTCTAAATTCACCAGATTTAAGGCCCATCTCTACAGCGTCTATAAGTACTAAGAGATTGGGTCTATTTTTTTTGACGATTGAAGTAAAATTTTCAGGAACAACCCCGCAATCCATAGAGAGCCAATCACGATCTTTAAAATTTTGGGCAATAATAGAACCTATTCCGTCATCAGCTCGAAGCGTATTTCCGATGCCCATTAAAATATACTTTTTTGAATTCATATTTTGCTCTTTAAATCAGTAGTTAGTGTTTTATTATTAGTTTTTAGTTGGTAGGCGCAAGAAAAAGTTAATTTATTTAATTGCTTTACCATTTTGCCAGTCGGTCTGTTGACCCTAGTTGTTATTTTAAATATAGTTTTGTAATGATAATATAAGTATTAATTGATATATTTTAAAAACTTTATTTTTATTCTTGAATCGGCTAACTATCTTCAAGATATACAAATTTAATTTTGTACTTTTTGTCTTTTACTATATACTCTGTCTCTTATACACATCTGACGCTGCCGACGAAGAGGATAGTGTAGATCTCGGTGGT
>OGCK01000137.1_pt1 | contig 13743 bp, 13 predicted proteins | sample 1570051 | NCBI WGS metagenome assembly OGCK01 (sample SAMN06266181, study PRJEB24510) | hot springs metagenome | isolation source: hot spring sediment | place: USA: Zodletone Spring, Oklahoma | collected 2013-12-03 | reverse complement strand
AATGATACGGCGACCACCGAGATCTACACTATCCTCTTCGTCGGCAGCGTCAGATGTGTATAAGAGACAGGACTTCAAGAGCTTCGAATCCAAGCAGGTTCCTGGCGTTTACGTCATCGGCGACGCAAGCTTGACCCCGATGCCAAAATCGGGCTTCTCTGCCAACACCCAGGCCAAGGTCGTCGCCATGGCCGCATTGGCTGCGCTCAAAGGCCAGGCCGTGGCTACCCCCAACTGGGAAAACACCTGCTACGCCTTGGCGGGCAAGGAATACGGCTTCTTCGTGGCCGACGTGTTTGACTTGGTGGACGGGAAGATCACCAACGTCTCCGGCCCGCGCTACCTGCCGCTGGATGCCAGCATGGCCAAGATTCGCCTCGGCGCGGTCTATCAGCAGGCTTGGCTGCGAACCTTCACGTTGGATTGCTTCGCTTAATTCCGCACTTGGCTTTTCAAAACATTACATAGGGAGAAAATCATCATGACCCCAGAAGAAGAGAAAAAGATTCTCGCCAGCTCCCCCATTGGCACTTGGGTCATTCTCGCCATTTACAGCGTGCTTTTTACGCTGGGTTGGTTGGGAATGTACGCCTTGTTCGTCAGTCATGGCCCAGTAAGCTGATACGCCGCGTTTCCTGAGAGGAGTTAAAAAATGTCTACGATTCATATTGATCCACTAGAAAAGCGTTGGCTCTGGGCCATCGGTGGGATGTTGGCGATTTTCTGGGGCGTGCAGATTTACTTTGCAGCCGTGGAAAACATGCACCCGCCTAGCAATGTTGAAACCATTGAATCATCCAAGCTGCACCTTAGTGGAGAGTTTGCGGAAGAAAACCTGGGTGTGAAGAAAGAAGCAGATGGCTCGTACACCGTGACCATGGTAGCAGCGCGTTATGGCTTCTATCCGCAGGAAATTGAAGTTCCCGCGAAAACGCCGGTGAAATTGCGCATTGCTTCGTTCGATGTGTTGCATGGTGTGCATGTGCCATTCAGCAATATGAACACCATGGTGGTGCCGGGCTATGTGTCCGAAGTCCACACCGAGTTTCAAACACCGGGAAGCTTTCCGATGATTTGTAACGAATATTGCGGCTTGGGTCACGATTACATGTATTCCAAATTGCATGTAACCGCTGGCAAGTCCTAATTTAGGGAGAGACGAGAATGAGCATTACTGCTGAACATGCTGCGGGTCTAGCCGCTGCGTCATCCCGTACTGGGGCGACGGCGGTGCAGGCTTACGGTAATAAATTGGGTCTGTGGAACATGTGGGTCGCGTTCGCGGCACTCGCCTTGGGTTTGCCTATGGGGTTGTTTCAAGCCGCTGAGCGTAGCGGGTTTTTCCCCGTTATTGAAAATACGGCGGTGTATTTCGCCTCCACTTCAACGCACGGTGTGCTGCTTGCCTTTGTGTTAACCACCTTCTTTGCGATGGGTTGGGGCTACCACACCATGGCGCATAGCGTAAACAAGAAACCGTTCTTTGGTTGGACGGGTTTTTGGGTCTCGCTGATCGGTACAGTCATGGCGGCGATTCCGCTGCTGACGGGGCATGCCTCTGTGCTGTACACCTTCTATCCACCTGAACTGGCGCACCCATCGTTCTATCTGGGTGCAACTTCGCTGGTGGTGGGGTCTTGGTTCTGGGTGGCTGATATGATTATCGCCTTTGTCCAGTGGAAGAAGGAGAACCCAGGTAAGCCTGTGCCTGCAGTGATGTTTATGTTTACCATCACTGCCCTGTTGTGGGGTTGGACGAGCCTGGGTGTGGGCTCAGAGGCCGTGTTCCAGTTGTTGCCGTTGGCGTTTGGCATTACGTCAACGATTGACGTGGGCTTGGCGCGTACCCTCTTCTCCTGGACGCTACATGCAATCGTGTATTTCTGGTTGATGCCAGCTTACATCGCCATGTATGTGATTCTGCCTAAAGAAGCTGGTGGCAAGCTGTTCTCGGATGAATTTGCACGTATCGCCTTTGTCATGCTGTTTATCTTCTCCGTGCCGATTGGTTTCCACCATTTGTATCTTGACCCGCAACAAGCCGCTGGCTGGAAGCTGCTGCACATGTTCGGCACCTTCATGGTGGCGGTGCCGACCTTCCTGACGGGCTTTACTGTACTGGCATCGATGGAAATCGCTGGTCGTCTGCGAGGTGGTAAAGGACTGTTCGGCTGGATTGGTGCGTTGGACTGGAATAATCCGATTGTACTAGCCGGTGGTTTGTCATTGTTAATGCTCACCGTGGGCGGTTGGGGTGGGGTGCTGAACGCGTCTTACACCTGGGACGTAATGGTGCACAACACCCAATGGATCACCGGTCACTTCCATCTGATCTTCGGGGGTACCACAGTCATCATGTATTTGGCTGCTGCCTATTGGTTGTGGCCGAAGATTACGGGCAACGCTTTGTATTCACGCGCCTTGGCCGTCTGGCAGATGTGGTTCTACTTCGTTGGTATGGTGGTATTGACTGCACCGTGGCACGTGCTTGGCATTATTGGACAGCCCCGCCGTGTATCGACTACTGATCAGTACGCAGCCTTCCCCGAGTATGCGCAAATGTGGGGTATATACGAGGCTCTAATGATCTTGGGTGCAGTTTTGGTGGTGGTTGCTGGATTTATGTTTATCTACAACTTGGTGATGACTCATTTCAACAAGATGCCAGCAGCGGATACCAGGGTGGAGTACGCCGTGGCCATTCATGAGCCGATGCGTGTTCCTAATGTGCTGAATAGCTTGGCCTTTTGGAACTGGGCGATGTTGGCTTACATGATCCTTAGCTACGGCTATCCGATTGTGCAGTTCTTCTTTATGGAAGGGCATCACACCATTCCTTGGGGAGTTTGATTCATGAACAATAAGCACATTAAATCCGTTTTAGGCGTTGCTGCTCTTGTCGCTGCGATGATGATTTCCCCTGCGTTTGCAGCGGGGCATGAAGCTGCCGTGGCGAGCAAGGGCCCCTCGACCAACGTGGCTTGGACTGCCGAACAGGTACGTTTTGTAGCGCAAGGCGATAAGAATCGCGGTGCGCAACTGAATCAGGATCTTTTCTGCGCATCCTGCCACGGCAACGCTGGCATTGCGCCATCCGCAAATTGGCCGTCGCTTGCCGGTCAACGTGCCGAGTACACTTTCAAAATGTTGAAGGATTACAAGGATGGCAAGCGCAAAGGTAGTCATGCGGCTGAAATCATGACGGCGGAAGGTCAGCTCGTCACCGATCAGGATATGGCTGATCTGGCGCAGTTCTATGCCAGTTTTGATCTGCCGGCATTGCCTGAAGGTGTCACCTTTGATGCGGCCATGGGCGAGCAAATCACCTACATGATTCGCCGTGGTGATGGTAAGCGTCTGCTTGCCCCTTGCCAGTCCTGCCATGTTTCCAATGGTGAGGGGCAGGCAACTGATACCCCTGCTTTGGCGGGTCAAACACCTGAGTACTTCATCAAAACCATGCAGGAATACAAAACGGGAGCGCGTAGTAACGATGTTTACTCGCGTATGCGTTTGATCGCCAAGGTATTGACCGATGAAGAAATTGTGCAATTGGCTCATTACTATGCGGGTTTGACTGCCAAGTAATTCTTCACATTTCAGGTATAACTTGAGCCCCGCAGTTTTTTTGCGGGGCTTTTTTCATTGGAATAACGCTGCGTGCCTAACGACAAACCGCTCGAAAAACCGATTTGCTACCACTGCGCGCTGGAGGTCCCGCGAGGGATTGATTTGCGTTATCCCGTACTCGGAGAAGAACGCGTTTTTTGCTGTGCCGGTTGTCATGCGGCCTGTAAGACCATCGTGGATGCGGGATTTGAAGAGTTTTACAAGTTCCGCGAGCAGGAAGGCGAGATCAATGCTCAAGTCCTGCCAGAAATTTTGCGCAATTTAAGCTTGTTTGATCGCCCGGATGTTCAACAAAGTTTTGTTCGCCACAGTGGCGAATTGCTTGAAGCGGCGCTTATTCTGGAAAATATCCGCTGTGCGGCCTGCATGTGGCTGAATGAGCAGACCTTGCGTGCGCATCCTGGGGTGGTTGATGTGCATTTGGACTATGCCAGTCATCAGGCACGCGTGACGTGGGATCCAGCACAAACCAAGTTGAGCGAGATTTTGCAAACCATTGCCGCTATTGGTTATGTGGCGCATCCTTATGACCCTGCGCACCGGGATCTGTTATTGAAGGATGCACGCAGACGCAGTGTCGAGCGTTTGTTGTTTGCTGGCTTGCTTGGTATGCCTGTGATGGCATTCTCTATTTCGACTTATTGGATGGGTGGGCATACAGGGCTGGGTCAGCTTGAATTGTGGGAGGTTATTGGCCGTTGGTCGGTGTTGCTGATTACCCTCATCATGATGGTGTATTCCGGTGCGGATTTTTTTGTGGGCGCGTGGCGAGACCTGAAAAACAAGCGCCTGGGCATGGATGTGCCAGTGGCCTTGGGTTTGGTCGCGGCTTGGGTTGGGAGTTTGTGGGCAACGATTACTGGGGGGGAAGAAGCGTATTTTGACTCCATTGCGATGTTCATTTTTCTGGTGCTTTTGGCGCGCGTAGTGGAGTTAAAGGGCCGACTTGCGGCGGCGAGTGCGTTGGATCACTTGATGAAGGTCATTCCGCGCACGGCCACCCGTGTGGATCAGGATGGTGATGTTGCCATTGATATTGAAGTTGCGGTCGCCGATTTGAAAGCCGGTGATGTGGTGCGCTTGTTGCCAGGCGATAGTGTGCCGGTGGATGGCTGTTTGTTGAGTGCATTCAGTAGTTTTGATGAATCTCATCTTACGGGCGAGTCTGTGGCGGTGGAGCATCAGAAAGGCGATTGGATTGCAGCCGGGAGCTGCAATGTCGATCAGCCGGTGTTGATGCGGGTGGAACGTGTCAATACCGACTCAACGATGAATGAGCTGCAACGCCTGATGGATCGTGGTTTGTCCGAGAAACCCAAGCTGGCTATTTTGGCTGAGCGCATTTCAGCACCGTTTGTGCTAGTGACTTTGATTCTTGCGGGATTGACGGCACTGGTTTGGTGGTTGATTGACCCAGCGCATGCCCTGCCCAATACCATTTCGGTGCTGATTATTACCTGCCCCTGTGCCTTGGCTTTAGCCACGCCCGTGGCTTTGGCGATTGCAGCTGGGCGTTTTGCTGGCATGGGGGTTTTGCCAATGCGTATGTCAGCGGTTGAGGTGCTGGCACGCGCTGATACCCTGGTGCTGGATAAAACCGGAACATTGACACGCGGGCGACCCAAGATAACAAACGTGCGCGTGTTGGATGGTATGGACGAGGCTTTGGTGCGGGCTTTGGTGGCGCGCATGGAAATGCACTCGGAGCACCCTTTGGCTCATGCGTTGCGTGAGGGTGTTGATCCGCTTGCTGCACAGCTTGAGGTGCTGAACATTCCTGGGCAGGGGCTGGAGACACATTATGATGGCGGGTGTTGGCGTGTGGGAACGCCGCTTTTTGCGCTTCAAGGCTCCGCATTAGCGGAAGAGGATCAAACCTGGTTGCAGGCGCAGCTTGAAAACGCCGGTATTGTAGTGGTGTTGAGTTGTGATGCACAGTCGCGCGCGTTGTTTGTGCTTCATGATGAAATGCGCGAAGGTGCTGAAGATTTCGTGCATCAGGCCCGCGCATTGGGTATGCAACGTGTGGTTATTTTGAGTGGCGATCAGCCAGCTGCCGTGCGTTATATGGCGCAAAAACTAGGTATTGACGAATATCACGGCGCGATGTTACCGCACGATAAACTGGCCTGGATTGAGCAGGCGCAGGCGGCGGGTGCCAGGGTAATGATGGCGGGGGACGGTATTAATGATGCGCCCACATTGGCGGCCTCACAGGTGTCGCTGTCTTTTGGCGCTGCGACCACTTTGGCACAGTTGCATAGTGATTTTGTCTTGCTTGGGCAAGATTTGCGAGCCATACCGCAGGCCATACGCATGGCGCGCTTCACCCGGCATAATGTTCATACTAATTTAGCCTGGGCTCTGGGTTATAACCTGTTGGCCGTGCCTTTTGCGGCGCTGGGGTTTATAAGTCCGTGGGTGGCAGCGATAGGCATGTCGCTCAGTTCCTTGCTGGTGGTGGGCAATGCATTGCGTTTAAAAAGTGTTGTGTTGCAGGAACCCCAACAAAAGGTATAGATTGCGCTAATTGAGCATTAATAGCCGCACAAAGGAGTAGTTTATGAGTGAGCCAAGTCGTAAAAACGCACCCGTTGCAGCTGTGGTTTTTTTGGTTTTAATCGTCGCGCTAAGCATTGCCGTGTATCTGAAGTGGCAGCGTGCCAATGTTGATCTTGCGACTGTGGTTGATCAGTCCGTGATGCGAGTGATCCCACAAGCGATCCCTGTGGCGGAATTCACGCTGACACGTATGGATGGCAAACCGTTTGAGCGCAAGAATCTTTTGGGCAAGTGGACGTTTTTGTATTTTGGCTACACGCTCTGTCCTGATGTCTGTCCGACAGAGTTAACCGCGCTGGCTGAAGTCGCGGAGCTGTTACGCAAAGAGGGTGTGCAATCGTCTTGGCAACAGGTGTTTGTTTCGGTCGATCCTGAGCGTGATACCCCGGAGCAGTTGGCCAAGTTTGTGACGTACTTTGATCCGAAAATTATCGGCGTGACCGGCTCACAAACCGAGTTGAGCTTGATGGCCAAGCCCTTGGGGGTGGGTTGGGAGAAAGCTGCTTTGCCGACGGCGAATGATGCGGCATCCAGTTCATATTTGATTAACCATACAACTTCAATTCTTCTGGTCAGTCCGGATGCTACCGTGGTCGGGGTGTATCCTACGCCACACGATCCTTTAGCGATGGTCAAGGAGTTTAAAACGGTGATTAACAGGTGAGGTGCTTTATGCGTAAGTTGATTCTGGCTGCGGCCATGATGTTGCCTTTGACTGCGATGGCAGAAATCAAAGTTGTCGATGCCTGGATTCCAGAAGCTCCGCCCAATGCGCAGGCGATGGCGGCGTTTATGGTGATGGAAAACGATGAAGATAAGGAAGTCAAAGTGCTGAGCGCCTTTGCGCCTGGGTTTAAAACCATTGAGTTGCACAAATCCGTGGAAATTGATGGGATGCACAAAATGCTCAAGCAGGATGCCTTTGTGATTCCTGCCATGGGCAGTTTGACCCTCAAACCGGGCAGCTATCACATCATGTTGATTGGCGTACAAGACCCGCGCCCCAAGGCAGGGGATGTCATTCCGGTACGTCTTGATTTTGCCGATGGCAAGCAAATGACGCTGCAGGTGCCGGTGAAAAAACGTGCCGATATGATGCAGCGCATGGAAAGCATGCAAAAAATGCAGGGGCATTGAGTCATTCTGCTTCTTGTATCAGGGGGATTCGCCCCTAGTCTGAATTGGCGCTGGTTGGGGTTTGATACCCCGCCCGGCGCCTTGTTATTTTTGTGGGACTTACGCAAAACCGCCCCAGCGGCGTTCAAGCGCCTCGCCGTACTAGGTGTACTGTCTTCGGCGCTTTGCCTTGCTGGAACGCTTTTGCGTAAGTCCTATTTTGGAAGGGAGTGAGGCATGGGGCGTACCGTAAGCAGTCAGCGCTGGCTGCATGAACATTTTACTGACCCCTATGTGCAGCGCGCCCAGCGTGAAGGTTGGCGTTCGCGTGCGGTGTACAAGCTCATCGAGATTCAAGAGCGTGACCGTCTTTTGCGCCCTGGACAGGTGGTGGTTGACCTTGGTGCAGCTCCTGGAGGCTGGACGCAATATGTCTCCAGCCTGTTGGGAGATAAGGGGCGTATTTTTGCACTTGATCTTCTGCCGATGGATAGCTTTGCAGACGTGGACTTTATTCAGGGTGATTTCACCGAGCAAGCGGTTTTGGACACACTGATGGATCATCTTGATGGACGCACAGTTGATGTGGTTTTGTCGGATATGGCACCGAACATGAGTGGTCACGATGGTGTTGATCAGCCGCGCTCCATGTATCTTGCTGAATTAGCAGTGGAATTTGCGCTTCGCGTACTGGGGCATGAGGGTGTTTTCGTCATCAAGCTCTTCCAGGGCGCGGGTTTTGATGAGTATGTGCGAGAATTGCGTAAACAATTTGGCAGTGTCACCATGCGAAAACCCGATGCTTCTCGTGCCCGTTCCCGCGAGGTTTATGCCTTAGCGCGGAACCCTCGCGTGGTATAGTGCTCAAACTACATAGCCTTTTTCTTTTAACCCCATTGTCCAGTCAAATTAACGCTGGAACGAGGTTTTGCTTTGAACGACGTCGTAAAGAATTTACTCCTCTGGTTTGTAATCGCCATCGTATTAATGACGGTTTTCAATAGTTTCCAGGGTGCTCGCTCGCCTGTGAACGTACCCACTGCCTACTCGCAATTCATCAGCGATGTGAAATCTGGTGCAGTGCAGCGTGTGCAGATTGAAGGTAATGTGATTCGCGGCAAGACGACCTCTGGCAGTGAGTTTATGACCTATAGCCCGGAGTCGGATAATCGCGCGCTGATTGGTGATTTGCTGAATGCTGGTGTGACGATCAATGCAGTTCCGCCTGAGCGTCCATCTTTGTTGTTGACCTTGCTCATCCAGTGGGGGCCGTTTCTTCTGTTGATTGGAGTATGGATATTCTTCATGCGCCAAATGCAGGGTGGTGGTCGCGGCGGAGCCATGAGTTTTGGCAAGAGTCGTGCGCGCTTGATGGGTGAGGATCAAATCAAGGTCACCTTTGCTGATGTCGCAGGCTGTGATGAAGCCAAGCAGGACGTGTCCGAGTTGGTCGAGTTTTTACGTGATCCGGGCAAATTTCAGCGCTTGGGCGGTAAAATTCCGCGCGGCGTGCTGATGGTTGGTCCTCCCGGAACGGGTAAAACTTTGCTGGCCAAGGCCATTGCTGGCGAGGCCAAGGTGCCGTTTTTCAGTATTTCGGGCTCAGATTTCGTTGAAATGTTTGTTGGCGTTGGCGCAGCGCGTGTGCGCGATATGTTCGAACAAGCCAAGAAAAGCGCGCCGTGCATTATTTTTATCGACGAGATTGATGCGGTTGGTCGCCAGCGTGGCGCGGGTTTGGGTGGCGGTAACGATGAGCGCGAGCAAACCCTGAACCAGATGCTGGTCGAAATGGATGGCTTTGATGGGCATGAAGGCATTATCGTGATTGCCGCCACCAACCGTCCGGATGTGCTTGATCCTGCCTTGCTGCGCCCAGGTCGTTTTGACCGTCAAGTGGTCGTTGGCCTGCCTGATGTACGTGGTCGTGAGCAAATTCTTAAAGTGCATTTGCGCAAGGTTCCGGCTGCGAGTGATGTGGTCGCAATGAATATCGCACGCGGTACACCGGGTTTTTCGGGCGCTGATCTGGCCAACTTGGTGAATGAGGCTGCGCTGCGTGCTGCGCGCACGGGTCGCCAAGAGGTCAATATGACTGACCTGGAGTGGGCTAAAGACAAGCTCATTATGGGTACCGAACGTCGCTCGATCCTGATGAGTGATGCGGAGAAAAAACTGACGGCTTATCACGAAGCAGGTCATGCCATTATCGGTCGCCTGGTGCCTGAGCATGACCCTGTCTACAAGGTCAGCATTATCCCGCGTGGGCGTGCCTTGGGTGTCACCATGTTTTTGCCTGAGCAAGATCGCTATAGCTACAGCAAGCGCAAGCTGGAAAGCTCCCTCTCTACATTGTTTGGCGGACGCCTGGCGGAGGAGCTTATTTTTGGCCCTGATGCCGTAACCACAGGAGCATCCAACGATATTGAGCGTGCGACGGATATTGCTCGCAATATGGTCACCAAATGGGGTATGTCGGAAAAACTCGGAACCTTGAGCTACATGGAAGAAGAGGGTGAAGTTTTCCTCGGACGCAGTGTTACTCAGCACAAAAATGTCTCAGATGAAACCGCACATCTGATTGATGCCGAGGTGCGTGCCATTATTGACCGTAATTACGAGCGTGCGCGTACGATTCTGGTCGAGAACATGGATATCTTGCACAACATGTCGAACGCGCTTTTGAAATATGAAACCATCGATCTGCCGCAGATTGACAACTTGATGGCGCGGCGTGAACCTGGGGAGCCCAAGGGTTGGGGTGAAGATGGTCAGAATCCGCCCCAGTCTGGTGGCGGGGTTACGCCGGGAGCTGGCGAATCGCCTAAAGAGGCTCCTCCTGTTAAGCCGGTAGGCGATGCGGCAAGTCAGCATTAAATTGAGGTATGGCCATTCTTGATTTGAACTCATGGACGCGGGAACGACCGCGTGTCATGGGGATAATTAATGTGACCCCCGACTCCTTTTCGGACGGGGGTCGTTTTTTTGGGTGTGATTTGGCCTTGGCACAGGCTGAGCGCATGATCGCAGACGGCGTTGATATGCTTGATCTGGGCGCAGAGTCCACCCGTCCAGGCGCTGTGGCCGTCAGTGCGGCGGAAGAATTGGATCGATTAGGTGAAGTTTTACAAGGGTTGCGCGGTGCGCCCGTGCCCTTGTCGTTGGATACAAGTTCTCCCGAAGTGATGCGTGAGGGCTTGAGTCAAGGCGTGTCACTGATTAACGATGTGCGCGCCTTGCAGCGCCCTGGTGCGCTTGATGTGATCGCCGCCAATCCTGTCGCGATCTGTCTTATGCACATGTTGGGTGAGCCGACTCGAATGCAACATGCACCTATTTATGGTGATGTAGTCGATGAGGTTGAGACGTTTTTACTTGAGCGCGCGCGCGTCTGTCAGGCACATGGGGTACCCGCTACATCCATCGCGATTGATCCGGGGTTTGGCTTTGGTAAGGATTTTGCGCACAATCACGCACTTTTTAGTGCCTTGCCGCGTTTGTCTGGGCATGGTTTCCCCTTGCTGGTCGGCATCTCTCGCAAGCGTATGATCGGTGAATTGAGCGGGCGAGAACTTCCTTCAGAGCGTGATGCAGGTTCACTTGCCGCACATGTCATGGCGCTTGATCGCGGTGCGCGTATTTTGCGAGTTCATGCAGTGGAGCCTACGGTAGACGCAGTCCGTGTTTGGGCGGGGCTGGTTTAGATATAAATATCATTGAGAAGATTTAAGTGAAATATTTTGGTACGGATGGTATTCGCGGGAGGGTAGGGCAGTGGCCAATGACCCCGGACGTTGCATTAAAGCTGGGTTGGGCTGCTGGGAAGGTATTGGCGCAGAGCGGAACTCGCAAAGTTGTTTTGGGTAAAGACACGCGCATTTCGGGGTACATGCTGGAGTCCGCCCTGGAAGCGGGTTTGATTGCGGCCGGGGTGGATGTGCGTCTTTTAGGTCCTATGCCAACGCCTGCGATCGCCTATTTGACACGCACATTGCGTGCTTCGGCGGGCGTAGTGATTTCGGCCTCGCATAATCCATTTGATGACAACGGGGTTAAGTTTTTCAGCGCTGCGGGTAGCAAGTTAAGCGATGCCCAAGAACAAGCCATTGAAGCGTTGATGGATAGCCCTTTGGAGGTTGTTGTACCGGAGCGACTGGGCAAGGCCAAGCGTGTTGATGATGCTGCAGGGCGTTACATCGAATCGTGCAAGGCGACCTTGCCTTTAGGTTCCAGCCTGGCAGGGCTGCACGTGGTGCTGGATTGTGCGCACGGCGCGACCTATTACGTCGCCCCCAAGGTGTTTGCTGAGCTGGGCGCGCAGGTCGAAAGCATCGGTGTGATACCGGATGGTTTTAATATCAATGCAAATTGCGGCTCCACTCACCCTGAACAGCTGTGCGCCGCCGTGCTTGCCCATGGTGCGGATATGGGGATTGCCTTTGATGGTGATGGTGACCGGGTGGTGATGGTCGACGAAACCGGCGCGCTGCTGGATGGTGATGATTTACTGTTTGCCATTGTGCGCGACCGTGTGGAGCAGGAAGGCTATGCCGGTGGTGTGGTAGGTACCTTGATGAGTAATCTTGGCCTGGAGCTAGCCATCAGCAAGCTCGGGTTACCATTTCAGCGTGCGAATGTGGGTGATCGTTACGTGTATGAAGCGCTACGTCAGAAAGGCTGGCTGTATGGTGGCGAAGCCTCGGGGCATATTTTGTGTCTTGATCGTGCTGGCACAGGCGATGGCATCATTGCCGCTTTGCAAGTCGTGGCCGCAATGCGCCAACGTGGCGAACCGTTAAGCGCGCTCCGCCGTTCAATCAAAAAATTTCCACAATTGATGCTGAATGTTCCCTTACATAAAAAGGTGGATTTGGCGGCGCTGGATCGTGTGTGGCAGTGTGTTACGGAATTTGAGAACGCTTTTGAGGGGCGTGGGCGTATCGTTTTGCGTGCCTCAGGCACGGAGCCCTTGGTGCGCGTCATGGTGGAAAGTGATGACGTAGACATGACGCGCCATGTTGCGGAAACACTGGCTACGGTCGTGAAGGAAGTGGTTGAAACGCACTGAATTAAAGCATACTTGAGTGCGTGGATAGGTTGCTTTCCGCGCCTTTTAACATTAACCTTGCCGCCCGTTTTAAGAGCAGAGAAACCAGACCCCATGCGCAAACCGATTGTTGTAGGAAATTGGAAAATGAATGGCCGCCAAGCCACAATTGCCCAACTCGTTACCGGATTGCGCCAAGGTGTTGCTGATCTTGAAGCTGTGGATATTGCCGTCTGCCCAAGCTATGTGTACATCACGCAGGCTGTTGCGAGTCTGGCAGATACGGCGGTGGCGGTGGGGGCGCAAGATGTTGCCCTCGCCGAGAAGGATGGTGCCTTTACCGGGGATGTGTCGGCCGCCATGCTGCATGACGCAGGGTGTGCTTACGTGATAGTGGGGCATTCTGAACGACGTGCAATTCACTGCGAAACAGATGCGCAGGTGGCTGTGAAGGTCGAGCATGTTTTGCGCGCCCAGCTGATCCCCATTCTATGTGTGGGCGAAACGCTGGATGAGCGCGAGCAGGGCGTTACCGAAGCAGTGGTGGCGCGTCAATTAGATGCGGTGCTTGAACAGGTGGGTGTCCAGGCTTTTGGACAAGTGCTGATTGCTTACGAGCCTGTTTGGGCTATTGGCACGGGGCGCACGGCCAGTCCGCAACAAGCGCAGGATGTACATGCGTTTATTCGAGCGCGTTTGGCCGCGCACGATGTCGCAACGGCATCGCGAGCACGCATTATGTATGGTGGTAGCATGAAGCCTGAAAATGCCCTTGAATTGATGGGGATGCAGGATATTGATGGCGGCCTGATTGGTGGTGCATCCTTGAAAGCTGAAGATTTTCTTTCCATTTGCCGTGCGGCGAGGGATAACGCGTGACCGCTCTGTTAACAACGTTTCATATTTTGGTCGGCATGGCGCTGATTGGTTTGGTTTTGGTGCAGCATGGCAAGGGTGCAGAAGCTGGCGCAGCCTTCGGTGGTGGTGCGTCGTCCACGGTTTTTGGTGCGCGCGGCGCAGCCACGTTTCTTAGTCGTTTGACCGCATGGTTGGTTGCGATTTTTTTCGTGACAAGTTTGTTACTTGCCTATATTGTGACGTCCGCTCCAAAGAGCGGGAGCGTGGTTGAATCTGCGACACCGGTTGTGACTGAGGTTGCGCCACAGGAAATTAAGCCGGCTGATGTTCCAGCAGTTAAATAAAGTTTTCGCGGGTGTGGTGGAATTGGTAGACACGCCATCTTGAGGGGGTGGTGTCGCAAGACGTGCGGGTTCGAGTCCCGCCATCCGCACCAATTACGTAATCTTGGCGGCTTGATGTCTGTCTCTTATACACATCTCCGAGCCCACGAGACCGTACTAGATCTCGTATGCCGTCTTCTGCTTGAA
>OGCK01000135.1_pt1 | contig 13825 bp, 15 predicted proteins | sample 1570051 | NCBI WGS metagenome assembly OGCK01 (sample SAMN06266181, study PRJEB24510) | hot springs metagenome | isolation source: hot spring sediment | place: USA: Zodletone Spring, Oklahoma | collected 2013-12-03 | reverse complement strand
AGCGTCAGATGTGTATAAGAGACAGGCGCGCGAGTTGGTCCTGCGCGCCATCGAACTGGGCAAGCACGTGGTCACCGCCAACAAGATGCTGATCGCCCTGCACGGCAACGAAATCTTCCGTGCCGCGCAGGACAAGGGCGTGATGGTGGCCTTCGAGGCGGCCGTCGCCGGCGGCATCCCCATCATCAAGGCGATCCGCGAGGGCCTGGCGGGCAACCGCATCGAGTGGCTGGCCGGCATCATCAACGGCACCGGCAACTTCATCCTCACCGAGATGCGTGACAAGGGCCGCGACTTCGACGACGTGCTCGCCGAGGCCCAGCGCCTGGGCTACGCCGAGGCCGATCCGACCTTCGACGTGGAAGGCATCGACGCGGCGCACAAGCTGACCATCCTCGCCTCCATCGCCTTCGGCATCCCGCTGCAGTTCGACAAGGTGGTGACCGAGGGCATCACCCGCATCACCCGCGACGACGTGAGCTACGCGGAAGCGCTCGGCTACCGCATCAAGCACCTCGGCATCGCGCGCCGCGCTGACCACGGCGTGGAACTGCGCGTGCACCCGACCCTGATCCCCGAGCGCCGCCTGATCGCCAATGTCGATGGCGTGAAGAACGCCGTGCTGGTGATGAGCGACGCGGTCGGCCCGACGCTGTACTACGGCGCCGGCGCGGGCGCGGACCCCACCGCCTCCGCCGTGGTCGCGGACCTCGTGGACGTGGTGCGCACCATGACCGCCGACCCGGAGAACCGCGTGCCGCACCTGGCCTTCCAGCCGGACGCCCTGCGCGACCTGCCGATCCTGCCGATGAGCGAGGTGGAGACCGCCTACTACCTGCGCCTGACCGCCGAAGACAAGCCCGGCGTGCTGGCGGATGTCACCCGCATCCTCGCCGACCAGGACATCAGCATCGAGGCCATCCTGCAGAAGGAGGCCCCGGAGGACGAGACGGACATCCCGGTCATCATCCTCACCCACCGTGTGAAGGAAGGCCGCATGAACGAAGCCATCGCGCGCATCGAGGCCCTTCCGGCCATCAAGCGCCCGGTCGCGCGCATCCGCGTCGAGAACCTCGGCTAACGAATTCCTGCTTATCGAGTCACCACCATGCCATTCCGCAACCGCTACACCGGCCTGATCGACCGCTACCGCGACCGCCTCCCGGTGTCCGACGACACCCGCATCATCTCCCTGGGCGAGGGCAACACCCCGCTCATCCGCCTGCACAACATCCCCAAACTGCTGGGCAAGCAGGTCGACATCTACGTCAAGTACGAGGGGCTGAACCCGACCGGTTCGTTCAAGGACCGCGGCATGACCATGGCGGTCACCAAGGCGGTGGAGGAGGGCTCCAAGGCCGTCATCTGCGCCTCCACCGGCAACACCTCCGCCGCCGCGGCCGCCTACGCCGCGCGTGCCGGCATCACCGCGTTCGTGCTGATCCCGGACGGCAAGATCGCCATGGGCAAGCTGGCCCAGGCCATGATGTACGGTGCCGTCACCCTGCAGATCAAGGGCAACTTCGACGACGGCATGCGCCTGGTCAAGGAAGTGGCCGGCGAGGCGCCGGTGACCATCGTCAACTCGGTCAACCCCTACCGCCTGCAGGGCCAGAAGACCGCCGCCTTCGAGATCATCGAGGAGCTGGGGCGCGCCCCGGACTACCACTGCCTGCCGGTCGGCAACGCGGGCAACATCACCGCCCACTGGATCGGCTACTGCGAGTACTCCTCGGCTTCCGGCGAGCACGTCACCGAGTCCTGCGCCTACTGCGAGGGCAAGTGTCCCTTCGCGGGCGGCGCCATCGTCGGCAACCGTCCGAAGATGATCGGCTACCAGGCGGCGGGCTCCGCGCCGTTCCTGCGCGGCCACATGGTCGATCACCCGGAGACCATTGCCACCGCCATCCGCATCGGCCATCCGCAGTCCTGGGACCGCGCTTGGAAGGTGATGGCGGAGTCCGGCGGCTGGTTCGCCGAGGTCACCGACGAGGAGATCCTGGCGGCGCAGCGGATGCTCACCCAGCACGAGGGCGTGTTCTGCGAGCCGGCCTCCGCCGCCTCCCTGGCGGGCGCGATCAAGGACATCCAGAGCGGCAAGATCCCCGAGGGCTCGAGCCTGGTTCTGACCCTGACCGGCAACGGCCTGAAGGATCCGGACACCGCGATCGCCCAGTGCCAGGGCAAGTCCACCCTGATGACCATCGACGCGACCCTGGACCAGGTCAAGCGCGCCATCCTGGAAAACATGCGCTGATTCCGGCACGCGCCGGAAACCACCAAGGGGGCCCGCATCTGCGGGCCCTTTGTTTTTTGGACAATAAAAAACCCGCCGGTGGCGGGTTTCGTGTCGTCTGAGGAGGGCGCAGGGCTGCTTAGCGCAGATTACGCTTCATCTCGGTGATCAGGTCGACCTCCAGGTGCTCAAGGGCGCGCAGGCGGGTGTCCGCGGCATTGCCGAGCCACTGGATGATCTCGGCGCGCTTCTTGGCGAAGTAGTCGAGGATGAAACGCTCGGACATGAGCATGTACTCGATCGCCTTCTTCGGATCCACCTGGATGAAGGGGTTGCGCGCAACCTGCTTGGCGGCGGCTTCCTGCTGCTCGCAGAAGGCGTTGAGGAGGAAGAACAGGTTCAGGCGTGCCGAGCGCAGGTTCTGGTTGGTGCTGGTCGAGTTGCCGTACAGGCTGGCGTCGACCATGGAATCCAGCCAGCGGGTCAGCTGGGTCTCGGCCATCACCCACTCCTCGCTCATGACGCGCTGGTGCAGGTCGCTGATGCGGTGCTTGATGTTTTCCTCGTGCTTCTTGGCGCCCCAGGGGAGCAGGCGGGAAAACATCGATCCGGGGCGCTTGAGTTGGTCCTCGAGGGCGTTCAGCTCCTCCAGCAGGTCCTTCTTCTTCAGGTCGGAGTCGTTGATCTGGCGGCGCTTGTCGTTCATGTCGGCGGCCGCCACCTCGAGCTGCAGGGCATGGTATTCCCCGAGGGTGGCATCCACCTTGCCGGCGAAGTGCTTGAGGCGCTCGAGGGCGTCCCGCAGGCGCGCCTCGAAGCGTCCCGGGTTGTTGAGCAGGCATTCGCTGATGACGAGCTCGGCCTTGGCCAGGCGTGCGCGCTCCGCATGCAACTCGGTGACGATCTCGCGCACGTTGTGCATGGTCTGCGACATGGCGTAGTGCGTCATCTTGCCAGAACGCCACTTCTCGATGGCCGGGGCGGTGTCGGAGATCTTCTGGCGCAGGCGGGCGATGGCGATGTCGGCCTCGTATCCGCGCGCCTTGTCCAGCGCCTGGGCGCACTGGTTGCCGAACTGCTGTTCCAAGGCCTGCTGCTCGCGCAGCTCATGGACATTCAGATCGAAGGAGAGCTTCTCCAGGATCCCGCGCAAGGGCTGGGGGGAGTTGCGGATGAGTTCTGCGGGAATGGTTTCCGGAAGGGTGTCGAGGGGCAAGCTTGCCACCTTGTCCACCGGCATGCTGCGCACCATGGAGACGAACTGGTCGACGGTCAGGCGCTGGCTCATCCTTACTTCCTTTTCCTGAGTATTGGGCTACCCGCAAAAGTAGGATGAAAGCACGGATTATTCAAGTGTTTTTGGGGCGTCTCCGTTGCGGAAGCGCCCCATGCAGGAAACGTCAGGCGCCGTAGCGGCGGAAGACGAGGCTGGCGTTGGTGCCACCGAAGCCGAAGCTGTTGGAGAGGATGGTGGTCAACGAGGCATTGTCGATGCGCTGCTGGGCAATGTTGACACCCTGCGCCCCCGGATCGAGGGTCTCGATGTTGGCCGAGGCGGAGATGAAATCGTGCTCCATCATCAGCAGCGAGTAGATGGCCTCATGCACGCCGGCGGCACCCAGGGCGTGGCCGGACAGCGACTTGGTGGAGGTGACCACCGGCATGTACTCGGAGAATACGGCCTTGGTGGCCTCCAGTTCGCGGATGTCGCCGACCGGGGTGCTGGTGCCGTGGGTGTTGATGTAGTCGATCGGGGTGTCGACGGTGGAGAGGGCCATCTGCATGCAGCGGATGGCGCCCTCACCGGAGGGCTGCACCATGTCGTAGCCGTCGGAGGTGGCGCCGTAGCCGACCAGCTCGCCATAGATCTTCGCGCCGCGCGCCAGGGCGTGCTCCAGTTCCTCCAGCACGACCATGCCGCCGCCGCCGGAGATGATGAAGCCGTCACGGAATTCGTCGAACGGGCGGGAGGCGGTCTTCGGGGTGTCGTTGTACTTGGAGGAGATCGCGCCCATGGCGTCGAACATGGCGGACTGCACCCAGTGCAGTTCCTCGCCGCCGCCGGCGAAGACCACGTCCTGCTTGCCCAGCTGGATCAGCTCCATGGCGTTGCCGATGCAGTGCGCCGAGGTGGCGCAGGCGGAACTGATGGTGTAGTTCACGCCCTTGATGCCGAACGGGGTGGCCAGGCAGGCGGAGGTGGTGGAACTCATGGTGCGGGTGACCATGTACGGACCCACGCGCTTGATGCCGCGGCTCTTCGCGATCTCGGCGGTCTCCACGATGTTGGCGGTGGAGGAGCCACCCGAGCCGACGATGAGGCCGGTGCGCGGGTTGGAGATCTGCTCGTCGCTCAGGCCGGAATCCGCGGCGGCCTCGGCCATGGCGAGGTAGCTGTAGGCGGCGGCCTGGCCCATGAAGCGATAGAGCTTGCGGTCGATCAGCTCCTCGGGGTTCAGATTGAGGGTGCCGGCGACCTGCGAGCGGAAGCCGAGGTCGGCGTATTCCTGCACGAACTCGATACCGGAAATGCCCTCGCGCAGGCTGTGGAGAACTTCTTGCTTGTTGTTGCCCAGGCTGGAAACGATGCCCATTCCGGTGACGACGACGCGACGCATGGTCATGACCCTCAGAATCCGCTAGTGGAAGTAAACAGTCCGACACGCAGGTCGGTGGCGTGGTAGATCTCGCGACCATCGACCAGCATGGTGGCATCGGCGATGCCCATGACCAGCTTGCGGTTGATGGTGCGCTTGATGTTCACCTTGTAGGTGATCAACTTGGCGTCCGGCAGAACCTGGCCGGTGAACTTCACCTCGCCCACGCCGAGGGCGCGGCCATGGCCCTTGCCCCCGATCCAGCCGAGGTGGAAGCCGACCAGCTGCCACATGGCATCAAGGCCCAGGCAGCCGGGCATCACGGGGTCCCCTTCGAAATGGCACTGGAAGAACCAGAGGTCCGGCTTGACGTCCATCTCGGCGATGAGCTCACCCTTGCCGAATTCGCCGCCGTCTTCGTTGATTCTGGTGATGCGATCGAACATCAGCATCGGCGGCAGGGGAAGTTGGGCGTTGCCGGGGCCGAACATCTCGCCACGGCCGCACTGGATCAGCTCATCGAATGAGTAGGAGGATTTCTTCATGTCCCTCTCGCAGGGGGTGCGTGCATAAAGATGCGAATGTTATGACAAAAAGGGGCCGAAGGGCAGGGCGGGGGACTACTCGCCTTCCCCGAAGCGATCGCTGACCAGTGCGCCGAGGGCCTCGAGGGCCTGCCGGGCGTCATTTCCTTTGGCCTGGATGAGGAGCTCGGTACCCTGCGGGGCGGCCAGCATCATCAGTCCCATGATGCTCTTGCCGTTGGCCGCGAGTTCGCCGCGGCGCACCTGGATCTGGCTGGCAAAGGTGGCGGCCAAGTTGGCGAAGCGAGCGGCCGCGCGGGCATGCAGCCCGCGCTTGTTGACGATTTCGACGCTGCGCAGCTCTTCCATCAGGGCACTCCACGCGCGTCGAAGATGCCCTCGCGGCCGCCGCTCAGGGCCTTCTGCACCAGCTCCTCGAGGGGAAGGTCGGCATAGTTCAGGGCGCGGATCAGCATCGGCAGGTTGATGCCGGAGATCACCCGCACCGTGTGCTCGTTGTCGCCCAGGCGATGGGCGATGTTGCTCGGGGTCGAGCCGTACATGTCCGTCAGCACCAGCGTGCCTGCCCCCTGGTCGATCTCCGCCAGGAGGCGGCGGGCGCGGGCCAGCAGGTCGACGGGATCGTCGTCCTGCATGACGTCCAGGCTGCGGACCTGGGGCGGGCGGCGGTTCAGCATGTCGGTGGCCGTCTCGAGCAGCTGCTGGCCGAGATGGTTATGGGCAATGATCAGCACTCCGGCGCGCATGGGGTATCAACTCAGTTCGCGGTGGCGGATGGCGAGGGAAGGATAATGTTTGCGCAGGCGCTCGGCCAGCCGCTCGACCATGAACACCGAACGGTGCTGGCCCCCGGTGCAGCCGAGCGAGACGCACAGGAACTGCCGCTGCTCCTTCTCGAACATGGGCAGCCAGGCCAGCAGGGCCTGTTCCAGCTGGTCGAGCATGGCGCGCACCTCGGGCAGGTCGCCAAGGAAGGCGGCGACCCCGGCGTCGCGTCCGGTCAGCGGACGCAGGCGCGGTTCCCAATGGGGATTGGGCAGGCAGCGCACGTCGAAGATGAAGTCGCTGTCGGTCGGCGCGCCATGCTTGAAGCCGAAGGACTGGAGCAGCAGCGACAGCCCGCCGCTTTCGTGGTCGAGGAGCCGGGCCCGCAGCAGGGCGCGCAGCTGGTGGATGTTGCTGCGCGAGGTGTCGATGATCAGGTCCGCGGCATCGCGCAACGGGGCGAGCAGTTCAGCCTCCTCCGCCAGGGCCTCGTCGAGCGGCAGTCCGCCGCGCCCGAGGGGGTGCATGCGCCGCGTCTCGCTGAAGCGGCGCAGCAGCACGTCATGCTCGGCGTGCAGGAACAGCAGCTGGATCTGCAGGTCGGGATGACCGGCGCGAAGCTCGGCGAGTATCTGCTGGAGATGATGAAGCTCGCTCACGCCACCGCGGACGTCGATGCCGATCGCGGCGCGTTCCTGGGGCGCCATCGCCTGGCCCGTCTCCAGGCGCAGGGGCTGCAGCAGGGCGGTGTCGACAAAGGCCGGCAGCAGGGCCAGGGGCAGGTTGTCGACGCAGTAGTAGCCCGCATCCTCGAGGGTATGCAGGGCGATGGTCTTGCCCGAGCCGGACAGGCCGCTGACGATGACCAGCTTCACGGAGATTCCTTGCCGAGGTTTTGCGCGTCCTGATCTCGCACCTCCCGGGCCTCCCTGACCGGATTCCGCTGCGCGTTGGAGATGCTCGATTCGAGGCGGCGGGAAAGTTCGTCCACGGCATTATATCTACTTCCTTCCCCCGTGCCGCATGCGTGCACGCGGGCGGCCGTTTCCACCAGCAAGGCAAGGTTGCGCCCGCCGCGAACCGAAAGGGGAAGTGCGGGAATGACAAGGCCAGCCTCCCGGTACTCGCGCCATGCGCCGCGGAGCCGCTCCTCGGGGGAGAGCGACGCATTCGGCGCATCCTCAAGGCGTATGACGAGGTCGAGCCTGTGCTGCTGGATGATGGCCTCGTCACCGAACAGGCGGCGCAGGTCGAGGATGCCGAGTCCGCGAACCTCGAGGAAGTCCTGCAGGGGGAAGGGGCAATGCCCCATCCATGAACCGTCGTCCTGGCGGCGGAAGAGCGGGCTGTCGTCGGCGATGAGGGCGTGGCCGCGGCTGACCAGGTCGAGGGCCAGCTCGCTCTTGCCGATGCCCGGCTCGCCCACGATCAGCACGCCCGTGGAGGTCCGGGGGGCGTTTTCCCCGCCTCGGTCCGGGAGCCGCAGGGCAAGGAAGACGCCATGCAGGCTGACTTCCCCGCGAGCGTGCCCCGGGTCAGTCGGTCCCGGCCTGGTCATGCCCGGAGCCCGGGGACGCGCTCGCCGGTCCAGTCTCTTCGGCATTGGCCACCTTGCGTGTCAGCAGGCTGAAGGCGACCTCGCTGCTCTGGGCCTGGCGGATGGCGGTGCAGAATTCCGGATCGCTGAAACGGCGCGCGAGCTGGCCGAGGATGGCCAGGTGCGCCTCTTCGCCACCTTCGGGGACGAGGATGGTGAAGATGAGGGACACCGGCACCCCGTCCGGGCTGTCGAAGTCGATTCCGCTGTCCAGGCGCATGAAGGCGCCGACCGGGGCCTGCAGGTTGGCGAGCTTGCCGTGCGGGATGGCGATGCCGCGGCCGACGCCGGTGCTGCCGAGGCGTTCGCGCGCCAGCAGGGTGTCGAAGATGGCCCAGCTCTCGAGCCCCTCCTGGGCCCCGGCGATGATCTGGCTGGCGAGCTCGAGTGCGCGCTTCTTGCTCGAGCATTCCAGGTCGAGCTTGACCCTCTCGGGGACGAGGATGTCGGCGATGGTCAGGGTCTTCATCAGCTAGAGACGTTTGCGCTCGTTGGAGGGAGGGATGCCAAGGGATTCGCGGTACTTGGCCACGGTCCGGCGGGCGACGTTGATGCCTTCGGCCTCCAGCAGCTGGGTGAGGCGGCTGTCGCTCAGCGGCTTGCTGGCCGGCTCGTCCGCCACCAGTTGCCTGATGCGGGCGCGGATGGCGGTGGAGGAGGCCTCGCCGCCATCCGCGGTGCCCACGTGGCTGGAGAAGAAGTGCTTGAACTCGACCACCCCGCGCGGGGTGTGCATGTACTTGTTGGTGGTCACGCGCGAGACGGTCGACTCGTGCAGCCCCAGTTCCTCGGCGATCTCGCGCAGCACCAGCGGACGCATCGCGGCCTCGCCGTGCTCGAGGAAATCTTGCTGGCGCCGCACGATGGCCTCGGCGACCGCGAGCAGGGTCTCGTTGCGGCTCTGCACGCTCTTGATGAACCAGCGCGCCTCCTGCAGGGCGCCGCGCATGTAGTTCATGTCCTCGCCGCGCTTGCCGCGCTGGATGAACCCGGCATACAGGTTGTTGATGCGCAGCCTGGGGGTGACCTCGGGGTTGAGCTCGACGCGCCATTCGTTGCCGACCCGGCGGACGATCACGTCGGGGATGACGTATTCGACCTCCTGGTTGCGCAGCTCGGAGCCGGGGCGGGGGTTGAGCCCCTGCAGCACGTGCAGGGCGGCCTTGAGGGCCACGGCGTCGATCTTAAGCTGGCGCTGCAGGCGGGCATAGTCGCGCGAGGCGAGCAGGTCGAGGTGATCGAGCAGGCGCGCGGCATCGGCATGGGCCGGGGTGGGGGCGTCGACCTGGCGCAGCTGGATCGCGAGGCACTCGCCGAGGTCGCGTGCCGCCACCCCCGGCGGGTCGAACTGCTGGACGAGGTGGAGCATGGCCTCCGCCTCGTCGGCATCCAGGTCGGTCAGCTCCTGCCGCAACCCCTCGACGATGCTGTCCAGGGGTTGCTCGAGGAAGCCGTCCTCGTCGACGGATTCGATGATGGCAGTGGCGATCTGCTGGTCACGCGGGGAGAGGGGGGTGAGCACCATCTGCGAGAGCAGGTGGTCGTGCAGGCTTTCCTGGCCACTGCTGGTGTAGCTGAGGAAGTCGCGTTCCTCGTCCTCGGCGCTGCCCTTGCTGTAGCTGGTGCTGCCGTCGGCCTCGAAGATGTCGTCCCAGCGGGTGTCGACGGGCAGATCCTCGGGCATTTCCTGGCGCGGGGCCTCGAGGTCGAGGGTGGTGTTCGCCTCGTCCAGGCTGGTGGTGGAATGGGCCTCGCGCTCCTCGATGCCCGCGGGTTCGACTTCCTCTCCACCGCTATCGTCCTCGATCTCGAGCATGGGGTTGGCCTCGATGGCCTGCTGGATCTCAGTCTGCAGTTCGAGGCTGGAAAGCTGCAGCAGGCGTATGGACTGCTGCAGCTGGGGCGTCATCGCGAGCGAGAGACCCTGCCTGAGCTCAAGTCCGGCCTTCATGCCTGGATCAACGGTGTGGTCATCATGGCGTCATTCTAGCGCACAGCGCGGGCGAGGCACGAAACCTGCATGCATCGCTAGAGGCTGAACTGCTCGCCGAGATAGACCTCGCGCACGCGTGGATCGGCAAGGATGGTCTCCGGTGTGCCTTCGGACAGCACGCCACCGGCGTGCATGATGGTCGCGTGGCTGCAGATGCGCAGGGTCTCGCGCACGTTGTGGTCGGTGATCAGCACCCCGATGCCGCGCTCGGCCAGGTGGCGGATCAGGCGCTGGATGTCCAGCACGCTGATGGGGTCGACGCCGGCGAAGGGTTCGTCGAGCAGCAGGAAGCGCGGTTCGGCGGCCAGGGCGCGGGCGATCTCCACGCGCCGGCGCTCGCCGCCGGACAGGCTCAGGCCGAGGCTCTTGCGCACGTGGCTGACGTGCAGTTCGGCGAGCAGGTCGTCGCAGATCTTCTGGCGGTCGCTGGCGCGACGCAGCTCGGGGCGCAGTTCGAGCACGGCGAGCAGGTTGTCCTCCACGCTCAGCTTGCGGAATACCGAGGGCTCCTGCGGCAGGTAGCCCACGCCGAGGCGAGCGCGGGCGTGCATGGGCAGCGAGGAGATGTCACGGTCATCGAGCAGGATCTGCCCACCATCCGGCTTCACGAGGCCGGTGATCATGTAGAAGCTGGTGGTCTTGCCCGCGCCGTTCGGGCCCAGCAGGCCGACGATCTCGCCGGTGCGCACCTCTAGGGTCATGTCGTGGACCACGGTGCGCGCGCCGTAGCGCTTGTTCAGACCCCGTGCGCTAAGGGTGTGCCGCGCGTCCGTCACGGCTGTTCGTCCTGCGGTGCGGTGCGCGGCTGCAGGGTCATGCGCACGCGGTCGCCGGAGCCAGCGCCGGCGTCCACCACCTCGGTCTTGAGGTTGTAGACGATGCGTTCGCTGGCGAGCGTGTCGCCGGCCCGTTCGACGCGCGCCTGGCCGCTCAGGGTGATGACCTCGTCGATGGCCTTGTAGTCCATGCGGCGAGCCTCGCCGCTCACGGGCTTGCCATCCTCGTCGCGATCCTGGTAGGTGGCGGGGCGCCCCTCGAGCACGGCACGGTCGAACTGGCCGTCGCGCAGGTGGATGGTCGCCTTGTCGGCCTGCAGCAGCAGCTGCCCCTGGCGGATGATGACGCGCCCCTCGTAGATGGCCTCGCCGCCCTTGTAGTCGGTGTGCTTGCGGTCGGCCTCGATTTCCAGCGGCAGGCTGCGGTCGGCGGATGCCGCCTGGGCCAGCATGGGCAGCCACAGGGCGGGCAGCAGGGCGGCGATGAGAAGGGGCTTAACGACGGGGCGGTTCATGGCGGTCATGCACGCGGCCTTCCTGCAGAAGCTGTTGTTGGGTGAAGTCGGCACTGAAGGTACTGGCCTGGCTCTGCCAGTGCTGGCCCTCGGCCGTCATGGGATTCTCGCTGGTGGCCGTGCGCGCGGAAAGGTCGAGTGCCACGTCGCGCGCCTGCAGTCGCAGGCTGTCGGCGGGCGGGACGTTTTCCCGCTCGATCGTGACCCCGCCTTCCAGCATGGCGTGCTTGCGATCGGCCAGGAAGCGGGCCTGTTCGGCGCGGATATGCCATAGCCCCTCCTCGCCTTCGGCAGGGTGGGCGAGCAATTCGGCCTGGCTCAACAGGTAGTCGCCGCTCTCGACCCGGTGTTCCAGCCGGGTGCCGGTGGCCTCGTAGGCGGGGCGTCCCTCGCTGTCGAACAGCCAGGCATGGGGCTGGGTGAAGCTGTGGTCGGCGCCCTCGGTGCGGGGCGTGGCGGTGGGCAGGGGGCGCTGCAGGGACCAGTTGGCGAGGCCGCTCAGCAGGGCGGCCGTGCCGAGCAGGCCCCAGAACAGCGTGCCGCGCCCGATCCTCATGCCAGGTAGCGCTCGAGCAGGGCATCGAGCTTGCCCTGGGCTTCGAGGATGAGGTCGCACAGGTCGCGCACCGCGCCCTGGCCGCCACCGCGCTCGGCGGTCCAGTGGCAGTGGCGCTTCACGATGCCGGGGGCGTCCTGCACGGTGGTGGCGAGCCCCACGCGGCTGAGCACCGGCAGGTCGATCACGTCGTCACCCATGTAGGACACCTGCTCGTGCGCAAGTCCCAGGCGCCCGATCAGCTCCAGGTAGGTGGTGCGCTTGTCGTGCTGGCCCTGGAAGACGTGCGGGATGCCGAGGTTGCGCATGCGGTGCACGACCGCAGGCGAGCTGCGCGCGGTGATGACGCCGACCTCGATGCCGGCTTCCATCAGCAGCTTGAGGCCGTGTCCGTCGCGCGAGTGGAAGGCCTTGGTCTCTTCGCCGTCGGGGCCGAACACCAGTCGGCCGTCGGTCAGCACCCCGTCGACATCGAACAGGGCCAGGCGGATCTGGCGGGCGCGGGAGAGGATGTCCTGCATCAGGCCACCCCCGCGCGCAGCAGGTCGTGGGTGTTGAGGGCGCCCACCGGGCGGCCCTCGGGGTCGGTCACGATCAGGGCATTGACCTTGTGGCGCTCCATGAGGCCGAGGGCCTCGGCCGCCAGCATCCCCTCGGAGCAGGTCTTGCCCCCGGGGGTGTAGATGTCGTCGACGCGCGCGCCGCGCAGGTCGATGTCGTCGTGGTCGAGGGCGCGGCGCAGGTCGCCGTCGGTGAACACCCCCGCGAGGCGGCCTTCGCCATCCGTCACGGCGGTGATGCCGAGGCCCTTCTCGGTGATCTCGATCAGCGCGTCACGCAGCGGGGCGCCCAGGCGAACCATGGGCAGGCGCTCGCCGGAGTGCATCACGTCGCGCACGTGCAGGAGCAGGCGGCGGCCCAGTGCGCCACCGGGATGGGAGAGGGCGAAGTCCTCGGCGGTGAAGCCGCGCGTCTCCAGCAGGGCGACCGCCAGGGCGTCACCCATGGCGAGGGTGGCGGTGGTGCTGGCGGTGGGGGCGAGGCCGAGAGGGCAGGCCTCCTTCTCGACGCTGACATCCAGGTGCACCATGGCCTCGCTCGCCAGGGTGGACTGCGGGCGGCCGGTGAGGGCGATCAGCGGGACCCCGAGGCGCTTGATGATCGGCAGGATGGCGAGGATCTCCGGCGTCTCGCCGGAGTTGGACAGGGCCAGCACCACGTCCTGGCGGGTGATCATGCCGAGGTCGCCGTGGCTCGCCTCGCCCGGGTGGACGAAGAAGGCGGGCGTCCCGGTGCTGGCCAGGGTGGCGGCGATCTTGCCGCCGATGTGCCCGGACTTGCCCATGCCGGTCACGATCACCCGCCCGCCGCAGGCGAGCATCAGCTCGCAGGCGCGCACGAACGCCCCGTCCAGCCGCTCGTTCAGGCGGGCGAGGGCGGCGGCCTCGGTCTCGAGTACGGCGCGGGCGAGGCCGAGCAGGCGGTCTGTGTGCATGGGAATCCGGTCGTGGCGATGAAAGCAAACTTTTGAAGTATATCGAAGCCGGGGGCATGACCTAAAGGAAGCTGTTGATACAATGCCCCCATGAACAGGTTGGAAGCACAGACATTCGACCCCGAGGTCTCCTCCCCCGACGAGCTAGGCTGGGGGCTGGCACGCGCCCTCCAGGGCGAGGTGGCGGCGCGCCTGGGAGCCGATGCGCACTTCAGCGACCGGGCCGGCGATTTCGTCGGGCCGGCGCTGGCCCTGATCCCGGCGGGTTACTTCTTCATGGGCTCGTCGCCGGAGGAGTATGCGCGCCAGTCTTGGGAAGGGCCCCAGCACAAGGTGACCGTGCTGCACGATTTCGCCCTCATGCGCCATGCCGTGACGGTGGGCGAGTACGCCCGTTTCTACCAGGAAACCGGCCACCCCCGTCCGCGCCGCTACAGCTGGACCGATCCCATGCTTCCGGCCTTCAATGTCAATTTCCAGGACGCCCAGGCCTATGCCGAGTGGCTGTCGGAGCAGACCGGCCAGCGCTACCGCCTGCCCACCGAGGCGGAGTGGGAGTACGCCGCGCGCGCCGGGACGACCACGGCCTTCGCCTTCGGCGACCGCATCCATCGCAGCGAGGTGAACTGCGCCGGGGGCTTGCACTGTACCCGCGGACTCTACCTCTGTGGCATCAAGCGGCCCGTGCCCGTCGGCAGCCTGCCGGCCAACGCATGGGGCCTGCACGAGATGCACGGCAACATGCAGGAA
>OGCK01000134.1_pt1 | contig 13856 bp, 10 predicted proteins | sample 1570051 | NCBI WGS metagenome assembly OGCK01 (sample SAMN06266181, study PRJEB24510) | hot springs metagenome | isolation source: hot spring sediment | place: USA: Zodletone Spring, Oklahoma | collected 2013-12-03 | reverse complement strand
CTTACGTTCTTTTTTTTTTCAAGCAGAAGACGGCATACGAGATCTAGTACGGTCTCGTGGGCTCGGAGATGTGTATAAAGAGACAGCCCTAGGTCCGGATGGGAGGGCCTGATCCCCAGGAGAGTGTGGAGGTTGGGCGCGCCGAGGTCGGCGTCGATGAGAACGATCTCGCGTCCGAGGGAGGCAAGATGGAGACCGAGGTTGGCGGCGACGAAGCTCTTGCCCGTGCCGCCCTTGCCGCCGCCGATAGCCCAGATCCGCTTGTCCATGTCTCCAAACCTTGGCCCCAGTCCCTTTGTACCATAGGCGCCGCCCGATTTCAAACGGACCGCTCCTTCGAGAAGGCCGTCGCCGGAGACGGTCCCCGTAGGCTGAGAGGGGCCTCCCGGGGCCGCCGCTTAGACCGTCCGGGGCTCCTCGCCTTTGACGGCCTCGGCCTTTTTCTTGTCCCAGGCCTTGCGGATGAGGAGCATCACGGCCACGGCCAGGAGCACGATGACGATCCGGGTGCCCCAGAGGTAGGGATGGTGGGCCGCGTCGGCGTGGTGGACGTTGGCCGGGTCCCTCATCAGGAAGTTCTTGACCGCGTCCTGGTAGGTCCAGACCCCCAGCAGCACCAGCAGGTACACCGGCGTCACGTAGGTCATGATGAACTTGAACACCTTCGGCACCCGCAGGTCGGCCCCCTTGTGCATCTCCTCCCAGCCCTTCTTGATCTTGAAGACCCAGGAGAACAGGATGATCTCCAGCGTCGCGAACACGACCAGCCCGAATGTCCCGGCCCAGAAGTCCAGCTCGTCCAGCACCCCGTGCTTGAAGAACAGGATGAGCAGCAGGGTCAGGCTGACCAGGACCGAGAACACGACTTTGACCGCCTTCTCCCGCTTCCACTTGAACTCATCCTCCAGGAAGGCGATGGCCGGCTGGGTCATGGCCACCGACGAAGTGATCCCGGCGATGAAGAGCAGGAAGAAGAACATGCCGCCGAACATCTGGCCCAGCGGGATCTTCTGGAAGATGACCGGCAGGGCCTCGAACCCGAGATTGAAGGCCCCGCCCTGGGCGATGAGCTGGGTCTCGGCCACGCCGAAGAAGATGACCGCGGCCGGGATGGCGATCGTGCCGCCCAGGATGATCTCGGTGAACTCGTTGGTCGAGGCCGTCGACAGCCCATTCAGCGTGATGTCCTGCTTCTCCCGGACGTAGGAGGCGTAGGTCTGGATGATGCCCTGGCCCAGGCTCAGGGTGAAGAAGATCTGTCCGGCCGCCGCCAGCCAGACCGCCGCCGACCCCAGGCGGCTGAAATCGGGGTTCCAGATGAAGCCCAGCCCGGACGAGACGTTGAGCTCCGGCGCGGAGGGATCGGGCGTCCCCAGCGTCAAGACCCGGACGACGAGGATGAGGCCGAGGATGAACAGCAGCGGCATGCCGTATTTGGCCAGCACCTCGATGCCCTTGGAGATGCCCTTGTAGAGGAAAAAGAAGTTGCAGGCGATGGTGATGCCCCAGAAGATGAAGATGGGCACCAGCGAGGAGAAGAACTCGTTCGACTCGGCCCCCTGGAAGCCCCGCAGGAACTGGCCCATGGCCGCCCGGTTGGCGTGCCCGAAGTACTTGCCCGTGATCGAGAACCAGGAATAGCCCAGGCACCACGACTCGACGAAGTTGTAGTAGATGACGATGAGGAAGGGGATGACGATGCCGAAGGCGCCCAGGTACTTGGAGGGCGCCTTCTTCCACAGGATGTTGAACATGCCCGGGGCCGTGCCGTGGCCCTTGGCCCCGCCCATCCGGCCGATGGTCCACTCGACCCACATCATCGGGATGCCCAGGAGGACGAAGGCGACGAAGTAGGGGATCATGAAGGCCCCGCCGCCGTTGGCCGCGGCCTTGACCGGGAAGCGCAGGAAATTGCCCAGGCCGATGGCGTTGCCGGCCACGGCCAGGATGAGGCCCAGGCGCGAGCCCCACTGCTCGCGGCCGCCGGCCTCGACGACGATCTCGGGCCGCTTGCCCAGCAGGACCCGGCGGAAACAGTAGAAGACGAGGGCGAAAATGAAGCCCCAGGCGAAGATGAAGAACATCCAGCCGTTCGTGGTCATGCCTTGGGTCATCGGGCCTCCTTGGTGAGGGTGTAAGTCACGGACGCGCGGTGGGATCGCCGGCGCGGATCCGGATGGCGGCCCGACCATCCACGGGGTGACTGCCTGCGCGCAGCCTCGTGGCTCCGCGCACCCGGGCCCGATTATATGATATCCGTCCGGAGAGGTCAATGAACCGCCTCGAGGCGGGGACGGCCCGGATCAAGCCGTCCGGAGGCAAGGACCGATCCTAGAAATAGACCCGGAACGAGGCGAAAAGCATGTCCGGATAGGCTCCGAATTCGGAGCGGAGGAGGTCCGGCCGGGGCGTCGGGACCGAGGGCGGGTCGGCGAGGATCCGCGGCCTCCGTCCGATCCCGACATAGGCCCCCGCCGCCAGGTAGATATCCGGGGAGATGTTGTACTCGGCCGAGGGGGCGAGGACGAGCGAGAGGTCGCCGAGATTGGCGATGAGCAGGCCGGTCATCGGCAAGAGGGGCGAGATCTGATAGGTCGTGCCCAGGCTCAGGTAATGGCGGCCCAGGAGATAGACGGCCCCATCGCGGAAGGGCGTGGACTGGGATGCCGGCAGATACGCTTCTGGCTCCTTCCCGCCGGCGGAGCTGAAATGATATTCGACGAAACCGTAAGTCTTCGGTCCGAGGTTGGTGTCGAGCCCGGCCGAGGCCCTGACGTAGCCCTTTTCGTCCGCCTCCCCGTCCTTCGAGAAGGTCGAGGGCAGGACGTACGCGGCCTCGAGCCAGGCCCCGGCCCCGCCGATCGACCGGGCCAGGTCCAGGCCGAGAAGAAGATGACGGCGGAAGGCCATCGCCACGGCGGCCAGGTCCGTGTCGAGGGCCCGGGTCTTCCCCCGCAGGAAAAAGGCGCTCGTGCCGGCGCCGAAGCCTTCGCCGGCCACGACGCCGATGTCCAACTCGTCCATGGCCCCCAGGGGGACTCGGACGCGCAGGGCGTCGACGCCGGTCCGCTCCTCTTTGTCCAGCTCGTTGAAGGCGAACGGGGCCAGGATATCGGTCGGATTGACGACCCGGGCGCTCCCCCAGGCCACCGCCTGCCTTCCGACGCTGATGTCCGCGGCCCGGGTCCTGATCGTCACCGCGAACCGGTCCAGGTTCTGGTACAGCCCGAAGCTGGCGGGCGCTTCGCCCGGACCGGGATGGACGCGGTCGCGGAGATCGACGAGGCGGTAATCCGCGAGCTCCAGGCCGGCCATGAAGGAGCCGGCCTCGAACAGCCGGGCGTCCTGGATCCTGGGCGAGAGATCGTAGGCCAAGTCGAACGTTATCCCGTCCGCGGGGCGGTAGGCGAGCCCCAGCCTCAGCCGGGTGTTGACCGCCCCCATATCGGGCTGGTCGAGCCTCCCTTCTTCCAGGTCCGCCGCCGGCGGCATCAGGAGGATCGAAAAGTTCTTGACGTATCCGCGCCAGGCCAGGCTATCGTCGGCCGTGCCCTTCGGGGCGGCCAGGGCGACAAGGAGAGAGGCAAGGCCGGCGACGATCAAGGGCCGGCCGGCGTGGCGCCTCAAGTCCGGGCCCTCCGATCGTCCTTGGCCACCCGGCCGTCGTGGAGCGTGACCACCCGGTCGGCCCTGTCCATGACCATCGGGTCATGGGTCGAGAAGAGGAAAGTCATGCCCGTCCGACGGTTGAGATCCCGCATCATGTCCAGGAGCTCGGCCCCGGTCCCGGAATCGAGGTTGGCGGTCGGCTCGTCGGCCAGGATGAGCTCCGGGCGGGAGACCATGGCCCGGGCGATGGCCACGCGCTGCTGCTGGCCGCCCGAGATCTTGGGGGGGAAGCGGCGCTCGAACCCCGCCATGCCGATCTCCTTCAGGATCTCGCCCACCCGCTCCCGGCGCTCCTTCTCCGGCACGCCCTGGAGGAGCATGATGTATTCGATGTTCTCCCTGACGTTCAGGACCGGGATGAGGTTGTAGGCCTGGAAGATGAACCCGATGTGGTCCCGGCGGAAGTCGGAGAGCTCGTTGCCGCTCAGCCCCGAGAGGAGCTTGTCCTTCAGCCAAACCTTGCCGCCGGTCGGGGCGTCGAGGCCGGAGATGAGGTTGAGGAAGGTCGTCTTGCCCGAGCCCGAAGGGCCGACGATGGCCGTGAATTCCCCGGCCTCGATGGTCAGGTCGATCCCCCGGACGGCAGGGACGGGGGCCCCGCCATCGAAGTAATCCTTGGCCAAGCTCTCGGTGACGATGAGATGGTCTGTGCCTTTGTCCATCGCGTTCTCCCTAGAGGCTCTTGCGCAGGGCCTCGGCCACTTTCATCTTGCCGGCGACGTGGGCCGGATAGAGCCCCATGAGCATCGTGAAGGCCAGGACCGCCAGGGGATAGATGACGAATTGACGGGCCTGAAGGACGGGGTAGAGGAGGTCGTAGAAGGCCGTCCCGGCGAGTTCGATGCCCCGGTAGTCGAGGCCGGTCCTGGTCACCGCATACGTGAGAACGAATCCGAGGACCGTGCCCATGGCGATGCTCAGAAGGGCCAGGGCCCCGGCCTCGTAGACGATCAGCCGCCTCACGCCCGAGGGCCGGGTCCCGACGGCCCGGAGGACGCCGAACTCGAACATCCGCTCGTAGAGCGACATGAACAGGGTGTTGATGATCCCGAAGGCCACGATCCCGAAGAGGATCACGGCCATGAAGGCCAGGGAGATCCAGACCAGCCCGAGGATCCCTTCCAGCTGGGGCAGGAGGACCGCCCAGCTGACGGCCTCGTTGCCGCCGGCGGAATAGGCTTCCCAGAACGGGTTCCCCTCCCTCGTCGCGAAATCGATGTCCTCGAACTTGAGGGCGATCTGATGGATGTTCGCGCCGATCCCTAGCATGTCCTGGGCCTTGGCCAGGCGGACGAAGGCGAACCCCTCGTCCATCTCCTTGACCCCGTAGCTGTAGACGCCGGAGACGCGGAACATGTCCTGGGACAGGTCGCCGGTCCCGGCCTGGGACACGGTGATGACGACGCGGTCGCCCAGCCCGACCTCGAGGAGGTCGGCCAGACCGCTGCCGATGACGAGGTCCCGTTCGTTCGAGCCCTCGAAGAAGTCCCCCTCCCGGACGCAGTCGTCCACCCTCGACAGGCTGGGCTCGTTCCCGGGGTCGATCCCGACGACCATCGCCGAGCGCACGTTGGCCGGGGACGTGACCATGCCGAAGCTCAAGGTCCTCGGCGCGAAAGCCCCGACGGCGTCTTCCTGTTCGAGCTTGGCCATGACCGAAGCGGGGTCCTCGATCGTCAGGTCGACTTCCTGGGTGAGACGGAAGCCCCGGCGATGGATCTGGCCTTCTCCTATGAAGGCGGCGGTGGCCGAGGCGATCATCTGGCTCTTCATGCCCCGGATGAGGGCGTCCGTGAAGATCAGGGCGGCCAATCCGATCGCGATGGCCGTCCCGGCGATGAGGGTCCGGCGCTTGTTCCGGAAGAGGTTGCGCCAGGCGAGTCTCAGCATCAACGTCATCGGGTCCCTCTAGTGCATCCGCATGGTCTGGGCGGGCTCCGTCCGCGACGCCTTCAAGGCCGGGAACAGGCTGACCAAGACGGCCGCGACGAAGACCGTCACGGCGGGAATGGCGAAGCTCCGCAGGTTGATCTCGGACCTCATGGTGTCGAAGACCATGCCGCCGTAGGTGAACTCGGATCCCAGGCTGATCCCGTGCCCGGCCAGGACGGCGTTGACGCCCAGGCCGATCCCGGCCCCCAGGACCATCGCGGCGGCGGAGAGGATGAGGACCTCGAGGACGACCAGCCGCACGATCCGGCCGGCCCTGGTCCCGATGGCCTTGAGGAGCCCGTATTCGCGGCGCCTTTCCAGCACGGCCATGAGGACGGTGTTCAGGACCCCGACGGCGACGATGATAACGACGACGACCAGGATGACCCACATCCCCGCCTTGTCGGCCTGCATGGCGTCGTAGAAAGATTTGGCGAACACCTGCCACGGCGCGACCGACAGGTCCGGGTCCGCGAGCTCGGCGGCGATGTCCTCGCTGAGGTCCCGGACGCGGCTGAGACGGGTGACGACGATCGCGATCTCGTGGACCTTGTCCCCGAGGACGAAATACTCCTGGGCCGTCGCCAGGGGAAGGTAGCAGGTCGTCCGGTCGGTCATGTCGTCGCCGCTCGAGGCCACCCCGACCAGGGTGAACAAGTCCTCGGCGATGGACCCGTCGGCGCCCTGGGATAGGAGCACGATTTCGTCCCCGAGATCGGCCCCGAGGATCTCGGCCAGCCCCCGTCCCAGGACGGCCTCGCGGGCCTCCGGGCCGCCCAGGGCCCGGCCCTCGACGATCGTCCGGTCGAACCGGGTCGTCCGGGATTCGCGCCGCGGATCGATGCCGACGATCCGGGCCCCCGCGCTCTTGTCGCCGAAACCCGCCAATCCGGCCGCGTAGACCCGGGGCGCCCAGGATTCGACCTCTCCCATCCCGTCTAGCACCGCCCCGACCGCCGCCGGATCGTCCACGGTCCTATAAAGGGACGGCCGGTCGAGGTAGGCCCTCTCATGGATCTGGATGTGGCCCAGCCGTGTCCGGGTGAACTGGTCGATGATGCCGTTGTAGCTGCCGTCCGCCCAGCCGATGAAAATGACGGCCAAGGCGAAGCCGCCGACGATGCTCGAGCCCGTGATGATCGTCCGGCGCTTCTGCCGGAAGATGTTCCGGAAGGCCATCCGAAGGAGGAACATCCTCAGCGGCCTCCCCGGAGGTTGCGGAGGGTGAAGATGTCGGACGGCAGCTGGACATCGAACTCGGCCTCAAGGTAGCGGAGCACCGTCTTGTGGCCTTCCTTGGCCGCCGGGACGAGCTCCATGGTCGAGGGGATGGTGCGGTCCCCGAACGTCCGGACGTCCTCGAACACGATGCTCCGGGCCAGGCGGCCCTTCTCATCGTAGAATCTCTCCCAGACGGGCAGCAGCCCGTCCTCCCGGATGGCCAGGACGACCGAGCCCCAGACGATGGGCAGCCCTTCCTTGGGAACGCACTTGACATAGGCGAGCCCGGGCTCGGGCGACGCGGGCGTCGTCATCTCGAAACGATAGGATTCGATGAAGGTGAACTCCTTGACCAGGTCGTCGTTGGTGAGGTCCGACCCCATCCAGGAGCTCATCATCATGGACGGGGGGACCTTGAGGACCTTTCCGGTCTTGGGAAGATAGTTCCACATCTCGTTGCCGATGCGGAGGGTGGCGAACCCCTCCTCCTTCTTGGGCTCGAGGATGCGGATGAAGGTGTCCTCCATGCCCCGGCTCCAGATCCTCATCCGCAGCGTCCGCCGCCAGTTGGGCGTGACGACCTCCATCTCGACCAGGGCCCGGCTCGTCCGGCTCCGGTAGAGCTCGTCAACGCGCTTGACGATCTCCCCGGCCCGGTCCTTCCCAGGGGCCTGGGCGCGGAGGGCGGGCGCGAGAGAGGTGATGACCAGAAGGGGGATCGCGGCGAGCCGATGTCCGGTCATGAGGGCCTCCCGTGGCGGGTATGAAACGAACCTTGTCCCATTCTAACCCAAACGGAGCGATCGTCCAAACCCGAAAAAGGGTTTTCCTTCGATCCGTCGATGGACTAGAATGGGCGGTGACGTGAAAGCCTTCTCGACCGACAACATCGTCGTCCGCAAGCTGCAGAAGCTGCCCGACAACGTCAGCCAGGTCATCCAAACGGCCGTCCTCGGGCTGTCGGCCGGCCTGTCGGCGGTGCTGTTCCTGTTCATGACGAACACCCTCTTCGACCTGACCTACGTCCGGTTCGCCGCGCGCTCGAAGACGTTCTTCGCCCTGGCCAGCTTGGCCACGATCGTGTCCACGTCGCTGCTGGTCGGGTTCCTTCTGAACAAGCTCAGCCCGGACGCGGCCGGCAGCGGCATCCCGGAGGTGAAATCGGCCTACTGGAAGGAGCTCGGCTATCTGCCGTTCCGGACGACGCTGATCAAGTTCGTCGCCGGCACGCTCAGCATCGGCGGCGGGGCCAGCCTCGGCCGCGAGGGGCCTTCGGTCTACATCGGCGCGGGGGTGGCGTCGAACTTGGCCGGTCTCATGGGCAGCCCGCGCCGGGGGCGCCGGGCGCCCACGCTGATGGGATCGTCGGCCGGGCTGGCCGCGGCCTTTAACACGCCCATGGCCGCTATCACCTTCGCCATCGAGGAGATCCTGGGCGACCTCAACAGCCGCTACCTGGGACGGGTCGTTCTGGCCTCGGTCCTGGGCGCCTTCGCCGTCTTCGCTATCCTCGGCCGCCAGCCAGCCTTCGCCCTGCCGGCCATCGAGAAGATCAGCTGGCTCCATTACGCCGTTGTCCCGCTCGTGGCCGCAATCGCCTCCTTGGCCGGGGTCGCCTTCCAAAAAGCGACCCTGCTGCTGAGGGCTTGGTCCAGGCGGCTGAGCGCCGTCCCGGCCTGGGTCAGGCCGGCCCTCGGCGGCCTTGTCACCTGGGCCCTGGGCGTGACGCTGTTCCTCGCGGCCGGCCGGATCGGCGTCTTCGGCCTGGGCTACAATGATCTGAGCCGGGCGTTGAACAACGATTTCCCGTGGCAGATCGCCGGCCTCATGGTCCTGGCCAAGCTGGCGGCGACCATCGCCAGCTACGGGTTCGGGGGCTGCGGCGGCATCTTCGCGCCGTCGCTCTTCATCGGCGGCATGACCGGCTATTTCCTCGGAGGGCTGGCCGGCATCTGGATGCCTCTGACGCCGGCCGACCACATCGTCCTGTCCGCCGTCGGCATGAGCGCCTGCCTGGGCACGATCGTCGGGGCGCCCCTCACGTCGCTGTTGATCGTCTTCGAGATGACCCACCAGTTCGCCCTCGTTCCGGCGCTCATGATCGGGCTGATCATCAGCCGGACGGTCTCGCGACTCTCCGGACGGCTCAATTTCTACGACGCCGTCCTCGTCCAGGACGGCCACGAGCTCCACAAGATCCATCCGCCCCTCGACCTCCAGAGCTGGCAGGGGCTGGAGGTCTCGGCGATCGCCAACCCCCGGCCTGTGGTCGTCCGCAGCCTCGACTTGGCCTCCCTGCAGGGCGTCGTCGACAAGTACCCGTACAACTACTTTCCGGTCGAGCTCGAGGGGCGTCTCGCGGGCGTCCTGACCCGCCAGCAGATCCTCGAGGCCCTGCCGCGCCAGGACGCGCCCGAGATCCGGAACGCGGCGACCTGTTTCCCCGATCAGACCGTCCGGGAGGTCGGCGATAAATTCATCCAGTCCCCCGTCAACGTCCTCATCGTGGTCGGCCGGGAAAGCGGGGACATCCGGGGCATCATCACCCTGCACGACCTCATCAGGGCCCAGGCTTCCGTCAGCTCCTAGCCGCCGGGCCGATTGCGGGAAGGAGGCGGGACGGCCGCCCCCCAGTCACGATGGGACATGGGGGAAGGAACAAACCGGGTCCGGATCCGATTGCCTCCGGTGATGGGCCGAGCGCCTATTTCCCGAGTGAGGCGAAGCTAAGCTGGGCAAAGACCTCGGGGTGGAGGTCGGCGCCGTCGCCGGTCGTCGTCACGGGCACGGCGATCTCGAAAGCGAGCTCATTCGGAGGAAGGCACATCTCGTCATCGCAGGCCTGGTAGGTCAACGTCCCTCGGAGGGACCGGGTCCCCGGGGCGAGGCCGTCCTTGGCCTTGACGAGAGCCCCGATCACGACCTCGCCGTCATAGATAGGGAGGTCGGCCTCGGAATAGGAAAAGCGGGCCCTTCGACCCTTGGGGTACGCGACCTCGACGATCTCGAAGTCCGGGCTTTCGACGAACGCGAGCGCGGTCGGGATCATGAACTCGTCGAGGGGGGCACTGTCGTTGATGTGATAGCCGGAGCGGATCTCAAGAACGAGGGCGGCCCGGAAGGTCTCGCCCGGACGCACGGCCGAACGGGAGATGAGGCCCTTGGCCGTGACGACCTGCTCGTCCTGCCGGGCCGGGACGGGCATCGGGGCCGCGAGCGCGAGGGCCGCGGCGGCCAGGATCGAGACCAACGCCGCCAGTCGACGGGGAGTCAAAGCGGGGGAACGACGCATATTGGCCTCCCCTCAATTAGAGCCGTTCGGCCGCCCCATGTCAAATCAATGAGGCCGTCGGGAGTCAGCCCCGTCCCCATTTTTTGAAGTAGGGATTGAGGAGTTGCGGCGGCACGTCGACGAGGTCGCCGCCCGCGAACTCCTGGACGGCGAGCGGCAGACGGTTGTAGACGCCGGCCAGCCAGGCCACGTCCGAGCGGTCGAGCTCGCTGCCGCAGGCGCAGGCCAGATCGTAACCCTTCCTCCTCATGGCCGCCCGGACCTTGGCCCAGCGGGCCTCGTACTCCCGCCTCGTGTTCCGCCGGTCGCGGCGGACGCGCGGCTGCCAGGTCTCGATGATGGCTTCGATCGTCCTCGTCTTGGCCGTCATTTCCTCCTCTCCTTCCCACCCCTGGCGTCCCGGACGCCCTCCTCGAACGGCTCGGTCAGGATCGGCACGAGCCAGCCCTCGGGGCTCTCGGCGTAGGTCTCGATGTCCTCCCGGACGTCGAGCGGCCACTTCAGCGCGTTGGACCGCCCGTCGAGATAGTCCCCGAGTCCTTCTCGCTTGGGGACGGGATAGGCGATCCAGGCGCTGCGGTCGTAATAGACGCTCCCGGCCGCGACCGGCAGCATGCGAGTCTGGTTGTTGGACCCGAACGAGTAGACGAACCCGCGCGAGACGTAGAACCACAGGCCGTGCTGGATGTAGATGTACGGCTGCTGCAGCGAGGCCTGCCCGCCGCGGAGGTTCGGCGTGGCCTGGTCGAGGAACAGGGTGGCGAAGCCCACCCCCCGGCCCTCGTCGAAGAACGTCACCCAAGGCGTGTCCGGCCTGAGGACGGCCGCGTGGTCGGGGTGCATCCTCGAGGCGGCGAAGTCGAGGACCTCGGTGCGGCCGTCCCGCTTGAAGGCCGCCTTGGTGAAGACCTCGTGGTTGAAGACGACCTCGGCGTTGCGCACCGCCTTGACGAACACGTCCCGGCCGACCGTCATGATCGACTCGACCATGACCACCGGCGAGCCGGCGTAGAAGCGGTAGCGCAGGCCGATGTCGACGGCCTCCGGCTGGGGCAGGCGGCCCTCGAGGTTGACCGCGTAGAAGACGGGCCCGGCCGTCTCCCGCGCCTCGGGGTCGGTCCAGTCGGAGCTGTGATACCAGGCATGCGGCGGCGCGTAGAGGTCCGGGTTCCAGTGGATGGCGCCGTTCGTCTCGAGTTTGTGCTCGAGCGTGATCCCGGTCGTCTTCTCGACGATCTCGTGGACGACCCCGCTCGTTTCGTGGAGGACGATCCTGTAGAAGTCGTTCTCGACCGTCCGGCCAAGTCCCTGGCCCTTGGTCACCGTGAGGTCGGTCGCGTAGGCGGGCTTCAAGGCCCCCGGATTGTTGTAGAAGACGAGATAGGTCGCCTTCTCGCGCGCCCCGACATCGGCCAGGAACGCGACGCTGAAAGTCGTCGTCGGGTGGTAGCGGACGACCTTTTCGCCGGTCACGGCGTCGCTCTCCTCGGCCGTCAGCAAGTCCGGGTCGCGCCAAGTGACGACGTCGTAGACCTGGCTCGGGACCTCGCGGTAGAGGACGTCGGGGCCCGCCTTCTCGGCCCTCACCACCCGGACCTCGTCCGGCGATCCGAGATAGTCGGCCAGGACCCCGACCGTGGCGTGGACGGGGTAGGAACGCCGCTCGTAGCCGTGCTCTTCCGAGAGAACGAGCGAGAGATAGTTCTTCCAGGCCGGGTCCCAATAGCCCTTGCCCGAGGGGGCCGTGCCCGAGGCCGCGAGGACCTGGATGTCCCCCGATTCCGGCTCGACAAGGTCGACCTTCATCTCGACCGGGGCCCCCGGCCGCCACACATGGCGGGCCTTGACCTCCAGGGCGATCTTGCCTCGCGCGGCCTTCACGGCGTGCTTGTCGACCTCCCGACCGTCTTGGAAGACGAGGAAATCCCGGACGCGCGCCCCGTCCACCAGGACACGGTCGACGGTCCAGTCCGCGCCGGCCGGCCCGCCGGGGACGGACTCGAGCTCGAGAGCGCACCTGACGTGGTACCAGGGCTCGCCGGCGGCCGGATACCCGAACAAGGGGCCGGCCGCGGCCGGGCCGGCCTCGGCCCCGGCTCCCGCGGCCGTCCCGGCCGGCTCCTTCCCGCAGCCCGAGAAGACGAAGCAGAGGCAGCCTAGAGCAGCTCCGAAAGTCAAAAACGTCCCGGTTCTTTTCATGGTTCTCCTTCCCAATCGATCTTGGCGACGATCCTGGCAAGTAGCAGGGCCGCGAGGGCCCCCACGGCGAGATAGGCCGCGCCGGCCCCCCAGTCCATGAAGATGATACGGCCCAACCCCAGGAGCAGGAACAGGACCATGACGACCGCGAGCGCCCAGCCGGCGAAGGGCGCCGCCCGCAGCGGATAGGCCCGGCCGTTCAGCCGGGCGATGGGACCCCAGAAGCCGCCCGGGCGGACCTTGCGATAGAAGGCCAAGAGCTTTCCTGGGTCGTCGGGCCGGGTCAGGAGCGTCACCGCGACCCAGACCGATGTCGTGACGGTCACGATGAGCAGGATGCCGACGGCCCAGTCGTCGACGCGGAAGCCGGCCCTCTCCAGCGCGCCGCCGAGGCCCCTCGCCAGCGCGTTGTCGGGGGCGATCTTGAGGAAGACCGCCGTCGCCGCCGAGGCGCTCAAGGCCGCGATCTCCGACCAGGCGTTGATCCGCCACCAGTACCACCGGAGGAGCAGGACCAGGCCGATCCCGGCCGATAGCTCCATGATCAGCTGCCAGCCCATCTTGACGCTGCCGAGGACGTAGGAGAATCCGGCCCCGAGGAGCGAGACGGCCAGGACCAGCGCTCGAGAGACGGCGACGTAGTGCCTCTCGCTGGCGTTCGTCCTGACGAAGGGCCGGTAGAAGTCGTTGAGCAGGAACGAACCAGAGAGATTGACGATGGACTCGATCGTCGACATGAAGGCCGCGAACAGCGAGGCGACGATGATGCCCGCGACGCCCTTGGGCAGGAAGGCGATCATCCGCGGGTAGGCCGCCTCCATCTCGCCCGCGCTCCCCCCGGCGATCCCCGGCAGGACCACGAGCGCCGCCAGGGCCGTCAGGATCCAGGGCCAGGGCCGGATGACGTAGTGGGCGACGGTGAACCAGAGCGTCCCCTTGACGGCGTGCCTCGAGTCCTTGCCGGCCAGCATCCTCTGGGCGACCCAGCCCCCTCCGCCCGGCTCGGCGCCCGGGTAATAGACGGCCCACCACTGGACGAACAGGGCGACGAAGAAGGCCAGCGGCAGGGCCTGGCCGAGCGGGGGAAAGACCGACAGGTAGTCCTTCCCGGCGCCGGCCCCGGCGGCCTTGACGGCTTCGGCGAGGGCCGCGATGCCGCCCGCGCTCTCGACCGAGACCACGGCCAGGATGATCGATCCGGCCATGGCCACGCCGAAGAGCAGCATGTCGGTGGCCACGACCCCCCAGAGGCCGCTGAGCGTCGTGTAGAAGACGGTCAGGCCGAGGCAGATGGCCAGGGCCGTGACGCCGCTCGTCCCAAAGATCGTCTGGATGATCCTGACCATGGCCAGCGTCACCCAGCCGAAGGTGATGCAGGAGACGGGCACGCCGAGATAGAGGGCCTTGAACCCGCGCAGAAACCGGGCCGGCCGGGCCGAATAGCGGATGTCGATGAACTCGACCTCGGTGACCACCCCGGCCCGGCGCCAGAGGTGGGCGAAGAACAGGACGGTCAGGGCCCCGCCCAGCATGAAGTTCCACC
>OGCK01000132.1_pt1 | contig 13929 bp, 8 predicted proteins | sample 1570051 | NCBI WGS metagenome assembly OGCK01 (sample SAMN06266181, study PRJEB24510) | hot springs metagenome | isolation source: hot spring sediment | place: USA: Zodletone Spring, Oklahoma | collected 2013-12-03 | reverse complement strand
CGGCAGCGGCTTGCAGCAACTGCCCGGCGCCATTCCGACCAAGCCGGGCAGTTGCTGCAAGCCGCTGCCGGGCATCATGCCCGAGGTCGTCGGCGAAGACGGCAACCCGGTCGAGCCGGGCAACGGCGGCTGGCTCGTGATCGCCAAACCCTGGCCCGGCATGATTCGCGGCATCTGGGGCGACGACCAGCGATTCAAGGACCAGTACTACAGCGACGTGCCCGGCAAGTACCTCTGCGGCGACAACGCCCGCTGCGACGCCGACGGCTACTACTGGATCATGGGCCGCATCGACGACGTGCTGAACGTCTCCGGCCACCGCCTCGGCACCATGGAGATCGAGTCCGCCCTCGTCGCCCACCCGCGCGTGGCCGAGGCCGCCGTGGTCGGACGCCCGCACGACGTGAAGGGCGAGGCCATCGTCGCCTACGTGGTGTGCAAGGGCGAGCGCCCGCTGGGCGAGGACGCCGCGAAGATGGTCGAGGAGCTGCGCGCCTGGGTGAACGAGCAGATCGGTCCCATCGCCAAGCCGGACGACATCCGCTTCGGCGACAACCTGCCCAAGACCCGCTCGGGCAAGATCATGCGCCGCCTGCTGCGCTCCATCGCCAAGGGCGAGGACATCATCGGCGACGTCTCCACCCTGGAGAACCCGGCCATCCTGGACCAGCTTCAAGGCAAGGCCTGAGCCCAGCATCCGGGGCCGGGCCCGATGGCCCGGCCCCGGAATGCACCGGGCGCCCCTTCCGGACCGCAACGGTCCATGGCGCCCCATTTCCCGAACATCCGTCATCTTTCGATATATCCATCAGAAAATGCTTGAATAGCATTGATTCTTCGGACTTTACCGAATCCCCTCTCGCGCGTAATCTGCGCCGAGGCCCATGCGGCCATTCTGCAGAGAAACCAAAAAGAGGGAGTCCTCCACCATGCAACCCGAACTGGCCGCGCGCATCCAGGCGGATCCGCGCTTTCAGGAGCTTGTGAGCAAGCGCTCCAGGTACAACTGGACCATGGCCATCATCATGATGGCCATCTACTACGTCTTCATTCTTTTCATCGCCTTCAACCCGACGGCCCTCGGCGCCAAGCTCGGTGAGGGCACGGTCCTGTCGGTAGGCATTCTGACGGGCTTCCTCATCATCATCTCCGCCTTCGTGCTGACCGGCATCTACGTGCGCCGCGCGAACAGCGAGTTCGACGCCCTGACCGCGCAGATCAAGGAGAACGCGAAATGATGATGCGTCCCATGATGATGGCGGCCGGACTTGCCGCCCTCGCCTACGCCGGCGTCACCCTGGCCGCGGATGGTGCCGAAAAGAGCGTGAACATGCCTGCCGTGACCATGTTCATCCTGTTCGTGCTGGCCACCCTCGGCATCACCTACTGGGCCGCCAAGCGCACCCGCACTGCCAAGGACTTCTACACCGCGGGCGGCGGCATCACCGGCTTCCAGAACGGCCTTGCGCTGGCCGGTGACTACATGTCCGCTGCCTCCTTCCTCGGCATCGCGGGCCTCGTGTTCGCCAACGGCTTCGACGGCCTGATCTACTCGATCGGCTTCCTGGTCGGCTGGCCGATCATGCTGTTCCTGCTGGCCGAGAAGCTGCGCAACCTCGGCAAGTACACCTTCGCCGACGTCGCCTCCTACCGCCTCTCCCAGGTGCCGGTACGTACCGTCGCCGCAGTCGCCTCCCTGATCGTCGTCGCGCTCTACCTGATTGCGCAGATGGTGGGTGCGGGCAAGCTGATCCAAGTGCTGTTCGGCCTGCCGTACACCTACGCGGTCGTCATCGTCGGCGTGCTGATGATCCTCTACGTCACCTTCGGCGGCATGCTCGCCACCACCTGGGTGCAGATCATCAAGGCCGTGCTGCTGCTGTCCGGCGCCACCTTCATGGCCCTGGCCGTGCTGTGGATGTTCGGCATCGAGGGCATGTTCACCAAGGCCGTCGAGATGAGTCCGAAGGGCGATGCGATCATGGCCCCCGGTTCGCTGATCTCCGATCCGATCTCCGCCATCTCCCTGGGCCTGGCCCTGATGTTCGGCGTGGCCGGCCTGCCGCACATCCTGATGCGATTCTTCACCGTCTCGGACGCCAAGGAAGCGCGCAAGTCCGTGCTGGTCGCCACCGGCTTCATCGGCTACTTCTACATCCTGACCTTCATCATCGGTTTCGGCGCCATCATCATGGTGTCCACCAACCCTGAGTACCTGGATGCCGCGAAGAAGCTGATCGGCGGCAACAACATGGCGGCGATCCACCTGTCCCACGCGATCGGCGGCGACCTGTTCCTCGGCTTCATCTCCGCCGTGGCCTTCGCCACCATCCTAGCGGTGGTCTCCGGACTGACCCTGGCGGGCGCCTCGGCCGTGTCTCACGACCTTTATGCCAACGTGTTCAAGCGTGGCCAGGTCGACGAGCAGGCCGAGATGCGCTTCTCCAAGTACGCCACCATCGCCCTCGGCATCGTCGCGATCTTCCTCGGCATCGCGTTCGAGAAGCAGAACATCGCGTTCATGGTCGGCCTGGCCTTTGCTGTCGCAGCATCCGCCAACTTCCCGATCCTGTTCCTGGCGATCTACTGGAAGAAGCTGACCACCCGCGGCGCCGTCATGGGCGGCCTGGGCGGCCTGCTGACCGCGGTCATCCTGGTGGTCCTGTCCAAGACCGTCTGGGTCGACGTGTTCGGCTTCGAGAAGGAGATCATTCCGTATAAGTATCCGGCCCTGTTCTCCATGCCGGTGGCCTTCATCCTGGCCTGGTTCTTCTCCATCACGGACAAGAGCGCCCGCGCCAAGGCTGAGCACGAGGCATTCGCTGCCCAGTACGTTCGCTCGGAGACCGGCATCGGCGCCGAGGGTGCCTCGCACCACTAAGCTCGATGCCCGGGCCATGGACGGCCCACGAACAAGCCCAAGCCCGACCTCGTGTCGGGCTTTTTCATGCTCCTTCCAGATGGACCGCCGTTGTCTTCGGCGCTTCAGCCCGGCCCGCTATCACCCTGCTTCGCCGCGCCTTCCGCAGCGTCAGACTGATCATCTTCTTGCGGCCGACCTTCCCCTTCCCCCATCGCCTCGCACCAGTACGGCTCGGCCTCGCAGGAACAGGAGTCGTGCCAGATCGGCACTCCCTCGTGCATGCTGACGACCCGGCCCTCCTTCGCCCGTGATGGAGGCTCGCCTCCTTCCTCGCGCATCTTGTCTTCATCGTCTGGACAGGCGTTCATGGACATGCCCCCGGATCAGTTTCTCGGAAACCCTCCCCTGCATATAGCAGTGGGCATGCCCCTGCGCCCGCCGTCCACGGACACGGCCACTTCAGGGGCGGTTGCCCGACCGATCGCAAGCACAAAAAAGCCCGCCGGATGGCGGGCCTGCGGATCGGGCCGGAAGGCTTGGGGGATCAGGCTTTCTTGCCCATCAGCGCCAGCGTCGGGTAGGCCAGCACGAAGGCGACGGCGGCGAAGCCGGCCGACATCAGAGCGAGCATGATCCAGTCGGTGCTGTAGGTCACCTGGCCGAGCGAGGAGCGGGTCATCGACGGCAGGATCAGGATGAACGCCGCCCAGGCCGCCACCGCGATGCCAAGGCCTGCGCGGAAGGCCTTGCCGCACCAGAGACGCTTGCCGGAGAACATCAGCATGGCGAACAGCGCCGCGACCAGGCCGAGGACGATCACTGCCGGGACCCAGTGCAGTTCCAGCCAGCCGACCATCATGTAAAAGGCGAGATTGAGGTTGTGCATGGCGTTCTCCTTAGACGTGGCCCTTGAGCATCTGCAGGTAGGTGGGCTTGAGCATCTGCTCCTTCATCACCCAGGCAAACCAGGATTCCTGCTTCGGATCGATGAACGAGTAGGTCGGGGTGAGGTTCTTCTCGTAGTCGAACTCGATCAGCATGGCGGAACCGATCCTGGTGATCAGCGGGCAGGAGGTGTAGCCGTTGAACTTCGCCGACGGCTCGTTGCCGTCGATGGCCGCCAGCAGGTTGGCCACCACCACCGGAACGCTCATCTTCACGGTCGCGGCGGTCTTGCCCAGCGGGGTACCGTTCACGTCACCGCAGCCGAACACTTCCGGGTAGTCCATGTGCTGCAGGGTGTGCTTGTCGACCGCGAGCCAGCCCTTGAAGCCGCCATCCGCCCAGGCCAGCACGGAGTTGCGCACCGGCGCGGGGGCCTGCATCGGCGGGACCACGTGCAGCAGGTCGTACTCGGCTTCGAGGCTGCCGTTCTCGGTCGCGAAGGTCGCCTTGCGGGCGCCGATGTCGACGGCCTTGAGCTGGGTCTTGAACTTCACGTCCATGTTGTTCTCGGCGAAGCGATCGAGCACATAGTCGTTGAACCACGGCAGGCCGAACACGCCTCCGGTGGAGGAGTAGAAGTTCATCCTGGCCTTGGCAAAGCCGCCGTTCTGCTTCAGGCGATCCAGGGTCAGGAAGGTCATCTTCAGCGGCGCGCCGGCGCAGCGGATCGCGGTGGGCGGCAGGGTGAAGATCCCGTTGCCGCCTTCCACGGAGTACTTCTGGACCGCGGCCCAGGTCTTCTCCGCCTTGTCCGGGCTGTGGTACACGCTGGCCAGGCCATGGGTGCCGATGGCCTCGACGTCCATGCCCTCGATGGCCTCGTAGTTGTATTCGATGCCCATGGCCACGACCAGGAAGTCGTACGGCACGCGGTTGCCGGCGTCGGTGACGACGGTCTTGTTGTCCGCGTCGAGCTCGGCCACCATCTCCTTGACCCAGCTCACGTTGGAAGGCATGTAGTCGGCGTTCTGCTCGAGCACCTTGTCCTTCGGCCAGACGCCGGTGGCGACCAGGGTCAGGCCCGGCCAGTAGAAGTGCGGTTCCTTGCGGTCGATGACGGTGATCTTGCCGTTGGGCAGGGACTGGGACAGGCGGTTGGCGATGCTCATGCCCGCCGCGCCACTGCCCGCGATGACGACATGGACCTTCTTGTCGCTGCGCATGGCAGCGACTGCGCTCTCAAGACCAGCCAGCGAGGCCAGTGCGGCCGCGCTTCCGAGGAGGAATTTCCGGCGCCCGGGATGGGTTCCCATCTCTTTTGAATGCATGACTCTTCCTTTGGACGAATACGATGGAGCAAAGACGCTTGCATTCCGCACCGACCGTCATGCCGGACTTCTCACGGGTCCTTCATGCCGCCGACCGCCGATCGAGGGAGCGCCCGGGGGCGAACACTCAGCCGAATGCGAATGCGTCTCGGCCGGCGATAGTCACATTGTTGTCATCACGCACAAAGATTGGTTTTTTTTATGCCTGGATCCCGGTTGCTTATTCACCCGCACGCTTGGTGCGGCGGGTCGGGGTCGCGGTCAGCGGATCCTCGGGCCAGGGGTGTCTTGGGTAGCGCCCGCGCAGGTCCTTGCGCACGTCCTGGTAGGGGCCACGCCAGAAACTCGCCAGGTCCTGCGTGACCGCGACCGGACGCTGGGCGGGCGAGAGCATGTGAATCATCACCGGCACCCGGCCGTGGGCGATGCGCGGCGTTTCCAGCAGGCCGAACAGCTCCTGCAGCTTGACCGCCAGAACGGGTAGTCCCTCCCCGTCCATGACCGGCCCATAGTCCAGCGCGATGCGTGACCCACTTGGCACCTCGAGGTGGGTGGGCGCGAGCCGGTCGAGCTCCTGCAGCCGGCCCCAGTCGAGCCGCGCGCGCAGGGCGGCATCGAGGTCGATCCGGGCGAGATGGGCCAGCCGCGTCATGCCGTCGAGCCACGGCCCCAGCCAGTCCTCGAGGCTGGACATGAGTCCGGCGTCGGAGACATCCGGCCAGTCCTCCCCAAGGACGCGGCGCAGCAGGGCCACGCGCGCCCGCCACTGGCGATGGCGCTCCTGCCAGGGCAGGCAGCCCGGGCCGGCCTGGCGGATCCCTTCCAGCAGGGCCGCCCGCACCCGCTCGGGATCAGGCCGCGCGAGCTGACGATCCTCCAGCACCAGCGCCCCCAGACGCCGCTGACGACGGGCCGCCACCGCCTGCTCGCGGGCATCCCAGACGACCTCCTCCGCCTCCTCGATCTGGCCGGCAAAGGCCGCCTCGATGTCGTCGCGGGCGATCGTCGCGGCGAGGAACACACGGGACTCCCGGCGCTCCCCGTCGAGCTGGGCGATGGCGAGCCTGGGCTCGCGCGCCAGTGCATCGGCCCCATCCAGCACGGCACCACGGCCGTTGACGAGCAGGAAGCGGCCGGGCTGCCCCGGACGTCCCTGCGCCACGCGCTCGGGATAGGCCAGCGCGACCAGCAGGCCGGCGGCATGGGCGTCCTCCACCGATGCGCCCAGGTCGATCCGCATGCGGCGGGCGAGATCGCGGGCGGACTGGCGAATGCGGGCGCGCGCGCCCTCGTCGACGCGGACCCCGGCAGGAAGGGCCGCGCCCCCCCGGCGCAGGGCCTCCAGGCGCAGGGCGAGATCGGCACCGAGGCGTGCGCCGCCCTCCCCCCGGAGCAGGTCACGCTCCCCGAGCAGGGCCGCAAGCTCGCAGGCCAGCGCGCCGTGCCCCAGCCTCCGCCCTTCCATCAGCATGTGCCCAAGGCGCGGATGCAGGGGCATGCGCGCAAGCTCCCGGCCATGCGCCGTGATGTGCCCCGCTGGATCCAGTGCACCGAGGGCGTGTAGCACCTCGCCCGCCTGGTCGAGCGGGGCCGGAGGCGGCGGGTCGAGCCAGAACAGCTCGTCCGGACAGGCACCCCACTGGGCCAGCTCGAGTGCGAGCGGCAACAGGTCGGCGCGCAGGATCTCGGGCTCGGCCTGCGCCGGCAGGCTGGCCTGCTCGCCCTCGCCCCACAGGCGGATGCACACGCCGGGCCCCAGGCGCCCCGCCCGCCCACGACGCTGCTCGGCGTTCGCGCGCGACACCCGCTGGGTGACGAGGCGGGTCATGCCGCTCGCGGGGTCGAAGCGCGATACGCGCATCAGGCCCGCGTCCACCACCACCCTCACCCCCTCGATGGTGAGGCTGGTCTCGGCGATGTTGGTGGCGAGGATCACCCGGCGGCGCGCATGGCGGGGATCGAGCACCGCATGCTGCTCGGCGAGGCTCATGTCGCCGTGCAGGGGCAGGACATCCACACCCGCCATCGCCCCAAGCCCGGCGGCGACGCGCTGGATCTCGCGCTTGCCCGGTAGGAAGACCAGCAGGTCGCCCTCCTCCGCCGCCAGCGCCCGCCGCACCACAGCAGCGCAATGCCCCTCCAGCGGAAGGTCGCGCGGGGCCGGCTGATAGCGAACCTCGACCGGATAGACGCGCCCGGCACTGCGCACCCCCACGGCCTGCAGCCGCTCTTCCAGGGGCATCCCGTCGAGGGTGGCCGACATGATGAGCAGGCGCAGGTCGTCGCGCAGCATCTGACGCGCCTGCAGGGTCAGGGCAAGACCGAGATCCGCCTGCAGGCTGCGCTCGTGGAACTCGTCGAAGATCACCGCGCCGACCTCCTCGAGCGCAGCATCGTCCTGCAGCATGCGCGTCAGCACGCCCTCGGTGACCACCTCGATGCGTGTTCCCGGCCCCACCCGGCTCTCCATGCGCATGCGGTAGCCGACCGTTTCCCCCGCCGACTCCCCGAGCAGCTCGGCCATGCGCTCGGCGGCCGCGCGCGCGGCGATGCGGCGCGGCTCGAGCATGATGATCCGCTGCCTGCCAAGCCAGGGCTGCCCAAGCAGCGCCAGCGGCACGAGCGTGCTCTTGCCGGCACCCGGGGCGGCCTCCAGCACCACCACCCCGGAGGCGGCCAGGGCCTCCCGCAGTTGCGGCAGGACTTCGACGATGGGGAGGTCGATCAGGTCGGGATCAAACATGGCTGGAAAAAATAATCATCGCCCTGCAGCGGAGCGGAATTGCTCCACACGGGCCGTGGATGAAGCTGTGGATAAAGGCGTGGAAAGCGGCGCAAGTGCGCATTCGACAAGGGGTTTCAAAAGTCTGGTTGTTTTTTGACCAGCAAGAATTCGACATCAAGAAATCAATGACTTATCGAGCAAGCCCATCGATCAGGCATATCCATGCATGACTTTTCAAGGGCTTGACAGGCCTTGTGGAAAAGAAATCGCTGCAAGGGCCCGGAACTCATCCACAGAGTCTGTGGAAAACCCTGTGCAGGAGATGGGGCCGATGCTCCAAACCCCTTGTCATCCATGACATTTTTCCTGCGCGTCGGGGATGCGTTCACCCGGCCACCGGCCGGTGAAACTCAGTGCCTGGGACCGAGAAGCTCGATGGGATAGCCGTCCGGATCCTCGACAAAGGCGATGATCGTGCTGCCCGCGTTCATCGGGCCCGGCTCGCGGATGATCTTGCCGCCGCGAGCGCGAATGGCCTCCGCCGCCTCGTACACGTCATCCACCTCGAGCGCGATGTGACCGTAGGCGCTGCCCATCGCGTAGCTGTCCACGCCCCAGTTGTAGGTCAGCTCCAGCACGGCTCCCTCGGACTCATCCTGGTAGCCGACGAAGGCGAGGGTGAACTTGCCGTCCGGGTAGTCCTGGCGGCGCAACAGGCGCATGCCCAGCACCTCGGTGTAGAACTGGATGGAACGCTCGAGATCGCCGACGCGAAGCATGGTGTGCAGGATGCGCATGGAGGACTCCGGGGGTCATGGGAAAGCTGGGAGGATAACCATCCTCCCGCCCGGAGGCCATGCCCGGTGACCCCGGAGGGCTCAGGCCGGGGCCGGCTGGCCGGTCCGCGTCCCCTGCGCCGCATGCGCGAGCGCCTCCAGGAGGGGGGCCGGACGGTGCAGGGCATATCCCTGCAGGTAGTCCACGTCAAGTTGGGTGAGGACCTCCCTGCTCTCATCCCCCTCCACCCACTCGGCAATGGTGCGCATGTCCAGCAGCTGGCCGAGCTCGAGGATGGTGGTGAGCATGACCTCGGCCACCGCATCATCCATGAAGTCCCGCACCAGCTTGCCGTCGATCTTCAGGTAGTCGACCGGCAGGCTGCGCAGCATGCCGAAGGAGAACAGTCCGCTGCCGAAATCGTCCAAGGCGAAGCGGCACCCCAGTTCCTGCAGCCTGCGCACCAGGCTTGCCGCCTGCTCGAGGTTGTCCAGGGCTGCGGTCTCGGTGATCTCGAAGCACACCCGGTCGGGGCGCACGCCGGTGGCCTCGAACCAGCGCAGCAGGTCGTCCCCGAGGCGCGGATCCTGCACGGACTGGGCGGACAGGTTGACCGCGAGCACGGCGGCATCCTGCAGGGGGGCGAAGAGCGCGAGGGCCTGCCGGACGACCCAGCGATCGAGCCTGGGCATCATGCGCTGGCGTTCCGCCGCCGGGATGAAGCTGTCCGGCGCGGCCAGCGTGTCGCCATCCTGCAGGCGCAGCAGCACCTCGCAGTGCGGCTCGCCGGAAGGATGCGTCGGCAGGATGAGCTGTCCGTATAGGCCGAAGGCATCCGTGTTCAGCGCGTCACGCAGGCGAGTCACCCAGGCAAGGTCGGCGTGATGACGCAGGATGGCGGCATCGCCGGGAAGGTGCAGCTGGACGCGATCACCCCCCTGATCCTTGGCCTGCATGCAGGCGGCATCGGCCTCGATCAGGTGGTACTCGAGGCTGGCCTGCCTGTCGATCACCACCGCGCCGATGCTGGCGCCCACCTGGAAGTCGCGCCCGTCGTAATGCAGGCGGAAATCGGAAATCCGTTCCACCAGCCCCTGGAGCTCGCCCATCCCCTGCTCCGCCGTGGTTTGACGCAGAAGGACGATGAACTCGTCGCCGGCCATGCGCGCGACCAAGCTGCCCTCCGGTGACCAGGCGCGCAGGACGTCGGCCATCTGGCGCAGCAGGGCGTCGCCCGCGGCATGCCCGGCCTGGTCGTTGACCGCCTTGAAGTCGTCGAGATCGAGCAGGGCCAGCATGTCACCGGCATCGCCCGCGGGCCTGCCCACGGCCTCGAGAAAGGCACGCTCTAGCGCGCGCTGGTTGGAAAGCCCTGTCATCGGATCGTGGTTCGCCTGCCAGCGCAACTCGTCGTTGAGGCTGGTGATGGCGGTGATGTCGTGCAGTGCGAGCACCAGGCCACCGCCCCCCTCCCTGGACAGGGGCCGGACGCCGAGGCTGAGCACGTGGCGAATGTGGTTCCGAATCTCCACGCGACGCGGCAGGTCCTCGACCTCGCCCGTTCGCGCGGCCTCGACCAGGGCGCTGCCCAGGGGGGCGCCGCTATCGGGATCGACGAGGAATAGAACCGAGTTCGCCGAGCATCCTCGCGCCTGCGCGAGGCCCTGCAGGCACAGGGCCTCCGCCACGGGATTCATGTAGTCCACCCTGCCCTGCGCATCCAGGCGCACCACGGCATCGCCGAGTCCGTCCAGGGTGGTGTCAAGGCGCTCGGCCAGGTGCAGCAGGCGCCGGTTGCTGCGCGCGCTGAACAACAGCATGACGAGCAGGACGCCGGCCAGCGACAACCCGAGCACGGGCCAGTGCGCCCGCAGGAAGTCCCTCAGCGAGGGCGTGGAGGAAGGCGCGAAGGATCCCAGCTGCAGTTCCCGCATCAGGGCGGTCACCTCGCTGTACTCCAGCGGCGGCGCCCAGCCCTCGATACCGGAGGCGATCGCCACCGGCGATTCGGGCTCGATCTCGAGCAATGCATGCAGGATCCTGTGCGTGACGCTCGGCTCCAGCCCGGGCGCGATCGCCAACGGCCACTCGGGATACAGGCGGGTGCTGGAGGCATGCCGGAAGGCAACCGGCCGTGGCCCCGGGACGATGCGCAAGGCATGCGCCGGGATCCGCCCCTTGGCGACGAGCTCCTCGAGCAGGCCGGTGCGCACGATGCCCGCCTCGGCCGTCCCGTCGAGCACCTGCTGGACCACGTTCAGGTGCGGCAGGCCGGTGTAGTCGACGGAACCGAAGAAATCCAGGGGATCATGCCCCAGCGCAAGGATCTCGCGCTGGACCATGAGCATGGGAAAGGCATCCGGAGCGACGGCGGCAATGCGCTTGCCGCGCAGCGCCGCGAGCCCCTGCAGCGCGGGGGCATCGGCACGCTGGAAAACCACGGCCCCGAACAGGGGCTGAAGATCCCCGTACCCGCGCGGACGCAGGGTGGCGATGCGCGTCACGCCATGGCTGGTTTCGAGCCAGGCGTAATCGTAGGGATTGATCAGGAGCAGGTGCAGCTCGCCGCGTTCGAGCCCGGACTCCGCCTCGTGGCGCATCAGCGGACGCACGCTCACGTGAACCCCCGGCACATGCTCGCTCAGGTAATCCGCCAGAGGCTGCCAGCGGGCATGGACCTCTTCGGGGAGCTGGTAGGCCAGCACCCCGAGGGTAAGCTCCCGCTCCGCCCCCTCCGCCCAGGCCATCGTGCCCACAGCAAAAAGGGTGATGGCAAGGACCCACCTCGCCATCACCCCCTGCAGCAACATCGACATCCTGTCGATCATCCTCCCTCCTGGCACGAGCGACTCATGCGCGCATTCAGCCTCGCTGCGCGGCGATCCGCATGCGCAGGGCATTGAGCTTGATGAAGCCCTCGGCGTCCTTCTGGTCGTAGGCGCCCTGGTCGTCCTCGAAGGTCGCGATGGAGGCGGAGAACAGGCTGTCGCGCTCCGAGCGGCGGCCGGTAACGGTGACGTTGCCCTTGTACAGGCGCACGCGGACCTCGCCGTTCACGCGCTCCTGGCTCTCATCGATCATGGTCTGCATCATGCGGCGCTCCGGACTCCACCAGTAGCCGTTGTAGACCAGGCTGGCGTAGCGCGGCATCAGCTCGTCCTTCAGGTGCGCGACCTCGCGGTCCAGGGTGATGGACTCGATGGCGCGGTGGGCGCGCAGCATGATGGTGCCGCCCGGGGTCTCGTAGCAGCCGCGCGACTTCATGCCGACGTAGCGGTTCTCGACCAGGTCCAGGCGGCCGATGCCGTGCTTGCCGCCGAGCTGGTTGAGCTTGAGCAGCAGCTGGGCCGGGGACAGGCGCTCGCCGTCAATGGCGACGGGATCACCCTTCTCGAAGCTGATGACGATGTCCTGGGCCTGGTCCGGGGCCTTCTCCGGGGAGACGGTCCAGCGCCACATGTCCTCTTCCGGGGCCCACCACGGATCCTCCAGGCCGCCCCCCTCGTAGGAGATGTGCAGCAGGTTGGCGTCCATGGAGTACGGCGACTTCTTCTTGCTCTTGGCGAAGTCGACCGGGATGCCGTTGGCTTCGGCATAGTCCATCAGCTTCTCGCGGGAGTTCAGGTCCCACTCGCGCCAGGGGGCGATCACCTTGACACCCGGCTTGAGCGCATAGGCGCCCAGCTCGAAGCGCACCTGGTCGTTGCCCTTGCCGGTCGCGCCGTGGGCGATGGCATCGGCGCCGGTCTCGTTGGCGATCTCGACCAGGCGCTTGGCGATCAGCGGGCGGGCGATGGAGGTGCCGAGCAGGTACTCGCCCTCGTACACGGTGTTGGCGCGGAACATCGGGAACACGAAGTCGCGCACGAACTCCTCGCGCACGTCCTCGATGAAGATGTCCTTCACGCCCATCGCCTGCGCCTTGGCGCGCGCCGGCTCGACCTCCTCGCCTTGGCCGAGGTCCGCGGTGAAGGTGACGACCTCGCACTGGTAGGTTTCCTGCAGCCACTTGAGGATGACGGATGTGTCCAGGCCACCGGAATAGGCCAGAACCACCTTCTTGATCGAGGACATGATGACTCCTTGGGAAATGGGCGCGAATTTCAGGAATTATGACATAGCCGTGCCTCGATTGGCTGCCCTCGCGCCCGCCATGGCGACGTCACATGGGCGTGATTCACTGGATCGACTCACCCCCCGCCGCCCCACCCTGGGTAGGAAAAAGCGAGTCCTTCCAGCATAATCACGAAACTTTTTTGCCCGGAGGCCGGCCTCCCCCGCCCGGCCTTCCCGTCGACCGAACTTGCATTTGGAGTGCGCGCCGCATGACGACGACCTATCAGGATTACGATCCGCACGAGACACAGGAATGGCTGGACGCCCTCGAGGCAGTCATCGGCTTTGAAGGAACCGACAAGGCCCAGCACCTGATCGCTGCGCTGATCGAGGCCGCCCGCAAGCACGGCATCGACACCCCCTACAGCGCCAACACCCCCTATATCAATACCATCCCCAAGGAAGCGCAGCCCTCCTACCCGGGTGACCTCGCGCTCGAGCGCCGCCTGCGCGCGCTGATCCGCTGGAACGCGATGGCGATGGTGGTGAAGGCCAACAAGGCGCACGACGGCATCGGCGGCCACCTCGGCAGCTACGCTTCCGCCGCCACCATGTACGAAGTCGGCTACAACCACTTCTTCAAGGGCCCGGACCATCCGGACGGCGCCGACATGATCTTCTTCCAGGGCCACGTCGCCCCGGGCATGTACGCACGCGCCTTCCTCGAAGGCCGCCTGAGCGAGGAGCAGATGCTGCACTTCCGCCAGGAGGTCGAGGGCAAGGGCATCCCGTCCTACCCGCACCCGTGGACGATGCGCGACTTCTGGCAGTTCCCCACCGTCTCCATGGGCCTCGGCCCCCTGATGTCGATCTACCAGGCGCGCTTCATGAAGTACATGGATGCCCGCGGCCTGGCGCCGGAAGGCAAGCGCAAGGTCTGGGCCTACCTCGGCGACGGCGAGATGGACGAGCCGGAATCCCTCGGCGCCATCGGCCTCGCCGCGCGCGAGGGACTGGACAACCTGGTCTTCGTGATCAACTGCAACCTGCAGCGCCTCGACGGCCCGGTGCGCGGCAATGGCAAGATCATCCAGGAACTGGAATCCCACTTCCGCGGCGTGGGCTGGAACGTCTTCAAGGTCATCTGGGGCTCGGGCTGGGACGACCTGCTCGCCAATGACCACTCCGGCAAGCTGCCGCAGCTCATGATGGAGACCGTGGACGGCGAGTACCAGTCCTACAAGGGCAAGAACGGCGCCTACGTGCGCGAGCATTTCTTCGGCCGCTACCCGGAG
>OGCK01000131.1_pt1 | contig 13949 bp, 15 predicted proteins | sample 1570051 | NCBI WGS metagenome assembly OGCK01 (sample SAMN06266181, study PRJEB24510) | hot springs metagenome | isolation source: hot spring sediment | place: USA: Zodletone Spring, Oklahoma | collected 2013-12-03 | reverse complement strand
GGGAATAGGACCGGGCTCTATTTGTACCACCCGGGTTGTAGCGGGAGTTGGATTTCCGCAATTCTCGGCCGTGCTGGAAGTGGCCGCAGCCGTTAAGGGCAGCGGAGTTCCGGTGATTGCCGACGGAGGAATTCGTTACACAGGAGACATTCCCAAAGCTATCGCTGCGGGAGCTGATTGTGTGATGTTGGGCTCCTTACTGGCAGGTACTAAAGAGTCTCCAGGAGAAACCATTATCTATGAGGGTAGAAAATTCAAGTCGTACCGCGGGATGGGTTCTGTAGAAGCCATGCAACACGGCTCAAAGGACCGGTATTTCCAGGATGTGGAAGATGACATTAAGAAACTGGTTCCCGAAGGGATCGTGGGAAGGGTGCCTTACAAAGGTGACCTTTTTGAAAGCATTCACCAGTTCGTTGGTGGATTGAGAGCGGGAATGGGATATTGCGGCGCGAAAGACATCGAAGCCTTGAAAGAAAATGCCCGTTTTGTGAAGATCACCTCTTCCGGAATCCACGAGAGCCATCCGCACAACGTGACCATTACCAAAGAATCTCCTAACTACAGCAGGTAGAAACAAGTTATCATAAACTAAAAAGGCTTTATCCTCAGATAAAGCCTTTTCTCATTTTATTTAAAGAATCTATTCGGTCACGGTGATCCCTAATTTTGCCAGGACCTTTTTGGTGATGTCGTATTCTTCTGAAGAGAAAGCCAAAGCATTCCCGCCGGCGTGCAGGATCTGTGTGTATTTTTCCTCCTGAATTACCTGTAACATGGCGGTATTGATCTTTTCATACAGCGGCTGGGTAAGTTCGTTCCTTTTCATTTGCATCATAACCGAAGCTTTTTGTCTAAAGCTTTTGATGTCGTTCTCAAGACCAATGATCTCTCCTTCTTTCGCCTTTTTTTCCTCTTCGGTGTAGGTACTGTTGTTCTCCTGGTAATCTTTTACCAGGGTTTCATATTTGGCAATAGTGTTCTCCAGGTCTGTTTGAAGTTCGGTGTTGTAGGATTTCATGCCTTCATTGACCTGTGCCATCTCTGGAAGCTGGTTTAGGATGTAATCTGCGTCAATGGTTCCTACTTTGGTTTGTGCAAACGCCCCTATAGAAAGCAGGGTAAAACTGAATGCAAGTATTAAATTTTTCATGAAAAAGTTTTTGTTATACCCGCAAATATAATCGGGTAGGCTGATTATTTGTGGTTTATGATCATCTTTTTTCGTTTTCCTACCCTTGAAATACCTGTCCGCGGTGGGGTTTTAAGGCATCCCGCACCTGGGGCATAAGGCGTTCTTCAACCACCAGGTATGCGATATGGTGATGACTGGCTACTGCCTCGCTCCCGGTAATATTGGGGGAAATATCGTTGTTAAGCAGATATTCCTTCAGGTGAATGGCGTGATGTTGTGCAGTGCGTTCGGCATCTGGGCCCCTAAAATCCCAGATCAATTTCAGTTTACGTGGTTCGGTAGGTTTTTCCATTATTTCCAGTTTTTCTTCCGAAGAAATCTTTTTGTAAAGGTAATTTTTATTCCCGGGTTTCGTTACTGTAAGAAGTTGGTAAACATGTGAGAATTCTTATTTTTGCGTACTCACTAATTCAGAAGGAACTGTTGATAAAATTTTTCAGATTTACCATTGCGGCTTTCATAGGGCTTTTCTTCACGGGATGTGACCTTTTTGAGAAGACAGAAGAAAAAGTTGCAATTGCACGGGTGAATGACTCTTACCTTTACCCCGAAGACGTTGCCTCCCTTATTTCTGAAAATACATCTCCCCAGGACAGCGCCCTCATCGTTTCAAGCTATATCAACCGTTGGGCTACTCAAAAACTGCTTATTGACCGGGCTAAAGTAAACCTTAGCGAACGGCAGCAGCGGGAGTTTGACCAGTTGGTACAGAATTATAAAAATGAGCTTTATGCAAAGGCTTATACAGATGTGATTGTGGGAAGGGAGCTGGATACCGCTGTCAGGATGGAGGAGGCCCGCGAATATTATGAGAAGAATGGTGAAAATTTCCTCCTTAATGAAAACCTTCTTAAATTAAGGTATATCAATTTGGGGAAAAACCACCAGGATTTTGACCTTATCAAAACCCGCTTTAGAAGGTTCGACGAAGAAGACAAAGAGGCCCTCCTGGATATGGCCATACAGTTCAATTCATATTCGCTGAATGATTCGGTTTGGGTAAAAAGCAAGCAGGTTTATGATAAGATTAGGCCGCTTACCCCCGAAAATGATGACGAATTGCTAAAAAAACAGAATTTTTTACAACTCGAAGATTCATTAGGAGTATATTTGATCTCTGTTGAAGACGTTAAATTACGCAACGAACAGGCTCCCCTGGAATATTCTTTGCCAAGTGTAAAGCAGATCCTGCTGAACAAGCGCAAGCTGGAGCTTATAAAGAAATTAGAAAAAGACATTACTCAAGATGCTATTAAAAACGACAAATTTGAAATCTATAATTAATCAGGCCGCCGTTCTTTTATTCACTGCAGCCTTAGGTACAGCCCACGCGCAGGAAGTTGTGGTGACTGACAGTACTGCGATAAACGACAGGGTAGAAGTTGAAAAAGACACCGTAAAACCTTTTGAAAAGTTCAAGGTTGACGGCGTAGCTGCCGTGATCGGCGATTTTGTTGTTTTGGAGAGCGACATTGACAAAATGTACATTGAACTGCAAAGCCAAGGGGTATCTGTAAAAGATGTTACCAACTGCAACCTTGCGGGCAGGCTTATGGAGAACAAGCTTTACGCTCACCATGCCATCCAGGACAGTATCGTGGTTTCTGATGCCGAGGTGAATGCGCAGGTTGACCAACAGCTGGCTTATATGACCCAGCAGGTGGGTTCCCTGGAAAAGGTATTGGAGTTCTATAAAAAAGATAATGAGGCCGAGTTTCGCGCTGAATTGTTTGAGATCAACAGGCAGAATAAACTGGCTTCAGAAATGCAGCGGAAGATCGTTGATGCCGTTGAGATCACTCCGGAAGAGGTTAGGGAATTCTTCAAAAGCATTCCTGAAGATGAACGTCCGGTATTTGGAGATGAGGTAGAGATCGCGCAGATCGTGGTAAAGCCTGAAATTCCGGAGAGCGAAAAGCAGAAGATCATCAACCGCCTGAAGGAAATGAGGGAAGATATTGTGGAGAACGGCGCCAGTTTCAACACCAAAGCCGTGTTGTATTCTCAGGATCCCGGTTCAAAATCTTCGGGAGGGAAGATCTCCCTTTCCCGAAAAGATCCTTTTGTGAAGGAATTCAAAGATGTGGCTTTCAGTCTCCAGGAAGGAGAGGTTAGTCAGCCGTTTGAGACCATTTTCGGATATCATATTTTGACCGTAGATAAGATTCGTGGGCAGCAGGTTGATGTAAGGCACATCCTGTTGATCCCCGATGTGACCGAAGAAACCAAAGACGCAGCATATGAAGAGATCAAGGAAGTGAGGGAAAAGATCCTTGCCGACGAGATCACCTTCTCTGCAGCAGCCAAAGAAGTTTCAGATGAAGAGGAGACCAGGGAAAGCGGCGGACAGCTGGTGAACCCTACTACCGGTGATACCCGATTTGAACTGACCAAGATCGATCCTCTATTGTACGAGCAGGTGGCCAATCTTGAAGAAGGAGCGGTTTCTCCCGTACTTACAGACCAGGACCAGACAGGTAGACCTTTTTACAAGATCATCACCGTGACCGATCGTTATGAGGAGCATGAGGCAGATTATGCTAGGGATTACAACAAGATCAAGGAGCTCGCTTTGCGGGACAAGCAATTGAAGGCCATTGAAAAGTGGCAGGAGGAAAAGATCATGGAAACTTATATCAAAGTGAACGGGGAATACCGGGACTGCGACTATAGCAGCAACTGGTTGAAGAAATAATCCAAAAATATGTCAGACGTAGAAGCGGTAAAGAATCTGGTAAACCGGCACCAACAGCTAAGGCGAGAGATCGCAAAGAGAATTGTTGGGCAGCAGGAGGTTGTTGACCAGATACTGCTTTCTGTCTTCTCTGGCGGACATTCTTTGCTGATTGGAGTACCGGGGCTGGCAAAGACCCTCATGGTCAATACCATCGCCCAGGCGCTGGGATTGAACTTCAAAAGGATACAATTCACGCCCGATCTTATGCCGAGTGACATTCTTGGATCTGAGATCCTGGATGAGAACCGGCAGTTCAAATTCATCAAAGGCCCCGTGTTCGCCAATATTATCCTGGCCGATGAGATCAACCGTACCCCTCCCAAAACTCAGGCTGCATTGCTTGAGGCCATGCAGGAACGGGCGGTGACCGTTGCCGGGCAGCACTACAAACTAAACCTTCCTTATTTTGTGCTGGCTACCCAGAACCCTATTGAGCAGGAGGGAACTTATCCTTTACCCGAAGCCCAGCTTGACCGGTTCATGTTTGCCATCAAACTGGACTATCCAAGTTTCGCGGAAGAAATAGAGGTGGTGAAAAGTACCACTTCAGATGAAGAGGTGACCATAGAACCTCTTTTTACTGCCAGGGAGATCGTCGATTTTCAGCATCTTATAAGGCGTATTCCCGTTGCGGACAACGTGGTGGAATATGCGGTAAACCTGGTGAGCAAGACACGCCCTGCAGGGGAGAAGGCTACAGACCTGGTGAAGGAATTTGTGGATTGGGGCGCAGGTCCCCGTGCGTCGCAGAACCTGGTGCTGGCCGCAAAGGCCAATGCCGCTGTTAACGGTAAGTTCTCGCCAGATATTGAAGATGTACAGGCCGTGGCCCTGGGCATTTTAAGGCACCGGGTGATCAAAAACTACAAGGCCGAAGCCGAAGGCATTTCCGAAGAAAAGATCATAAAAAGCTTATTTTAAAAGCTTTTACTATATTTACTTCATGACGGGTTTCCTGGTAAAATATCGGGTAGCGGTAATTATCCTGTTCTACCTCTTTCAATTTACATGGCTGGATACCAAAAGCAGCCTCCTGGCGCTTGAGGAAATGGGCCTTCTTGCGTGGCTAAGTCTGACTTTTTTGCTGTGCTTCTGGCTCACCCTGCTTTTCGATATGATAAGAACGCCCATTAACAACAAAACCTTCTGGTTGTTTTCGATGTTGATCTTTCCCTGGTTGGCGCCGGCAGTTTATCTCTTTCAGCGGAAAAAATTGAATCCTCTTCAAACTTCGGCCTTCAGCAAAAAGCGAAACTGAAGGCGGAATTATTAAATTCTCATTTTCAACCTTTTTTTGTGTGTTGTAGCTATTTTTAATTGGCATTAATTACCAAATATTAAATAATCTGCATCTAAAGTTCAACTTTGGTTATAATTTTTAATATCCGTTGAGAATTAGTAATTTTGCAGGACTTTCAGAATTAAAAAATTTCAAGACTATGGCTTACGATATTGATATGATCAAGAAGGTTTACAGCCAAATGGCCGAACGTGTGAATGCTGCGCGGGAAGCAACCGGTAAACCTTTGACCCTTTCAGAAAAGATCCTCTATTCTCATTTATGGGACGGGAAACCTACCAAAGGTTTTACAAGGGGGAAAGACTACGTTGAATTTGCACCGGACAGGATCGCCTGCCAGGATGCCACCGCGCAAATGGCTTTGTTGCAGTTCATGCAGGCCGGGAAGAAAAATGTGGCAGTGCCTACCACCGTGCATTGCGACCACCTTATCCAGGCGAAACTTGGGGCGCAGTTTGACCTTCCAAGTGCAAAGAAATCAAGTGATGAGGTTTTTGATTTTCTGGAATCGGTTTCAAATAAATACGGAATTGGTTTCTGGAAGCCGGGAGCAGGGATCATTCACCAGGTAGTACTTGAGAATTACGCTTTTCCCGGAGGTATGATGATTGGTACAGATTCTCACACGGTGAACGCCGGAGGTTTGGGAATGGTAGCCATTGGTGTTGGTGGTGCAGATGCCGTTGATGTGATGGCAGGAATGCCCTGGGAGCTGAAATTCCCGAAATTGATCGGGGTGAAGTTGACCGGAAAACTTTCCGGATGGACCGCTCCAAAAGACGTTATTTTAAAGGTTGCCGGCATCCTTACCGTAAAAGGAGGAACCGGGGCTATCATTGAATATTTTGGCGAAGGAGCTCAATCCATGTCGGCTACCGGTAAAGGTACCATCTGTAACATGGGGGCCGAGGTAGGAGCTACTACTTCTACTTTTGGGTATGACGAGTCTATGGCGCGTTACCTGCGTGCGACTAACCGTGCAGATGTGGCCGAGGCTGCCGATGCCGTGAAAGAACACCTAACCGGAGATGCAGAGGTATATGCCAACCCAGAGCAGTATTTTGATGAGGTGATCGAGATCAACCTTTCTGAGTTGAAACCGCACCTTAACGGGCCGTTCACACCAGATCTTGCTACTCCTATTTCTGAAATGGGAAAGAAAGCCAAAGAGAATGACTGGCCTATCAACGTTGACTGGGGATTGATTGGTTCCTGTACCAACTCCTCTTACGAAGACCTTACCCGCGCGGCTTCTATTGCCAAGCAGGCGGTTGATAAAAAATTAAAAGCGAAATCAGATTTTGGGATCAACCCCGGGTCTGAGCAGATACGATTTACTGCGGAAAGGGACGGTTTGCTACAGATCTTTGAAGACCTTGATGCGACCATCTTTACCAATGCCTGCGGACCATGTATTGGGCAGTGGGACCGAAGCGACAGAAAAGGCGATGAAAAGAATACTATTGTACATTCTTTTAACCGAAACTTCTCGAAAAGGGCAGATGGTAACCCCAATACCCACGCTTTTGTAGGTTCTCCCGAAATGGTGGCTGCGATTGCTATTTCCGGGCGATTGGATTTTGATCCTACCAGAGATGAGTTGCTGAATGAAGACGGAGAGTATGTGAAGCTGGATGAGCCAACAGGAATTGAACTTCCGCCAAAAGGATTTGACGTGGAAGATCCAGGATACCTGGCACCAACAGAAGACGGAGCTTCGGTAGAAGTTAAAGTGAACCCGAATTCTGAAAGGCTTCAGTTACTTGAGCCTTTTGAGCCGTGGGACGGTAAGAACCTGATGGGAGCCAAACTGTTGATCAAAGCTTTCGGAAAATGTACTACAGACCACATTTCTATGGCCGGACCATGGTTAAGATTCAGAGGTCACCTGGACAACATTTCCAACAACTGTTTAATTGGAGCGGTAAACGCGTATAACAAGAAGACAAACTTCGTGAAGAGCCAGATCACCGGTGAATATGACGGAGTGCCAAATACACAGCGTAAGTACAAAGCGGCAGGAATTCCTACTGTAGTAGTGGGAGACCATAACTATGGAGAAGGATCTTCAAGAGAGCATGCTGCCATGGAGCCAAGGCACCTTGGTGTAAAAGTAGTACTGGTGAAATCTTTCGCCAGGATCCACGAGACCAACCTGAAGAAGCAGGGAATGCTGGGGATCACTTTTGCCAATGAGAGCGATTACGATCTTATCCAGGAAGATGATACCTTCAACTTTATTGACCTTGCAGAATTTGCGCCCGACAAGCAATTGACGATTGAGATCGTTCATGCAGACGGTTCAAAAGACACCATCAAAGCGAACCATACTTATAACCAGCCTCAGATAGAGTGGTTTAAGGAAGGTTCGGCGCTTAACCTTATCAAGAAGCAAAATGCCGCTTAGATAAAAAAATCTTAAGCAAAAAGGTAACTCCCGCCACCGGCGGGAGTTTTTTTATTCCTGCTTTTCAAAAAGTGATACTTGAAGAATTCCTGAAATTAAGAAAGGCAATCATAGGATTGCCTTTCAAAAGTAGATGAGAAAACCCCGACGTTAATACCACCGGGGTGTTCTATCAAGTAATTTTTGCCCCCCAGTAAAAATTACTATTGCTCTCATCTATTAAGGTAAGGACTCCAGCTTCCTTTTTTGGTTCAAAAGAACATCTAAGGTGGAAGAAGGAATATTTTGTTGATAGAGGGTTTCGTAATACAGTTTTACATTCTGCCGTTCCTTTTTGTAACAGGATTCCCAGTCGGCAGTATTAAAAGTATTTCTGGCCAGGTATTCCAGCTTTAGGAATACCGGTAAAAAGCCAAGAATGGTGCTGCTGAATTTAGAGGTCTGGATGGCGTTCTTCAGGTTGTAGAGGTGCCTGCGCAGTTCCAGTTTGATCTTTTCCCTTATCTCAATAAGCCGGTCGATCTTCTCTGCCATTTCTTTTTCGCTCGGCTTCAGATCATAGTACAGGGCATAATACATTTGCAGCAAATGATCATTGGCCAGGTCCAAACGAAGGAGTTGTGAGTAAAGGTGGAATTGCATAGAATAAAAGTTAGATGATTGATGATAAATTTTTGGGGCTCAGACAATAAAAATAAAAATTTAATCAGCTTCTTGATGTTCTAAAAAGGTGATTAACAGAAATTTAGCTTTGTGTCAAAAAATTCTGTCAGAAAGGTGAAAATTTTAACAGGGGTATCTATGGAAGGGATGATTGCGAACCTGTGATGCGTAAATTTTTGTGAAAAAGTGCAGCTGATTTAATGAAAAATTTAGGAAGAAGCTGCTTGGCCTACCAATTTAGTTAGTGAGGAAAATAAGGAGAAGAAATTTAGGTTATTGCTGCTGTCTTAAAAAACTATTGGGAATTCAGTTCCTGTACAAGTTGTATTTGCCCTATTTCCCGTGCTTTCCGCATATCTTCACGCCCGCCCTTTTTATCTCCGGTGATCAATTTCACGATTCCCCTGTCGTAGTAAGCACTTATGTCATCGGGTTCTAATTCTATTGCCCTGGTATAATCCTTTATGGCATCCTCGTAATTCTTCAGTACCATTCTGCTTTTAGCTCTTCCGTAGTACGCAGAAGAAGTAGGCTTTATTTCCAGGGACCTGGTGAAGTCGTCGATGGCACCTTTATGGTTTTTTAAATGTGTTTTTTCAATTGCCCTGTTGAAAAAAGCAAGATCATTATCTGGATCCAGTTCTATTACCCTGGTAAAATCTTCGATTGCGCCCTTACAATCATTCTTATCTGACCTTTCTATACCTCTTGAATAAAAATCCTCAGGAACCTGAATAGGAAATAAAAGGATCCATATGCTTACAACGAAAATACTCTTCATAATTAAAAAATTTTGTAATAAGACTGACTATCATGCTATTCAATTTAGGAATTTTTATTGAAACACTAAAATGCCCTTTATAAAGGCCAAAATACTTTTTAAAAAATTTGCGTCTTTTTGCCTCTTTTGCAGTCCTGATGAAAAACACGAACTAAAATGGAAAATTGTTGTACACTTTCAGAAGATAATATTCGGATGATTGAATTGGACGGGGCAGAAAAACCTCGGGAACAGTCACAGCTAAGCCTTGAGGAAAGGGCGGTTAAATTCTTTAGTAAATTTCCCAGCGTAGGCTTGGAATGGCTGCATTATAAGATGTAGCATCTCAAAAAAATCTGGAGTGGTAATGAAAAATTACAGAAATTAGAAGCGGTTTTTTAAAGGGAAATCATGACAGAACTTAAAAAGTATGATCAGATCTCCGGTTTTTGGGAGAGTTACAAAGATGCCCTGCGTAATTATATCCTGAAGCTGGTAAAAGATGCCGACACGGCCAATGAGTTGAGCCACGAGGTGCTGATGAAAGTATACGGTTCCTGCTGTTCGGGCAGGACGATCAGGAATATCAGGTCATGGCTCTTCCAGATCGCCTATAATACGTGTATGGATCACTACAATAAAAGCGGCCGCACTGCCGAATTGATAGGCGACGTGGTGGAAGACGAGGAAAATTTGGTGTACAGGGAGGCATCAGAATTCGTCAAACCGCTATTGAAACTGCTTCCGAAGAAATATGCAGAGCCCCTGGAGCTTGCAGATATTGAAGGTCTTAAACAGCAGGAGGTTGCCGAACAATTAGGTCTCTCCCTTACGGCCGCCAAGACGCGGGTGCAACGGGGAAGAAAACTGCTTAAACAGGAGATCATGAATTGCTTTCATGTGGAGGTAGACCAAAACGGACAACTGACCGCTTTTGACCTGAAGGGTTCCTGCGAGGCATTACGATGTTATAGTTCCCGAAAAGAGGCTTAGAAAATTTTAAAAAGTAAAAACTGTCAGAAAAATACCATAATAGAGGTATTTATCTGACAGTTCTTAGTCAGTTACTTTGGGGCCAGTAACCAAATATCTTTAATGAACAGAGTCCATATTTAGCTTTTGCTTAATAGTATCTTCATTCTTGCGGTAGTATTTGTACCCCAGGTATCCGGCACCGGCGACAGCACCCCACTTAAGGAGACTTCCTGTCCATTGCAGGCCTTTTTTCGCTACCCACAGCTTTGCTACTTTTTCTCCGGCTTCCTTTGCATTTCTTTTCAAGTCCATTTTTGTTTAGTTTTTTAGATTCCCTCACAAATTCCGAAAGATTCCCCCGTTTTTACGTTAAAGGCTTTCCAAATAACATGAGTTTAACCAATTTTCAGAAAGTTTTAGAAGATGTCACGCCTTACCCGTGGGTTTGATAAGCAATTCGTTCACATTCACGATATCGGGCTGTGAGAGGGCGTACATCACAGCATCTGCGATATTCTCCGGACTCAGTTTTGGTTCGTTGTCTGAATAGTGTTTATCATCCAGTAGTTCCTGGTCTGTGATATCATCGCGAAGATTGGTAGCTACCGTTCCCGGCTCAATAGCGGTCACCCTGATGTTGAATTCGGGAGAGAGTTCCATGCGCATGGCTCGGGAGAGGGCGATCACCGCGGCTTTTGAGGCCCCGTATACTGCACCTCCTTCAAAGACTTCCTTTCCGTCAACAGAGGCGATATTGATAATGTGCCCGTTCTTTTGTGTTTTCATTGCCGGCAGTACCTCGCTAATGCAGCGCAGGGTTCCTTTTACGTTGACCTCGATGGTTTGCAGCCACTCGTCCAGATGTCGGTTCTTGAGGTAGGTGAGGGGCATGACGCCAGCCGAGTTCACCAGGATATCCACCTGTCCAAATCGCTCCCAGATATCTTTAAAACAACCGGAAACACTTTCGGTGCTGCTCACATCCATGTCGGCCACCATGCTTTCTGTTTTGAGCTGCTCCTGGAGTTCGATGAGTTTTTCCACGCTGCGGCTTGCCAGCACCACCTTACAGCCTTCTGCGGAAAGCCTCTCGGCAATGGCTTTTCCAATTCCGCTGCTGGCGCCTGTGACCACCGCTACTTTATCTTTTAAATCCATATTTCTGAAAATTGGTTCATTACAATATCGCATTTTTAGAAGGATCTTCAGAAAAAGGGAGTCTAAATAACATCATTTTAACGACTGGTGCTGAGGGGTTTGAACCTTTTGCCCGTCGAATTGGGTATTTTATCTAAAAAGACCGAAGTGTATTGAATAAATCTCTGTTTATTAGTAAATTAGGTGGTAATTTTTAAAAAATTGACCTATGAAAATGTATAAACTGTTGCCCTTTATGGCCCTGCTGTTGATCCTGGGATCTTGCCAGGATACGGCTAAAGAAGAAGTTGCCGAAGAAGAAGTAATGGCTGAAGACACCTGGGATGCAGACGAAGCCATGGCCGACTGGAGGGATGCCTGGAACAAGAATGACGCCCAATCCCTGGAAGCGGTCACAGCCGATGATGTGGTTCTTTTATTCAATGGTAAAGCACACCGGCAGGACAGTGTTTCGGCATGGATAGAGAATAGTGCCAGCTGGATGAAGAATTTACGTACCACTACTGTGATGAAGAACAAAGGCGAAAATTTCGCTTATGAAGCCGGCACTTACACCCATGCCACCACAGAGAATGATACCATGCAAATGGGAGGTACTTATACCGTGATCTGGGAACGCAGTGGAGATCAAAATGAGTGGGCCATCAAATTAATGGATGTTACTCCCAAAACCGAAATGGATTCTATGCCAATGCCGAACCAACAAATGCGCCAACAATAAAAAAACACTGACTGACCAAAAAAGGGCCCTTCATTCGTGTGGAGGGCCTTTTTTTGCGAGTTGCGGGTTTCGAGGTGCGAGGTCCGGGTTGCCTGTTCCCCCGTTGTCTGTTGCAGGAAGGCTCTTCGAGCTCTTCTTTTTTAGATCTCTGTTGCCTTCGTTTGAAACTTGGAAAATTCCAATTTACAGGCACCAAATTCCAAAACTTTTTAGCTGTCGGCGCTGAAATTCCAAATTCCATTTTTTAGACTCAAACACAAATAACCAACAACAAACAAAACATCACAAACCACAAACCAAACCCCATTCAAACTACTTTCCCTATATTAGTAGCTTTACCATAAAACTTCAGAAAATGATTAAGAATGTAATGCTTCCGTTGTGCCTGGTCTTTTTCCTGGTCGGTTGTAAAACCGAAAACACCACCACTGCTTCCGAAGAAAAAGCAGGAGTGAGTACAGAATTCGATTCGCTGCTTGCCAACTACTATGAAGACGGCCTGCGACTGAACCCTATTGCAGCGACCACCTCGGGAGACATGCGCTACAATGACCGGTTTCCCAATTTTCTTTCGCCGGCTTATGAAGACAGCCTGCGCAATTACTACAGTACCTATAAGGAAAAGGCACAGGCCTTTGATGATGCACAGCTTAGCGAGAGCGAGCAGATGAGTAGGGAGATCCTGCTGTGGGAAACCACTATGAACCTGGAAACTCTGGAATTTGATAAGGAGAAATACATGCCTATAGACCAGATGTGGTCTGTGAACCTGTTCATGGGGCAACTGGCCAGCGGGGCCGGGGCGCAACCTTTCAATACAGTGAAAGATTACGAAGACTGGCTAAAGCGGGTGGACGGTTACCTTACCTGGTTCAACACCGCCAGGAAGAACATGGAGGAGGGCATGCGACAGGGGTATGTGCTGCCTGCAGCCCTCATTAGGAAAGTGATCCCCCAAATGGCGGCCATGACCGGCGGAGAAGTGGAAAACCACCTTTTCTTTAGTCCGGTGCTCAATTTTCCCGAAAATTTTTCCGAAGCCGAAAAAGAGGAATTGATCGATAAATACCGGAATATGGTTACCGAAAAAGTAATTCCTGCCTATGAGCAGATGCATGATTTTATGCAGAATGAATACCTGCCGGCAGGGAGGGAAACCAGCGGGATCACCGGCATTCCAAAAGGAGAAGAATTCTATAAGCACCAGATCAAGCTCTACACCACTACAGATATGACCGCCGAGGAGATCCACCGGCTGGGGCTGGCTGAGGTTGCGCGGATTTCTTCGGAAATGAAAAAGGTAAAAGAACAGGTGGGATATGAAGGCGATCTGCAGTCATTTTTTAATTACGTGCGCACCAACAAAGACCTGATGCCTTTTGATACTGCCGAAGAGGTGGTGGCGAATTTCAATGCTATCTATGAGCGGATGAAGCCGAACATTCCGAAGCTTTTTGACATGACCCCAAAAACGGCTTTTGAAGTGCGCCGCACCGAAGCCTTCAGGGAGAAATCGGCCAGTGCCGAATACAATCCGGGGTCGCTGGACGGTACCCGTCCCGGGATTTTTTACGTGCCGGTGCCCGATGCCACCTCATACAATGTGTACAGCGATGAATCTCTGTTCCTGCACGAGGCCATTCCCGGCCATCACTACCAGATCTCGCTCACCCAGGAGAATGAAGACCTGCCGCAGTTCAGGAAGACCCTTTGGTACAGCGGCTATGGCGAAGGCTGGGCGCTGTATGCCGAATCTTTGGGTGAAGAGCTGGGATTGTATGACGATCCTTATCAATACTTCGGAATGCTAAGCGCCGAGATGCACCGGGCGATAAGGCTCGTGGTTGATACGGGGCTGCACAGCAAGGGCTGGACCCGCGAACGGGCCATCCAGTACTCACTGGAAAACGAAGCCGAACCCGAAGCCAGCGTGATCTCAGAGATCGAACGCTACATGGCCAATCCCGGGCAGGCTCTCTCTTACCTGTCTCTTATACACATCTCCGAGCCCACGAGACCGTACTAGATCTCGT
>OGCK01000130.1_pt1 | contig 14053 bp, 9 predicted proteins | sample 1570051 | NCBI WGS metagenome assembly OGCK01 (sample SAMN06266181, study PRJEB24510) | hot springs metagenome | isolation source: hot spring sediment | place: USA: Zodletone Spring, Oklahoma | collected 2013-12-03 | reverse complement strand
CGCCTGCTACGCGAAGTCGGCCTTGATCCCCTTGACGTGACGTGACGTGACGTGACGTGACCGGGACGATAGACGGGCATCCCCCGCTCGCCGAGATCAACGAAACCGCGTCCGAGTACGCTATCCTGCCCGCCTTGTGTACTCACGCCACCGCGTGACGAACCCCGGATCTGAGGAGACCCCTGCCCCATGTTGCTTCCCGAGTGGCTGACCGCACTCGTTCTCGGCCTGGTCGAGGGCGCGACCGAATTCCTGCCCATCTCCTCGACCGGCCACCTGATCATTACCGCGGACCTGCTCGGCTATCACGGCACCAACGCCCAGGTGTTCGAGATTTTCATCCAGCTGGGCGCGATCCTCGCGGTGATGTGGCACTACCGCGACACGCTCTGGCAAACGGCCCGTGGCCTGCCCCGCGAGCGAAAGGCGCAGCGATTCACCCTCAACCTGCTGATCGCCTTCATCCCCGCCGCCATCGTTGGGCTGCTGGCGCACCAGTGGATCCAGGCGGTGCTGTTCAACCCCTTCTACGTCGCGATGGCGCTGATCGTCGGCGGTGTGATCATCCTGCTGGTCGAGCACTTCAAGCCGGCGGTTCGCATCGAGCATGTCGAGGAGATGCGCGCCATGGACGCGCTCAAGGTCGGCGTCATGCAGTGCTTCGCGCTGATCCCGGGCACCTCGCGCTCGGGCTCGACCATCATGGGCGGGATGATCTTTGGCCTGTCGCGCAAGGCGGCGACCGAGTTCTCCTTCTTCCTCGCCATCCCCACCATGCTGGCCGCGACCCTCTACTCGCTGCTCAAGTACTGGCACCTGCTGGAGGCAGAGGACCTGATGATGCTCTCGGTGGGGCTGGCCGCCTCCTTCGTCAGCGGCCTGATCTTCGTGCGCTTTTTGCTGCGCTTTATCGCCACGCACACCTACAAGGGCTTTGCCTGGTACCGGATCGTGTTCGGCTCGTTGATCCTGTGGTACTTCTGGCCGACGGCGGGCTGACCCTCCGCCCATCCGAGCAGAAAGACAAAGACCCCGGCCGCGCGAGCAGCCGGGGTCTTTTCGTTGGGCCATCAGCCGCGTGGCGGCCGGATCAGTAGCCGAGACGCTTGCGGGCGATCTGGTGCAGTTCCGGATTGGCCGCAGCACAGACGGTGGTGGTGTCGAGACCGACACCCTTGCCCTCGAGGTCGGTGAACACGCCACCGGCCTCCTGAACGATCACCGACAATGCAGCGATGTCAAGCACGTTGACGTCCGACTCGACCACGAGGTCAATCGCCCCGCGCGCCAGCAGGTGGTAGTGGTAGAAATCGCCGTAGCCCCGGGTGCGGTTGACCTCGGCGACCAGCGTGGCCAGGCCCGCCCAGCCGACCGGCTGCTTGGCCAGCGTTGCGAGGTTGCCCACCGACAACGTCGCATCGGCAAGGGTGTCGATCTGACTGACCCGCGCGGCGCGATCCTTGAAGAACGCCCCACCGCCCTTCTCGGCGTAGGCGTACTCGCCGAACACCGGTGCGCTGGAGACGCCCAGGATCAGCTCATCGCCCTGCATCAGCGCGATCTGCGTGGAGAAGAACGGGTACTCGCGCACGAAGCTCTTGGTGCCATCGATGGGATCGACCAGCCAAGTGAACTCCGCCTCGGGGCGCGTCTTGCCCGTCTCCTCGCCGTAGAAACCGTGCTCCGGGAAGGCATCCAGGATCACCGCCTTGATCGCCTTCTCGGTTTCCACGTCGGCGACCGTGACCGGCGTGGCGTCTTCCTTGATCTCGATCTCGACGTTCTGCTGCCAGTAGCGGCGGACGACGGTTTCGGCGGCGCGGGCGGCGGCCAGCGCGGTTTCGAGGTATTGGCTCTGCATGACGCGTTTCCTGGTTTTCTTCTGGATTTCGCACCGGATGCCGGCGTGATGGCCGGCATTGTACCCGAGACCCACCTTCGTTCGGACGCAAAGACCGGCGGATCAACGACGCATGCCGCGCAGCCACTTTACGAAAAGGTTTCTGACCCCTTTACCTTCTGAGTTTTGCTGATTTTCGATGTGATCCGACATTAAATCCTCCTTGATAATACCTTTTTATCGACATCGCAAAGCGAGACGAGAAACGCGCCAAAACAAAGACGGAAACATAATAGTAAGAGAAACTAAAAATATGCTTGGACGATACGATCCATCAGATCCCATCCATGGGCAGAAAATTACTTCCCAAACCGAAATTGCGGACGCGAAAGATACGGCCATAAACAGGGACACAAGCACTCTTACCGACCACCTTTTAGGAACCTCCCTTTTTTCAGTATAACTGTACACGTAAAATGGGTCTGCGAGCTTTTTTCGCATCGCCCGACAATCGTCCGGGCAAATACGAAACGGACACTGATGAAAATTCTCATAGAGAAACACAACCAACAGCCCGATCAATGCGATTATGGAGAGAACTTGCGGGCGATTCCCACCCAACTCAAGAACGGAAGCCACCCCAAAAACGTCGAAATAAAAAAGGTAATAAAGGATCAGCATGTTGGTGGAAACATTCAGGCTTCGCCACTGATTTGCACGGGAAATTAGGCATTTAAAATATAAACAATCAGACCCCGTAGAGCAGGAAAGTTCATCGCTTTGACCGGACATATAACCCACTTCCTTGCAAACGACTAAAAACTCAGAACGAACGCCAAATTACATCGCGAAAAACAACATCACGCAGGAACGCGAAATGCTGCCCCAGGACCGCACCCAAAAAACCATAAAACAAAAAATGCACAACCATCAAGGCCAACGGGACTCTCGTTGATGTTGGCCAAGTATGTTCTTTCGCCATCGACAGTCAATTCCGATTCAAACCCGTAAATATTCAAATACACTAAAACGGCGAAAACCAATTCCACTGAAACTAGATAAAAAAGAGCTCTCTGGAGGCGAAAGCCAAATACGCGCCTCAAGGCGTTAAAAGCCACCCGTTCATGATCGAACAGCAAGATAGCCGCCGCGACCACGTGCGCGAAAAGAAACCCAATCACAAAGATGTATGGCATTTCACCCTTCAGGGAAAACGCCAGGTTTGTATACCCTTGTGCTGCGGGGACATGCTCAAGCAGCCAATTCGCCGGCATGCTTAGCCACAGGGGCGGGTCGTCCACGTCCATGCGGTACAGGACGTACCACAATAAGATCTCCGCAAGCACGGCCAGACCCACCAGTCCCCAGCGAATCCGGCGCCAACGCTGATCCTGGGCTTCTGGGGGGCCGGGCACGCTCTCCAGCCAGTCGAGAATCGATTGCTTCATGCCCATGGCCGACTCCGTACGGTTACTCAAGGCAGGGGCTACATACCGATGAGATCAGACCTTCTCGATAGCCTTGAGCCGGAAGGCGAGCATGACCATAACACCGCCCACAAGACCCACAGCCAAGGATCCGGGTAAGCCAACGCCGACAAATATCGGGTCCAGAACAAAGGCGAGAAAGAACGCCGGAACAAACAAGAGGGCAGCCACCTTTAGGCTCATAAACAGCCTAACCGGGCGTTGGCACTGAGGGCATCGCTTTCCGTCCTTCCCAAACCGATTCATCTCTTTTGAGAACAGGCTGACCGATCCTTTACAATATGGACACTTCATAATCTCTCCTTGAAAAAAAATAATCCAGGATTCCGTCCTGGAATTCGATCCGTAGACCAGCATCAGCCGAACAAATTCTGACTGCTGACCTAAATACCTCGCTCAATATTCAAGCCTCTCATGCCGGCCCTGGGGCACTATTTTTTTCCACCGCCATTTCGATGAGAACCGGGCGTATACAAGGTTTTCTTGGGTAATAGGGGTTCGGGCACTCATCAGTCACTTTCCTTGTGGGTTAATCAGTGCGATTCCTTCATTGAATCGGAAGGGCCTGCCTTAAAGCCCAAAATCAGACCGAGCACCCCGGACTTGACCGCCTGCCATTGTGGAAGCAACTCTCGGGGATAGGTTACGGCGATCGTCGCGCCCCATTCAGCCAAATCGAAGCGATGGCGACATACCGGGCGGCTCTCCGGATTCGGCATCCGGCCGTTGTAGCACTCGATCATGTCGATCACCTGGCCATCCAGGCTGCCCTGCCAATGAAGCGTTTGATTCCAGGCGTGAAAGCGTTCGGTTCCGGGGCCGACGGGCTCGGCCCATTTCAGGCCTGTCTCCGGATCAGTGCCGTGCATTTCGTAGTGGATTCGTACTTTTTCAGTCCCTCCCCACATCTCGGTAGAGTTCCGAGGAGGAAGTTTTCTCGTATGCAGTCGCCCCTCAATCATCTTGATCCTGCCGCGCAGCATCCGCGTCAAGCCAAGATGACGATCGATTGCCTCTGGATTGCTATCGGCCACGAGGCCGATCAGCAGCCAGACATCCCCGTCTGGATCGTCTTTGCTCCAGTAACTCCTCTCCGTTTCCCGGCTGCGGGGCTGAAGGTCCGGCCACCGAACGGAGAGCGTGAAGGCATTGGCCGGATCCTCGGATGTCCGCTCATCCGGCCTCGGAGTTTCGGGCTTGCGCGGCGCCCAGATGCTCTGGTCCTTGTACTCGATCCCCACCAGCGCGAGATAGTTGGAGGGAATCGCGATCGGCACGCCGTTGATATTGGCCTTGCGAAGACGAATCTCCCGCTCCGCTATCAACGGCGGCACCTCGCCGTGCAACTGGCGCCACGCTTCCGGCATCGTGTGCTTGATCAGCAGTGGCCTCGCCACGTCGGACCACAGCGACGACGCGCCGACCCAGAGCAACACGAGAACGGCAATCAGCAAGGCCAGCCGCCCCCAGAGAGTGCTTATCCAAGCTGAGCGCCATTTCATCCGCATGGCTGACCACCATGAACAGAACCCGGCACTATCGACACGAGACAACGAAAAGTCAGGATCGATGCCCGCCGAGGAGTCTGGGGTAGGACAAGAGCATGCACGCTCCCAAGCCAGTCGATAGCCAATTGCTTCACCCGCATGCCGGGCTCCAAACGGAGCCGAAAACACCCCGGAAACAAATCGCGAGCGCACGGAGTGACGTGACCGCAAGCATGGAGCGCGGACCGTTATGGTGCGGTCGAACGCGGGCACGGGGAGTCCGTGACCCACGGGCATTGGGAGTCTTGAGCACGAGAGTGCTCGGGGGAAGGGCGTTGTCCATCCGTGACAACCTCGCAACCTAGTCCATTAGTTGTTCAGAGCATTACCATATGCGCATATGGAGCGAGATAAGATCATAGACTTGCAGGCTAGGTCAAGAACCAGCGCGCACTCCCCGACCAGAGTCTCGATTTAACGTACGGACAAACCTTGAGTGTCAGCGCTTGGGAACGGTCTATGTTATTGCCCTGCACTCCGCCGGGCTGGCCGGCCACGAGAAAAGCCTCAGCGCCGCATGCCGCGCAGCCACTTGAAGACGTTGATCAGGGACGACAGCGCCTGGGCGACGTAGGTGAAGGCGGCCGCGCGCAGGATGCGGCGCGCCGGTCGGCGGTCAGCACGCTTCAAGAGCCCGGCCTCCTTGAGCATCGGCAGGGCGCGGTTGAAGCTCGCATCCAGCTCGGTCGGCAGCGTAGCGAGATGGGCGAACACCGGGACGGCCATGGTCATCACGCCGGCGGCGAACATGATCAGGCCGGCTAGCGGGCCCTTCTGGATCAGCGAGACCACCGGGATGGCGACCAGAATCCAGCCGGCGATGCGCTGCGCCCACTGCGTGCGCTCGACCACCTCCTGGCGGCGCTGGAACGGCGGGTAGTTCTCGGCGTCCTGCAGGGCGTGACCCACCTCGTGGGCCGCTACCGTGATCGCGGTCAGCGAGCGGCCCGAGAAGTGCGCCGGCGACAACCGCACCGCCCGGTCGGAGGGATCGTAGTGATCGCCGCTCTTGGTCTGCTCGACCAAAACGTACTCAAGGTGATGACGGTCGAGCAGGTAGCGGGCGAGGTCCGCGCCGGAAAAGTCGAAGCGGTCGGCCGGCTCGCTGTGACGACGCATCACCCGGCCGACCCACCAGCCCGGCAGGTAGGACAGTGCGACCATCAGGCCCAGCCCAATCAACAAACCAATGCCCATTAGGGTGCCTCGAGAAACCGTCGTGAGCCGCCCGAGCGCAAGGAGCCGCGGGGCGAGCGACGAGACATATCGGGTGTACAGGCGAGGAGTGAGTGAGCACGCGACGCAGCAATCGGGCGGCGCAACAGGTTATTCGAGGTAGCCATCAGTCCTCCGGGCGCCCGCGGTCGATCCGATAGATGAGATCGCCCGACTGCGACTGGGCACTGCTGCTCAACTCCAGATGCAAAAACTTGTTGATGCGGTATTGCGTGATCACCTCACCCACTCCGTCGAATACACCCACCGCATAGCGGACCAGCAGATTCTCCCCGATGCGCTTGCCCAGGCTCAAACGTGCTCCTTCGGCGCCACCCGACGTGGTGAAGCCGATCTCGTCGACACCGAACACCGACTTGACCTGTTGGGCCATGTCGTCGCCCTGCTTGATGCCCAGCCCAGCGATGGCATTGAGCAGCAACGAGGCGTCGCCCCCACCACCGCTCGACAGCCGGCGGCCCGTCAGCAGCAGGGACAGGGCGTCGCTGGGCGAGGTGGGCGGTCGGGAGAACACCTCGGTCTCCGGGGATTCCAGTTCGCCGGCGATCGACAGCCCCGCCACGGTCCCGGCTTCGTCGTCGATCGTGCGCGTCGCCACCACGTCCAGCCCCGGCGAGGTCAGCGGGCCGGTGAAGATCAGTCGACCGCGCTCGACCGTCAACGACTGCCCGTAGGCCTCGTAGCGCCCGTCCTTAAGACGGATCTCGCCGAACGCCCCCGGCGTCTCATCCGGACGCAGACGCAGTTCCAACCCGCCGGTCAGGCGCGTGGCGAACCCCTGTCCGCGAAGACTGACGTCGTCCCCGAGAATGACCTCCACCTCACCGGTCAACGGGTAGGCCGTTCCCTCCTCCTCGGACTCTTCGCCGACGATCACTAGGTCCTTGGAATTGCCGCGGGCGTTCTCGGGCAAGTCTTCGAGGTTGGCGATGACCAACGGCACGTGGATCGCCCCGTCTATGCGACCGCCATCGGGCGCCAGGTCCACGGACAGGTCCGGGCGCGCATCAACGGCGAGGCTCGGCAGGCGCAGGACGGGAGTGGACTCGCCGCCAAGGTTGGCCGTCAACTGCCAATCGTCCAGCGCCGTCAGCCGACCGCTGCCGTCGAGGGTGATCCGCCCCCGGCTTTTCGGTGACTCGGTCTCGTCGACCCGGCGCGCCGAGAATACGGGCCGGGGCGGGGTCTCGGCCTCGCCCAACAATTCGCCCGACAGGCCGACCTCCCCCTCCGGGTCGACCGTCAACTCGATGCGCCCGTCGCGGTACGCCGTACCGGTGGACAACGAGGCGAAGGCCAGCTCGTCTCCGCGAATCCGGCCCGACAGTCGCGGGGCCTCCAGGTCGCCCGAGACCGCCAACCGTCCGCTCAACGAACCGGCCAGGTCACTGATCGGCAGGCTGAGCGGGCCGAACAGGCGATCGGCCAGGGCGAACAAGCGGGCCAGATCGGCCCGGTCGACCGCCACCTCGCCGTCGACCGTACCGTCGTCGAGCCTTGCCTCGCCCTGTCCGTCGATCACCAACCAATCCTCCAATCCACCCTGCAGGGAGGCATCCACACGCTCGTCGGCCAGGCGGGCGGAAAGCCGCGTCTCGGGGTATTCGATCACGTCGCCATCCGCGCCGTTCTCGAGATCGTCGCGACCGGCAAGGCGCAACTCATTGGCCGGGAGCCACAGCTGCAGGCTGGCCGAACGGCCGCTCTGATCGAGGGTGGCTTCAGCATTGAGGGACACCCGCCCGGGCCATTCGATCGCGGCCGACTTGTGCGCGGGCCATTGGCGCCACAGCGCCTCCAGCGCCAGGTCGCCGTTCAATTGCGCCGAGAGCGCCTCGCCGCTGCGCTCGCCGCTCAGACACACCTTCCCGGCCTTTTCCGCGGCAATCCCCGGCGCGACGGGCTGCAAACACAACGACTCGATTCGCTGCCCGGTCGGGGAGACGGCCAGGTCGGCCGGCGCAGGCAGCCGCCAAGGCGAGCCGGCAGTCGGCACCAGTTCCAGCCGGGTCAACTGTCCCCGCCAGCCGGGAGCCTCCGTGCCATCCGTTTTTTCGCCTGCTTCATCACCCGGCTGCCAACCGCCGCGCGCGCCCAGGCCCAATTCGAGCGGGCCGTCGACCTCGAGCTCGACACGGTGCGAGGACGGATTGCCCTGCGCCGTGAACGTCAACTGGTCGAACAACGGTTCGCCGCGCTCCGGGGCGAGCGTGCCGGCATCCAGGGATACCTGCATGCGTCGCTCCAGCAGCGCGGTTTCTCCGTCGGCCGGGTCGATCACCGCGGCGGCCCGTGCCCGGTCGAGAGAGTATCCCGCGAGCCGCAATCCATCGATCCGTGCATCAAGGTCGCCCGCCGGGGCGAGTATCGGCCCGGAAGCCGCCAGCTCGACGTCGATGCCGCCGCGCGCCGACCGGGGCTTGAAGGCGGACAGGTCAACCGCGGGCAGCCGTTCGACCAGGTCCCAGGGCAATGCGGCCAGGTCGGGCACGGCGAGCCGGCCCTGCACGTCCTCGAGCCGCCATTGCGCCCAGTCCGGATCGAGGCCCAACGCCCCGGAAACATCCAGTGCCGCGCCCGGCGCGTCGAGGGTCAGTCGGTCGATCGCGAGGCGCGCTTGATCCAGCCCGGCAGCCAATTCAAGCGTGATGGCCCGACGGGAGTCTTCGCGACGACGTTCGACCAGTTCCAGCCGCACATCCTCGAGACGAGCCTGCAGAGAGGACAGCCAATCGGCGGCGGTCAGGGGGCGGTTCCAGTCCGGCAACTCGGCATCGAGCCGGCCGCGGCTAGCCAGGGTTATCGAACCGATCCCGTCCGTTCCACCAGCCGCCCCGCCGGCCAGGGGAAGCGCATCGATCTGCCAGTCGGCGCGCAAGCGGCGTTCCGCATCAAGCCGACCATCGAGGTGGAGCTTGCCGCCCCCGGCACGGCCCGAGACCTGCGCCTCGGCCCGGCGCTCGTCGAGATTCAGGTCGATCGCGACCGACTCGAGCGACTCGCCGGCCAGCTCGCCCGACAGCTCGTTCACCGACAAGCGCCCCGCCACCGGCAGCCAACCGTCTGACACGGCGAGATCGGTGTCGAAGTCGAATGAAAGGGAGCCCGACGTCCGGGGCGACGCTGGCGACGCTGGCGACGCTGGCGAACCGGGCGACACCCAGGCCGGGTCAAGCGATTCGCCCCGGCCGTTCAACTCGATCCGAGCGGTGGGTGCCCAGGCCGCCGTACCGGCGAATGCCACACGGCCGCCCAGTCCATCCACTACTGCCTGCTCGATCGCCACCTTGTCCTGATCCACGCGCAGGCGGCCACAGAGGGCGGCCGGCACCCCATCGGCCCCCATCCAGGCGAGCCGGGGTTGCAGATCGAGTTTTCCGAGGAGATCGCCACCGGCATCGACGCGCCCGGAGAGCCAGCCCTGCGGATGGTCGAACAGCAGGTCGACGTGCCCGGCCACCGGCATCTGACCGGCCGGCTCCAGGGTTACGTTCGCCCGGGCATCCAACCGCATGTCATCGGGCAGGCGCAGGTCGAGTGCATCGAGATCCACCTGCAGCTCTGGGCGGTCGATCCGGGCATCCATCGCCGCCGTCAGGCGCCCTCGTTCAACCGCGTAACGTTGATCGCCCCGCACGACCACGAGCCGATCGATAACCACTCGCTCGAGCGCCAACGAAAGCGGGGGCAGATCGAGATCATCGGGGTCGAACGGTTCGCCTGGCGGGGGCGAGGGGGCGGATGGATCGGCCGGCGGCAGCGCGATGCGAGCGTCGCGGACGACCAGCTCGGGCAGGCGAAGCGCGCCATGCCAGAGGGCCTTCGGATCGATCCGCACCCGCGTCTCGCCGATGCGGGCGCTCGCGCCCTGCTCCGGCACCCAGTCGATTTGCTCGAGCGCCAGACCGCGCCAGAGGGTGCCCCGCGATGCGCCGATCGACAGCGCCGATATGTGGCGATCGGCCTGTCCCAGCGCCCACTGAACGCCAGCTGGGGTGGCAGTCAGCCACCAGCCGGCGACAGCCGCGAGAAGCGCCAACACCACCGCCGACCAGCCGGCAACCAGCACCAGCCGACGCAACCAGACCAGGGCGGTCAGGAAGGCGGATCTCATGGGCACCTCGACAAACCGTCGCGAGTGGTCCCTGTGCTGGTCACCTCGGACTTACACCTGCTTCGCATCCAGCGAGTGACGGGGGGGCCGGGATGCCATGTCGGAGGCAAGTCCCGCCTGCGAAATGCAGGGACGCGCCGAACCCGCAGGTGATGCAGGAATCGGAAGATACCCCAGATATGTCGACATGCCCTTATGCTCAAAACGCCGCTCCCAACCCGAGATGCAGCATCGGCAGGTCGCCGGAACCATCGAGCGGCTGGGCGACATCGACGCGGATCATGCCCACCGGCGAGCGCCAGCGCACACCGACGCCCGCACCGGTCTTGAGCTCGGCCTCGGGATCGATATAGGCATTGCCGGTATCGACGAAGGCGGCGGCGTACCAGTCGTCGTCGACCACCGGCACCATCACCTCGACGCTACCGACCAGCAGGTACTTGCCGCCGATACGCGTGCCGTCCTCGTCGCGGGGCGAGAGCGACTCGTACTCGTAACCACGCACCGACCGATCACCGCCGGTAAAGAACCGCAGCGAGCGCGGCATCTTGTCGAACTGGTCGGTGACGATCACCCCGGCCTCGCCCCGGGCGGCGAAGATCCAGTCGCCCACCGACAGGTAGCCGCCGGCGAACGCCCGACCACGGACGAAACTCGCCGCCGAGGCGATCGGCTCGGCCGCCCCTTGCAACGAGACATCGAACACCACGCCCTGACTGGGAAACAGCGGCTCGTCGAGCCCCTGGTACCCCAGACGACCACCCAGGATGGCAAAACCGTTCGATTCGGCCGGGTCGTCGCCGTAGCGGGTGCGGTCGAGCAGGTACTCGGTGAACAGCGAGCGTGTCCAGGGGTCGGTCTCGCGCACCCATTGCACGCCGGTGGCCGCGGCGGTGGTGAGGATGTCGTTGTTGTCCTCGCGAGTGGCCCGCGCGTAGATATCGTAGCGCTCGCGCAGGGGGTCGGCGCTCCGCGGGATGGTGTAGCTGGTCTCCAGGCGTTGCTCGATCGCGGAAAGCTCCGAGCGTGCCGACCATTGGTGCCCCTGCTTGTTGACGTAGCGGCGCGTCACCTCGGCGCCGACGCGCGGGCCGACGTCGGTGGCGTAGCCTGCGCTCAGTTCGTAGGAGGTGCGCGGGTTGCGGTAGGTGCTGATCTCGACCGGTACCTCGAGATTCTCGCGCTCCTCGAGGATCGGGCGCACCGAAACCGACTCGAAATACGCCGTGCTGGTGAGGTTCTGGTTCATCGCGAGCAAGTCACGACTGGTGTAGGGCGCGCCCTCGGGCACACCGGTCAGGCGTCGAGCGAGTTCTGGCTCGAGGATCGACTGCTCGATCGTCACCTCGCCAAAGCGATAGCGCGAACCGGCCTCGAGCGAGAGCGCAATGCGGGCCGACTGCGTGGACGGGTCGACGATCAGTTCGTGACGGGTGTAGCGCGCATCGAGGTAGCCCGCCTTCTGCACGCGCCCGAGGATGCCATCGCGCAGCGCATCGTAGGCGGCCTGATCGAGCGGGTCGCCCACCGAGGGACGTTGGTTGGCCACGAACTCGCTGACCGACTCGATCTGGCGCACCGTCTCGGGCAGCTCGATGGTCACCGACTCGATGGTGGTCACGGGCCCGGCCTCGATGGCCAGGGCGGGGTCGCGGCAATCCTCCCGCGTCTCGATCGACGGGCGGATGGTGGCGTTGAAGTGCCCAAAGGCCTGCAGGGCCTCCGCCGCCGCCTCGCGGGCCGCAGCGAGATAACGGCGCAGCTGCGCGGTGCTGGCCTGGCAGGAGAAGTTGATGCGCGGAACGGTAAGCCCGACGTTGGTGACCAGGCGGGCCTCCGACAGGCCGGTCAATTGCAACTGCGGAGCAGGCTCGGCCGTCGCCACGCGGCTCCCGAGCAGCAACGCCCAAACCAGCACCGTGGTCCACGTCATGGCCCGGGTCATGGCCAGCGCTGTCGACCACTTCATGACCAGGCAGGCGGCCGCACCTCGGACCGCCGCGACCAACTACACCACCTCGGCGAGGTCGCCGTTTCGTTCCAGCCAGGCGCGACGATCGGCGGCGCGCTTCTTGGCGAGCAACATGTCGAACACCTCGATGGTGTCGTCGCCCTCGACGCGCAATTGCACCAGCCGCCGCGTGGCCGGGGCGAGCGTCGATTCGCGCAGTTGCACTGGATTCATCTCGCCCAGGCCCTTGAACCGGGTGACCTGGATCTTGCCGCGGCGCTTTTCCGCCTCGATGCGATCGATGATGCCGTCACGCTCGTGCTCGTCGAGCGCGTAGAAGGTCTCCTTGCCGATATCGACGCGATACAGCGGCGGCATGGCGACGAACACGTGCCCGGCATCGACCAGCGCGGGGAAATGCCGCAGAAACAGGGCCGAAAGCAGGGTCGCAATGTGCAGGCCGTCGGAGTCGGCATCAGCGAGGATGCAGACCTTGCCGTAGCGCAGCTTGCTGAGGTCGTTCGAACCGGGCTCGAGCCCCAGGGCCACGGCGATGTCGTGCACCTCCTGGCTGGCGAGCACTTGGGCGGGGTCGGTCTCCCAGGTGTTCAGGATCTTGCCACGCAGCGGCATGATCGCCTGGAAGTCGCGTTCGCGGGCCTGCTTGGCCGAGCCGCCAGCCGAATCGCCCTCCACCAGGAACAGCTCGGTGCGCGAGAGATCGGTCGATGAGCAGTCGGCCAGCTTGCCGGGCAGCGCCGGGCCGCTGGTAACCCGTTTGCGCGCGACCTTCTTCTCGCTCTTGATGCGGCTCTGGGCCGACTCGATCGCGATCTGCGCGATGCGCTCGCCGACCTCGGGATGCTGGTTGAGGTAGAGCGAGAGCGCGTCCTTGATCACACCACTGATGAAGGTGGCCGACTCGCGAGACGACAACCGTTCCTTGGTCTGACCGGCGAACTGCGGATCGTGCAGCTTGGCCGAGAGCACAAAACGCACCCGCTCGAAAACGTCCTCCGGCGAGAGGCGAACGCCTCGCGGCAACAAGCTGCGGAACTCGCAGAACTCGCGGATCGCCTCGGTCAGGCCCTGGCGCAGGCCGTTGACGTGCGTGCCGCCCTGCAGGGTCGGGATCAGGTTGACGTAGCTTTCGGTCAGGCCGTCGCCCGGCTCGGTGGCCCAGACCACCGCCCAGGCCACCTCTTGCGCACGACCGCCGTCGGGGGCCTTCATGTGACCGATGAACCCCTCGGCGGGCAGCACTTCCTGGTCGGCGACGCTCTCGAGCAGGTAGTCGCGCAGGCCGTCGGCGTAACACCAGTCCTCGCGCTCGCCGGAGGCCTGGTCGGTGAGACTGACCTTGAGGCCCGGGCAGAGCACGGCCTTGGCGCGCAACACGTGACGCAGGCGGGCCATGTTCATCCGCGGCTGGTCGAAGTAGCTGGTATCCGGCCAGAAGGTGAGCGTGGTGCCGGTATTGCGCTTGCCGACCGTGTCGATCACCTCCAGCGGCCGGGTGACCTCGCCGTGGGCGAACTCGATGCGATGGCGCTGGCCGTCGCGCTTGATCTCGACCACCAGCCGGTTCGACAGGGCGTTGACCACCGACACGCCCACCCCGTGCAGGCCGCCGGAGACCTGGTAGGACTTGTCCGAGAACTTGCCACCGGCGTGCAGGCGCGTGAGGATCAGCTCCACCCCGGAGATACCGTGCTCGGGATGCACGTCCACCGGCATGCCGCGGCCGTCGTCCGACACCGACAGGCCACCGTCCTCGTGCACGACCACGTCGATCGCCGAGGCATAGCCGCTGATCGCCTCGTCGACGCTGTTGTCGATTACCTCCTGGGCCAGGTGCTGTCTCTTATACACATCTCC
>OGCK01000129.1_pt1 | contig 14155 bp, 13 predicted proteins | sample 1570051 | NCBI WGS metagenome assembly OGCK01 (sample SAMN06266181, study PRJEB24510) | hot springs metagenome | isolation source: hot spring sediment | place: USA: Zodletone Spring, Oklahoma | collected 2013-12-03 | reverse complement strand
TAATGATACGGCGACCACCGAGATCTACACTATCCTCTTCGTCGGCAGCGTCAGATGTGTATAAGAGACAGGTGTTACCCGCGATCCCCCGTCGGGCAGATTCTCGAACGCCCAGTAACCATCCAGATGCCGGAACGGCCCGTCGACCAGCGTCACCACGATCCGCGACCCCGGTTCGTTGTGATTGCGCGTGACGAAGCTCTTGCGAATCGCCCCTTTTCTGAGCGTGATGCTTGCCTCTACCTCATCGCCGGAGGTCGACAGGATGCGCGTCTGCTCGCACCAGGGGAGAAAGTCGGGATAGGCGTCGATGTCGCTTACCAACGCGTACATCTGCAGCGCGGTGAACGGCACATCGACCTCTCGCTCGATGGTGGTACTCATGCGGAAACAAAAAACCCCTTGCCTGTGGGCGTCCCTTTCGAGATCGGGCGGACGTTTGGAGTGCCAATTTTAGCAGAGGCAGCGTACGCCCCCTGCGTTCAGCCGAACACGCCCAGGCCATTGAGAAACACCAGGACGACCCCCGCGGGCGCGACCGCGGCCGCCAACCACCACCACAACCGGTAGCGCCAGCCATCCAGTCCGAGCTCCGCTCGCGAATCGGCGCGGCGCATGCGCCAGGCGGCAAACACGGCGATCAGCAGGCCGCCGGCCGGCAACAGGATGTTGGCGGTGATGAACTCCAGCAGGCCGAAGATCGACTTGCCGAACAGGGTGAACTCCCCCAGCAGGTTGAACGACAGCGCCGCGAACACGCCCAGCGACCAGGTGGCCGTTCCCACGGCCAGCGCCGACGGCAGCCGACGGATACCGAAGCGCTCCCAGAGATAGGACACCGCCGGCTCGACCAGCGAAATCGCCGAGGTCCAGGCCGCGATCGACACGAGCACGAACAGCACGATCGCCAGCCAGTACCCCCACGCCATCTGGCCGAGTGCCAACGGCAGGGTCTGGAAGACCAGACCCGCCCCCTGTTCCGGGCTCATGCCGTTCGAGAACACGATCGGAAAGATCACCATGCCGGCGAGTAGCGCGATGCCCGTGTCCAGCGCGATGATCCACAACCCGGCGCGCACGATCGAACTGCCGCGTGGCATGTAGGAGCCGTAGACCATGATCGCGCCCATGCCGAGACTCAGCGTGAAGAACGCATGCCCCAACGCGACCAGCACCGTCTGGCTGCCGACCTGGGAAAAGTCCGGGGCGAACATGAAGGCCATCGCCGGCGCGAACCCCGGCGTGCCGATGTTGTAGGCGAACAGCAGCACCAGGATGACGATCAGCAACGGCATCATGATGCGGGTCGCCAGTTCCAGTCCGCCGCGCACGCCGCGGGCCACTACGACGATGGTCAACGTCATTGCCACCGTGTGCCAGAAAAGGAGCGTCCCGGGGTTCGAAATCAACGCATCGAACAACCCCGAGATCGTCTCGGCGTCAGCACCGACGAACGCACCCTCTGCGGCCTTTTCGACGTAGGCCAATGCCCACCCCATCACCACGAAGTAGAAACTCAAGATCAGGAACCCGGTGAATACCCCCATCCAGCCGATCGCTTGCCAGGCGGGATGCACGCCGGCCTCGCGACTGAGCTTGGCCATGCCGGTGATCGGGTTCGAGCGCGAGTGCCGCCCGAGCATCACCTCGCTGATCAGGATGGGCGTGGCCACCAGCAGCAGACAGGCGAGATAGATCATCACGAACGCCCCGCCGCCGTTCTCGCCCATGATGTAGGGAAACTTCCAGATATTGCCCAGGCCGACGGCCGACCCGGCCGAAGCCAGGATGAAGGCCAGCCGGCCACTCCACTCGGGGTGATTCTCGAGATGCTGTGCGGACACCGGGCTTCCTCTTCGGTTTGGTTGGACGCGGCTCCCCTCCCGGGAACGCGACGGATGGTCTGAAAGCTACCACCATGCAGGCAAGGCGGCCAAGCCGCCGGCGGGGGAAGCGCAACTGCTCGCGGACCGCAGGAAGCCACGCAGATACTGCTAGAATGCGCGCATGAGCCAGAACAAGAAATCCACCACCGGCCAGTCCACCATCGCCCTGAACAAGAAGGCGAAATTCGACTTCTTTCTCGGCGACCGTATCGAGGCCGGCCTCGTACTCGAAGGTTGGGAAGTCAAGGCGCTGCGCGACGGCAAGGCGCAGATTGCCGAGGCACACGTCATCATCAAGGACGGCGAGGCGTGGCTGCTCGGCGCGGTGATCACCCCGCTGCTGCAGGCCTCGAGCCACGTCAGGCCCGACCCCACCCGCACGCGAAAACTGCTACTCCACGAGCACGAGCTTGCACGCCTGATCGGCCAGGTCGAGCGCAAGGGCTTTACCATCGTGCCCACGGCGATGTACTTCAAGCGCGGCATGGCCAAGCTCGAGATCGCCATCGGCGAGGGCAAGAAGGCGCACGACAAGCGCGCGACCATCAAGGACCGCGACTGGCAACGCGACAAGCAGCGCATCGTCCGCCACAGCCTGTAGCGCTTCGGGCCGCTCCACGATTCGATTAATCGCCTCTGCGAAACGGCCCACGGCAGTTCGCCACGGAAGTTCGCCACGGAAGTTCAACACGGCGGTTCAGCCAGACTCGACCAGCACCTCGCGCAGGAACGGGATGGTGAGGCGTCGCTTGGCGATCATCGACTCGCGGTCGAGCCGGTCGAGGGCGTCAAGCAGGGTACCGAGGTCGCGGGGCAGGTGGGCGAGCATCCATTGTGCGGTGGCGTGCGGCATCGAAAGCCCCCTGGCCTGCGCCCGGGCACGCAGCAGCTCGATCTTTTCGCCGTCACCGGGCAGGTGAACGGCCATCACGGCCCCCCAGCTCAATCGCGAGGCAAGATCCGCCAGCCCGACCGGCAACTCGCCGGGTGGATGCGCCGCGGTCAGCAGCAATGGCACGCCCGCTTCCCGCGCGCGGTTGATCAGGTCGAACAGCATGAACTCGCCTTGCTTCTGGCCGATCACCGCATCGACGTCGTCGATCACCGCCAGGGCGAACGCCTCGATCTGCTCGCTGGCTGCCGCGAGCTGACCGCCAAGCTGGCGCAACGGCCAGTACGCGGCCGGTCGGCCAATCGAGCCGGCGTGGTAACACGCCGCCTGCGCCAGGTGCGACTTGCCCGCCCCGGCGGGCCCGTGGATCAGCACCTGCGCCTCGCCATTGCCGGTCGCCTGTTCGGCCAGGGTGGCCTTTAGCAGCAGGTTCGCGTTGCCGATGAACCCTTCGAAGCTCGTGGGCGTGACGAGATCCAGCGCCAGCGGAATCTGCTGCATGCCGCTCAGTCCCCGGTCTCGTCACCCGGACGGGAAGGGGATGTGGCACCCGACGACGCGCTGCGTTCAAGCAGCGGGCGGGCGTCACCGTCGCGGTAGTACCGACTTTCCTGGTAGGTAGCCAGGGCATGCTGACCGAGCACGATCAGCACTGCCGAAACCGGCAGCGCGAGCAGGATGCCGAAAAAGCCGAACAACTGGCCGCCAGCCATGACCGCGAAGATCACCGCCACCGGATGCATGCCGATCTCGTCGCCGACGAAACGCGGCTGCCAGGCCACCGTCTCCAGCGCCTGGCCAACGCCGAACACTCCCAGCACCAGCAGCAGCGGCCAGAGACTGTCGGCCTGGAGGTACATGGCGATCAATGCCAGCCCGACACCGATGATGGTGCCCAGGTACGGCACGAAACTCACCAACCCGGCGAACAATCCGATCGCGATCCCGGTTTGGAGCCCGATCATCGTCAGGCCGATCGAGTAGGTCACCCCATTGGCGATCATCACCGCCAGCTGACCGCGCAGGAAATTGCCGAGCATCCGATCGGACTCCCGCGCAAGACCGACGATGGTCCCGGCGCGGTGGCGCGGCAGCATCTCCTCGACGCGCTCGACCACCACCGGCCAGTCGCGCAGGAGATAAAAGGTAATGACCGGGATAAGCAGGAGGTTCATCAACGAGACGAACACGGCCGTGCCGGTGGTCGAGACGTTCGAGAGACCGTCGGCGAGCATCTTGCCAATCGCCTCGCCGTGCTTGACCAGCAACTCGCGCAGCTGACCAACGTGCAATTCCAGGCCGAGGGTCTGGTTGATCCAGGGGATGATTCGCTGCTGGACGATGTCGAGCAGTTCCGGGAAGACTCGCACCAGTCGAGCGGTCTGTTCGATCAACACCGGGATCAGGGCGATCAGCGCGACCGTCAGCAACAGCGCGCCGACCAGGAAGATGAGCGACGTGCCCCAGGTCCGCGATAGGCCGTGCCGGTTGAGCCGGGTGACCACCGGGTTGAACAGGTAGGCGATGATGAACCCGACCACGAACGGGCTCAGGATCGGCAACAGGAAGTAGGCCACCAGCAACAAACCGGCCAGGCCGATCCCAATCATCCAGCGCATCGCTCTTCTCCCTCTGCACGAATCGATAGTGTCCCTGCCCGACCACCAAGGGTCCAACCACCAGCTGCGGTGTCCCGAGACTGGCTGTCGCCATTCACACACGAAACCCCACCGCCGGTTGGGCCGTGGCTACGCCGGTTGGACCGTCTCCCCCCAGCCATCCCGATATCGCGCTGTCAGATGCGCTCGATCCGCAGGTCCAGCGCCTCCAGATCCTCCTCGCGCGACGGGCCGGCGAGCACGCCCACCGAGGCCGTCTCAGGCTTGAGATAGGTCTCGGCCACCCGCTTCAAGTCACCTTGGGTTACGTCGAGCACCCGGGCACGCATCTCGCGCAGGTCGTCCGGCGTGCGGCCATGGAGCTCATCCATGAACGCCTTTTTCGCCTCGCCGGCCGGTGAGCCCGGCTTGTCGATCGAGGCGATCACGCCGAAGATCGCCTCGTCGACGGTGCGATCCTCATGGGTGTTGTCGACCACCCAGTCAACCGCGCGATCGAAGTCCTCGAGCGTCTCGCCCAGGCGCGGGTCGCGATAGGAGAAGAAGCGGAAGGCGCCGGACTCGGCGTCGAATCCCGCGCCCCCACCATAGGCTCCGCCCTTCTCGCGGATGGCCGTATGCAAAAAGCCGTTGCGCATGAAGCCGCCCAGCACGGCCAGTGCCGCGGCGTCCGGGTGCTTGGGCGGCACGCCGGCGTGTGCCTTGGCGCAGTAATTGACCGCCAGATTCCCGATCCAGGCCTCGCGTACCTGCGCCTCGTGATGACCCAGCGCGAACGGCTTGTCGGTCTGCCCCTGGTGCATGTGCGGGCGCAGCGCCTGGGCCATCTCGGCGAAATGACGCTGCTCGGTGACCACGTTGTAATGACGCAGTCCGTCCTTGAGCTTGTCGTGCAGACGCGCGAGCCGCTCGGCGAGATCCTGGCGCGACATGGCTTGTTCCAGCCCCTCGTCCATCGCCTTGATACGGCGCACGGCCGCTACCCCCGCCGTGTCGTGGCGCATTGCCGCTCGCGCCGACATGCCCGAGGAGGCCAGCAACATCGCGTGACCGTGACCTCGACCGGCGACGCCCTGCTCGCTACCGAATCGCATCTGGCTGACGAGATCGCGTATCCGGTCGATTTCGTCGAAGCGCGCGGCGTCGAGGTGCTGATGGAACAGGTCCACCATCGCGTCGGCGTGGCGCACCAACGCCTTGCCAGAGAGCAACCAGAAGCCGCTGGTCCGGTGGATGTCATCGATGCCGGCGCGCACGGACGCACCCGCCGAGAACCCACCTGTCTTGGCTGCCACGGCCTCGGCCATCCGAAGGTAATCACGGTCGCCGGCGCCCAGTTCGGTCAGCAGCTCGGTATACACCGGCAGCAGCTCGCGCTCGCCCGGGGTGAGTGACGGCAGGTCGATCGCCAACTGCAAATAGGCGAGTCCGTTGGTGCTGCGGTTGTACCAGCGCTGGCTCGAGGGATGGTGCACGAACTGCTGCGGCTGCGGTATCTCGATGTCCGCGGGGATGTCCTCGCGGGTCACCGTCGGCAGGATGGAGAGATCGCCCTCCTCGGCCTGGCGGTCGGCCAGCGCCTTGGCCTGCTCGACAATGCGATGCTTGTCCTCGTCGGTGAGCGTGTCCTGCATCGCGGCCAGACGTGCCTTTTCCTCGGCCTGCTGGCGCGCGGGAAGCTCGGTATCCGGTTTGAGGACCAGGCGCACGCGGTGCGGGTTGTCCAGCAGCAGCCGACGGACGAGATCGGGAATGAACTGCGGGTCGGCGGCCTTGGCGCGCAGGCGATCGAGCGCCGGCTCGAGGTCGAGCAGGTTGATCGGGTCGCTGTCGTGGATCGCCGCCGGCAGGGCCTCGACGATCAGGTGCAAGCCGTACGGGAAGCCGTCGCCGGTGACCTCGCGCTGTTCGAGCTCGAGTTGGTGGAGCACCGACTCGACCATGTCGGGGTCGACGCCCTTGTCCGCCACCTCGGTGAGCGTGTCGAGGATCAGCGTTTCGACCGCCTCGGCCCGGTCGGCCTCGCTGCCCTCGAGCCCGGCGACGAACACCATCTGGCGCTGGGAGTCCTCCAGGCCCAGCACCGGCGACGGCGCGGCACCCAGATCCGTGGTTTCCAGGGCCTTCAGCAACGGCGAGGCGCTGTTCTCCAGCAACACGCCCTCGAGCAGCTGCGCCTCGAGGCGCGCGTCGAGATCGGCACTCTCGCCCAGCATCCAGCCGACGTTGACGTGGGTCTTCTCGTCGGTGTCCTCGTCGTCGAGCGGGTAGACGTCTTCGACCTGCTTGGGCCCGGCGAAGATCGGTTGCAGCGGCACGGCCGAGTCCGGATCAATCTTGTCGAAGCGGGCCAGGGCCCGTTCCTCGAATTCGGTCTGCAGGCGCTCGACCGGCTGGTTGCCGTAGGTCATGAACACCGCATTCGACGGATGGTAGAAGCGCTTGTAGAACGCCACCATCTGCTCGTAGGTGAGATCCGGGATGCGGGCCGGATCCCCGCCGGAGTTGTGGTGATAGGTGGTGTCGGGGAACAGTTCACTCGACAGCGTCTGCCAGAGCACGGAGGTCGGGTCGCTCATCGCGCCCTTCATCTCGTTGAACACCACGCCCTTGAAGGTCAGCGGGGTGGCCGGGTCATCCCACTGCTCGAATTCGACCCGGTGGCCTTCCTGGCGGAAGTCCAACTCGTCGATCCGCGAGAAGAAGGTCGCGTCGAGGTAGACGTCGAGCAGGTTGTAGAAGTCCTTCTCGTTGCAGGAGGCGAACGGGTAGGCCGTCCAGTCGCTCGAGGTGAAGGCGTTCATGAAGGTGTTGAGCGACCGGCGGATCATCATGAAGAACGGGTCGCGGACGGGATAGCGCTCCGAGCCGCACAGTGCGGTGTGCTCGAGGATGTGGGCCACCCCGGTCGAGTCCTCCGGCACCGTGCGCAGGCCGACCAGAAAGACGTTCTGATCGTCGTCGGTCGCCAGATGATAATGCCGGGCGCCGGTTCGGTCGTGCCGGTACTCCTCGACGGTCAGGTTGAGCGCCTCGATCGGAACCGAGCGCTGCAAGGTGAACGCGGGGTGGTGACCTTTGGCTCGCAAGCCGTCTGCCAAATCGTTTACCTGGGAAGCGTTGGCTTCTGACATGATCGAGGGAGACTCCGGAAAATGACTGAGTGAATCGAACGCGAGAGTGTAACGTAAGGAAACTCTGCACGAATGCGTGTGGTTCGCCGCCATTGGCAAAAGGCGATAGAATCCGCGCCGCTGGGCGTTCTAGGGAACCTCGGCACGAATCGATGGTGCCTCTGGCTCGCGGGTTTTGTTCGCTTGCCTGGCGCCGGACCGAAGACGGGCCAAGGCAATAACTCGGGCCCGTCGAGAGGCGGCTTTGCGGCGTGCGGGCAAACCCGCGAGCCCCGTACGGGCGGGCGAGCCGCCAAGGGCCCATCTGCAAGGGGCCATCTGCAACGGCCCATCTGCGGCGTTGCCGCGTGTGCCAATGGCGACGGCCATTCACGGTACACCGCGCCTTGCATCTGGACCCTTGGCGGTCCCGCTTCAGACACTATCGATTCGTGCAGAGGCTCCCTAGCCGCTCGAATACCGCCGCGGGTGTGGTGGAATTGGTAGACACAGCAGACTTAAAATCTGCAGGCCGAAAGGCCGTGCCGGTTCGAGTCCGGCCACCCGCACCAGATCAATCCTGCCGAGCCGACGTCGCCGTCCTCCGGGTCCGTCGTTCATCCACCCGGTCGTGAACTTGCCCACGGTTAGGCCTACAGTTAGGCCAGCATGTGGGTCAGCACCCGCACGACCCGTTTCTCTTGGACCGAACCACGCCATGAAGATCGCCATACTCTCGCGCAACCCGAAGCTTTATTCCACGCGCCGACTGATCGAGGCGGCGCAGGAACGTGGCCACGAGGTCCGGACACTCGACGTGCTGCGCTGCTACATGAACATCGCCTCGAACAACCCCGAGGTGCACTACAAGGGCGAGGAACTCGAGGAGTTCGACGCGGTGATCCCGCGCATCGGCGCCTCGGTCACCTTCTACGGCACCGCCGTGCTGCGCCAGTTCGAGATGATGGGCACCTTCCCCTTGAACGAGTCGGTCGCCATCAGTCGCTCGCGCGACAAGCTGCGCTCGTTGCAACTGCTCTCTCGCAAGGGCATCGGCCTGCCGGTGACCGGCTTTGCTCATCGCCCCGATGACGTCGAGGACCTGATCAAGATGGTCGGCGGCGCACCACTGGTGATCAAGCTGCTCGAGGGCACCCAGGGCATCGGCGTGGTGCTGGCCGAGACCAAGCAGGCCGCCGAAAGCGTGATCGAGGCCTTCATGGGCACCAAGACCAACATCCTGGTGCAGGAATACATCAAGGAAGCCGGTGGCGCAGACATCCGCTGCCTGGTGATCGGCGACAAGGTCGTCGCGGCGATGAAGCGCCAGGGCCGGGAAGGCGAATTTCGCTCCAACCTGCATCGCGGCGGATCGGCCAGCCTGATCCGCATCACGCCCGAGGAACGCTCCACCGCGGTGCGGGCAGCGAAAACCATGGGGCTGAACGTCGCCGGTGTCGATCTCCTGCGCTCCAATCACGGGGCGGTTGTCATGGAAGTCAATTCCTCGCCGGGTCTCGAGGGCATCGAGACCGCCACCGGCAAGGACATCGCCTCGATGCAGATCCAGTTCATCGAGAAGCGATTCACCGAGCGGCGTACCCGGCGAGGTCTCACCCGCACCCGCGGCCAAGGCTGACGGCATGCGCGAGGCCTTCGAGATCGCCGGCCGGCGCGTGGCCCCGGGCCAGCGTGCCCTGGTTGACCTGCCCATGCCGCGACTGAGCTCGCACACCGAGCTCTCCATGCCGGTACACGTCATCCATGGCCGGAGAGACGGCCCGACGCTGTTCGTCTGCGCGGCCGTTCATGGCGACGAGCTCAATGGTGTCGAGATCATCCGCCGGGTGCTCAAGACCCGCACGCTGCAACGCCTGCGTGGCACGTTGATCGCCGTCCCCGTCGTCAACGCCTACGGCCTGATCCACGAAAGCCGCTATCTGCCGGATCGCCGCGACCTCAACCGCTCCTTCCCCGGCTCGGACGAGGGGTCGCTCGCCGCCCGTCTGGCCTACCTGTTCCTCGACGAGATCGTCAATCGCTGCACACATGGCATCGACCTCCATACGGGCGCGATCCATCGCACCAACCTGCCGCAGATCCGCGGCAACCTCGACGACCCCGAAACCCTGCGTCTGGCGCGTGCCTTTGGTGTGCCGGTGCTCCTGAACGCCTCCCTGCGCGACGGCTCGCTGCGTGCCGCCGCGGGCGAGCGCGGCATACCCACCCTGCTCTACGAGGCGGGCGAGGCGCTGCGTTTCGACGAATTTTCGATCCGTGCGGGCACCCAAGGGGTGCTCAACGTCATGCGCGCTCTGGACATGCTCGCCCCGTCCCGGCGCAAGACGGCTCGCCCCGAACCGTTCATCTCACGGCGTAGCCTCTGGGTCCGCGCCCCGGAGAGCGGGATGCTGGGGACGGCCGTCCGCCTCGGCGCCCAGGTCTCTCGCGGCGAGACGCTCGGTTACGTGGACGACGCCTACAGTGGTCGGCGCGAGCCGATCGTCTCGAACAGCGATGGCGTGGTGATCGGTCGACTGGAGCGTCCGCTGGTCCACGAGGGTGACGCGGTTTATCACATTGCCCGCTTCAAGGGCGACGTCGGCGAGATCGCCGGCAAGGTCGAGGACTTTCAGGCCAACCATGCCGACGACGAGGAAGGGGAGGATTGAGACGATGACGGACGAGAGCCGCGCCGCGAGCGCCACGCTTCCCCAACTCGGTTGGCGCGAGTGGGTGGGCTTGCCCGACCTCGGTATCCGGCGGCTCAAGGCGAAGGTGGACACCGGGGCGCGCACCTCGGCGCTGCACGCCTTCGCCGTGGAGCCCTTTCGACGCGAGGGGCGTGACTGGGTGCGTATCGGCATCCACCCGATCCAGGGGGATACCGAGACGATCGTTCGATGCGAAGCCGAACTGCTCGACCAACGCCTGGTCTCCGACTCCGGCGGCCACCGCGAGAACCGCTACGTCATCGCCACGCGACTCATGCTCGGCGCCTTCGAGGAGCGTATCGAACTCACGCTGACCGACCGCGATACCATGCGCTTTCGCATGCTGCTCGGCCGCAAGGCGATGGAGGGGCGCTTTCTGATCGACCCGGGGGCCTCCTACCTCGCCGGCCGGCCCAGGCTACCCGGGCCGGCGGTCGGCTAAGGAACCTCGATCACGCGATTTCCCACATTCGGCCGGATGGAACCTTTCGCCGCTGGGTCTATCCTATTGGCTGACACTGGTCACGAAAACGAAAAAGGGAGAAACGACAACATGATTGCAATTCTCAAACGCATGAGCCTGTTGATCCTGCTGGCAAGCCCCATCGCCATCCTCTCCGGGTGCAACACGATGGAAGGCCTCGGTCAGGACACCCAGGAACTGGGTCAGTCGATCGAAGGCGAGGCAGAAGAGCACGATTGATCTCACGTGTTAGCAAACGCAAGACCACGCGCTCCGTCGCGTGGTTTTGCGTTGGGCCATCGAAACGTGACAACCCACCTGGAGGGCTTGGGATGACTCATCGATCACCGCTTGCTCGATTGGCTTTGCTGGTTTTGCTGCCGGGTCTGCTGGCCCTGACGGCAGGCTGCAACACCATGAAAGGTCTGGGCGAGGACATCCAGAACCTCGGCAACTCCATCGAAGGCGCGGCGCAGGACGACTGAACGCCCTCAATCCGGCCGTGTGCCGCCGGCAGCACACGGCCCAGGGCCTCGCCGAATGCCTGCGGCACCTCCTCCCACGGAAAGTGCACGCAGCCGTCCAGCATCACGACTCGATCCAGACTCAGATTGGCCCGCATTGCCTCGAGGCTGACTGGCATGAGCAGATCTTTCCGGCAACCGATCACGTCGATCGGCACGTCCCACCGCCGGATGGTCGCGTAATCCACCGGGTTCTCCCGGTAGGCTCGCCAGCCCTCGATATTCAGTCGCGCGGAAAAGTCAGAGGCGTCGAACCGCTCGGCGTAACGCCGCCCCTGCTCGTAATCGAGGAAGTAGCTGGGCAAGGAGCGCTCGATCTGGTGCCGCGCGCTCGCCGCGGCGTCTTCGCCGCCGCCCGTGCGCTGCTCCCAGGCGGACTCGTCGTCCCAGGCCTCGCCCAACGCCCTGGCCCGGCGCCTGTCGATCTGCTCGGCCACGTCACGCATCGCCAGACGCTCCGGGTCGACGGGATTGAGCAGCACCAGCCGCTGGACCGCGTCCGGGTGCGCCCGGGTGTAGAGCAGCGCCATCAACGCCCCCCAGGAATGCCCCAGGACCACCACCGATCGCTTTCCGGCCACCGCCCGACGCAACGCCTCCACCTGGGCCACCCAGGTATCCAGCAGCGGCTGGCCGGCAAGCACCGTTCCGTCCACTGCGTTCTCGCCTACCCCGATCATGTCCATGATGGCCGTCCGGTACCCGAGCTCGGCCAGCCGATGCTGCACCGGCTCGAGATTCCAGCTGGAAAACCCCGGCCCGCCGCCAAGCACGATCGCCACGGATGGACCGCCGTCGTCACGCCGACTGCCTTCACCCGACGCCTCCACGACGTGGTAACGCAGGCTGCGCTCACCGAGCGTGACGGTTTGCGCCGGCGTCGTGAAGCCGGCCTGCACCGGCCCGGCCGCGGCGAGTCCGACTGCCAACCAGCCGGCCCGCGCCACAGACCGGAGCCATCCGGCCGGTCGACATTCGGCAATCAACCATCGGCTCATCGAGTGCGGCCTCGCCAGGAAAGTGACTTGAAAAGGGACGAAATGGGTTGCGCCAAGACTAGTCGATCCCGCGTCCTGAAGAGACGCGGTTAATTCTCTACCCTCTGGGGCACGTTTTTGACGTTCCCCGAGGAGGCAACGGATGACCGAACAACTCAATGGCAAGCGTGTCGCTCTGCTGGTTGCCGATGGCTTCGAGCAGGTAGAGCTGACCGAACCCAAGCATGCGCTGGAAGAGGCCGGCGCGACAGCCCAGATCGTCTCGCCCGCCGACGGCCGCGTGAATGGCTGGCAGCACACCGACTGGGGCGATGCCTTCGACGTCGACGTGCCGCTGGATTCGGCCAGCGAATCGGACTTCGACGCGCTGGTACTGCCCGGCGGCGTCATGAACCCGGACGCCCTGCGACAGAATCCCAAAGCCGTGGCTTTCGTGCGGGATTTCATGGATCGGCACAAACCGGTGGCTGCTATCTGCCACGGCGGCTGGACGCTCGTCGAGGCCGATGTCTTACAGGGCCGACGCGTGACCTCCTACCCGAGCATCCGGACTGATCTGAAAAACGCCGGGGCGGTCTGGGTCGACGAGGAGGTCGTCGTCGATAAGGGGTTGGTGACCAGTCGCAATCCCGACGACCTGCCGGCCTTCAACGCCAAGCTGGTTGAAGAGGTGGCCGAGGGCCGGCACTGAACCGACGCCGGTTAGGGAAGCAACTCGATCCCGAACTGCCGCACGAGCAGGGCGAACAGGCCGAAGGAAATCAACGTGATCGCCACGCTCGCGAACATGGTCGGCCAGAAGCCCAGTCGTGGCAGGAGGAAGGGAAAGGCGAGAAACATCGGCAACGTTGGCACCACGTACCAGAAGGTGTACCAGGCGTGGTTGGCGATCTTTTCCTGGGGCTGTTCCTCGACGTAGAGCCAGATCAGGGCAAGGACGGTGACCAGCGGCAGGGCGGCGATCAATCCGCCGAGCCGGTCGCTACGCTTGGCGGCCTCGGAGACGAGCACCACGATCGCCGCGGTGGTCAGATACTTCGTGATGATCCAGAGCATGTAGGCTCTCCAATGAGTGGTTGCCTCTCCGGCCGGTCGCGGGGGCGGACACAGGTCTCGAGACCACGCCTCACCCGCCGCACCGCCAATCCCGTTACAACGATACAAGGAGATCCTCATGGCCGATACCGATCCGCGCCGCCGTCATTCCGCCCCCGTGGTCGACGGCATCAACAAGTCCGCCAGCCGCGCGATGCTGCGTGCGGTGGGTTTTCAGGACGAGGACTTCAAAAAGCCGCAGGTCGGCATCGCCTCGACCTGGAGCCAGGTCACGCCCTGCAACGCCCATATCGACAAGCTCGCCGACGCCGCCCGCACCGGCGCGGACGCCGCCGGCGGCAAGGGCGTCATCTTCAACACCATCACCATCTCGGATGGCATCGCCAACGGCACCGAGGGGATGAAGTACTCGCTGGTCTCGCGCGAGGTGATCGCCGACTCGATCGAGACGGTTGCCGGCTGCGAGGGCTTCGACGGGCTGGTCGCCATCGGCGGCTGCGACAAGAACATGCCCGGCTGCATTATCGGCATGGCGCGCCTCAATCGCCCGTCGGTGTTCGTCTACGGCGGCACCATCCTGCCGGGCAAGTGCCACACCGACATCGTCTCGGTGTTCGAGGCGGTCGGCGCCTACTCACGCGGCGAGATCGACCTGCCGCGCCTGGAGGACATCGAGAAAACCGCCATCCCGGGACCCGGCTCCTGCGGCGGCATGTACACCGCCAACACCATGGCCTCGGCGATCGAGGCGCTCGGCATGAGCCTGCCGGGCAGCTCGGCGCAGAACGCGGTCTCCGAGGAGAAACGCGCCGACAGCGAAGCGGCCGGCGAGGCGGTGCTCGACCTGCTGGCGCGTGACATCAAGCCGCGCGACATCATGACCCGCGAAG
>OGCK01000127.1_pt1 | contig 14329 bp, 13 predicted proteins | sample 1570051 | NCBI WGS metagenome assembly OGCK01 (sample SAMN06266181, study PRJEB24510) | hot springs metagenome | isolation source: hot spring sediment | place: USA: Zodletone Spring, Oklahoma | collected 2013-12-03 | reverse complement strand
TTTTTCAAGCAGAAGACGGCATACGAGATCTAGTACGGTCTCGTGGGCTCGGAGATGTGTATAAGAGACAGACTAACGACTAACGATTATTTTATGTTATCATAATAAAAAATATTTAACAAACTAAATAATATAATAAATTAAAAGAAAAAAGAAGGTTTTTAAAATATTTTGTAGAATAATTAAAGTATATTGTTATATAATATAAAAAATACAAGATGAACTTTTATCTATCCAAAAGTTAGTATTAGTATAGGAGTATTATTTAATATGAGAAAAGCGAGTAGGATTTATAAGAGGAAAAGCAGAAGCAATCTGGAAACCTTTATTATCTTAATAGGCGCAATAATCATTTTGGGTGTGGCTTTTAATTTAGCTCGAGATAGGAGTTATATTCCCCCCGAAGAACCGGCAATTATAGAAGAAGGAAAAGTAGAATCTCCACTCGTAGTAAGAGAACCTGAGATACTGCCACAAAAAGAAGCCGAAGAAAAGTTTGAAGAAAAGGAGAAATCTCTAGAGGAAGAAATAACAAAAGAGATTATTTCCGAAGAGAAACCACCCGTTACTGTGCCTAGCCTAAATACGGCTACAAAGATAGAACCCGAAGTAGAAGTAGTAAAGGAATCTAAATTGACCTCTGACCAGAAAGTGTACACTGTTCAAGTAGGAGCTTTCTCCCAAGAAATAAATGCCCGAAATTTAGCGGAAGAAATAAGAGTAAAAGGATACCAGACTTACGTAGTTAAAGGAAAAAGTCTTTATAAAACACAGGTAGGGGAATATAAAAGCTACGAGGAAGCCCAAAACGTATCTCAAAAGTTAAAACAATTGGGTTACCCTATCTTTGTCACCAGTAGATAAGAAGAAAAGGAAATTTTGATTTGAAGAAAACTAACATTCCTTCCGTTACCATTAATCGATTATCTATTTATCACAGATGTTTGGAGAAAATATTAGAAAGGGAAAAAGGAAATCGGTTAAAAATTATTCCTTCATTTGAAATTGCAGAAATGACCGGAATAAATTCAGCACAAATCCGTAAAGACCTGGCTTATTTCGGAGAATTTGGTAAAAGAGGATTAGGGTACCCCTTAGTAGATCTTAACAGAGAATTAAAAAAGATATTAGGATTAGATAAAGAATGGTCAATTATTATTGCCGGAGCAGGGAATTTGGGTAAAGCCTTGGTAAAGTATAAAGGTTTCCAAAAAAGAGGCTTTATCATCAAGGGAATTTTTGATAACAATCGCTCAAAAATTGGCAAGAAACTTGGCCATATTTTTATTTATGATATAAAAGAAATAGAAAAATTTATCTTGACAGAAAAAATAGGAATCGGGATATTGGCAGTACCCGCCGACTCAGCCCAGAAAGTAGCGGATAAAATGGTTGCTGGTGGAGTGAAAGCCGTTTTAAATTTTGCCCCTGTACATATCGTTTTGCCCCCGGAAATTAGAATACATAATGTCGATCTGTCTATTGAATTTGAAGGGTTGACATATTATTTAAACCTGTGATAAAATCATTTTGTATTTCTTGTGATATATTTCACAATAAATGAATAACGAAGATTAAGAAAGATTTATATATTAAATGAATCTTGAGAGAAGGCTTATTATGAAAATTAAAGATTTAATTCGCGTGTTAGATGCGGAAGTGTTATGTGGTGAAGATTTTTTAGATCAGGAAATTACCGATTTTGGTGCATGTGATCTTTTAAGTGATATCTTAGCCTATTCCAAGGATGAATATGTACTCTTAACCGGATTAACCTCTGCGCAGGTGGTTCGTACGGCTGAATTAACCGGAGCCATTGCTATTGTTTTTGTGCGAAGCAAACTACCTCCCCAAGAAGCAATAGGTTTAGCCAAATCTCACCAGATCCCCCTTTTAAAGACGGATAACTTGATGTTTTCTTCCTGTAGAAAAATTGTTGAGGAATTAATGAAAGAAGAGAAAAAGAAATGAGTACGTATTATTCCAAAGAAAAGTTAACCTTAGTTAATGAGCTGATTTACCAAATCAAGGTTAAAGAAGCTATGTCAAAAGAAGTAATCTTTTCTGGGGAAAACGCTACCTTTAGAGAGATTCAATTGCAGCTTAAGGAAAAAAAAATATCCGGAGTGCCTATTCTCGACGAAGAAAAGAATATTATTGGGATCACTAGTATTGATGATGTCATTACTGCCTTTGATAAGGGTTATGTGGATAATAAAATTACTGATTATATGAGTAGAAACGTAATCACTATACCGCAAAATTTTTCAGTAGTTTCGGCAATCAATAAATTGGAAAAATTTAAGGTGGGGAGACTTCCGGTTACTCAATCTTTAAATAGTAAAAAAATTGTTGGCATCATTACGTTGAGTGATATTTTGAATAGATTGTTGGTAGTAGTCCAATCAATTGCCGAAAAGGTGGAAGATAAAGAAATAAAGAATACACAAATTTCCCATGATTCAATTAAAAATATTGTTAAAAAGCCACTTAGGTTTGAAGTCAAAGGAGATGATTTTAATAATGCCGGTAGAGTGGCCAGTATATCCAAAAAATATTTTCAGAACCTGGGAGTCAATAAAGATATTATTCGTAGAATTGCTATTGTCTGCTATGAGGCCGAGATGAATATTTGCCTTCATTCCTTGGGGGGAAGTATAACTATTAAGGTTAATAGTGATAATAATGCAGTAATCTATGCTCATGATAAGGGTCCGGGAATTCCAGATGTTGATCTAGCTCTAAAACCGGGATTTACCACCGCTTCTGAAAAAATCAGAGCTTTGGGTTTTGGTGCTGGAATGGGGCTTCCTAATATCAAAAGGTATGCTGATAAATTAGAGATCAAATCTTCTTTGGAAACAGGGACAGAACTAAAAGCAATAATCGATTTGGGGGTAAAAAATGAAGTTAAGTGAAATAGTTAATCAATGCCAATTAGAAAAAATTGTTTTTTGTAACGATTGTGAGATTGAAAACGGGTATTGTGGAGATTTAATGTCTGATGTTATGGCTCATGCTAAAACGGAATGCATCTGGATCACTATCCAGGCGCACAAGAATAGTATAGCAGTTGCCCTTATCAAAGATATCCAATCTATTGTATTTACTAATAATGTAACGGTAGATAAAGAGGTAATTAAAAAGGCAGAAGAAGAAAAGATTAATTTATTCCGAACCAATAAAGATTCTTTTACTGTATGCGGAGAAATATATTGTCTGATGGAGGCTGAAACTGCAAAGGATTGATTTACATATCCATTCTGCTCTTTCTGCTTGCGGTGATGATATAATGTCACCTCAGCTCATTTTAGAGCAGGCAATTCAGAAAGAACTTAACCTTATATCTATTACCGATCACAATACTATTCAGCATTCAATTTTAGCCTGCAAGCTGAGTGAGAATAGATCTATTCGAGTCATTCCTGGAGTGGAACTAACCAGCCGGGAAGAAGTTCATCTCTTGGCTTATTTTCCCGATGTCGATGCAATTTTAAAAATGGGAAAAGAAATAAAGAGCTATTTACCCGGAAAGAAGAATAATGCTAAAATTTTTGGAAATCAATTATACTACGACCTAAAAGGTGAAATTATCGGAATTGACGATACCTTACGGCAGGTGGCTTTAAATATAGGATTAGATAATTTGGTAGATTTGGTGCATAGCCTAAAAGGAGCTGCTATTCCTGCTCATATTGATAAAGATAGATTTAGCTTGCTCAGTCAATTAGGGTTTTTGGATCCGGAAGCAGATTACGATGCGGTAGAAGTTTCTAAATTCAAATGGAGAAAGGAAAAATTTTATTTGGGCAGTGTCCTGAGCGGTTTTCCGATAATCGCCGGTTCGGATAGTCATGGGATCGAGGATATTGGGCTCTTTTATATGGAGGATAAGCAGGAAAAGATTCGAGATTTTATATCTTTGAAAAATTTTTTTAAGAAGAAGTAAACAATAATGAGAAACCTGGCAGATCACTTATTTGATGTTTTAGAAAATTCCGTAAAAGCTGGAGCTACAGAAGTTAAAATTTTCTTGGAAAACAGAGACAAACTTTTTTTTTGTAAGATAGAAGATAATGGTAGTGGAATCAAAGATGGGGATGTCACCGATCCTTTTATAACCTCACGTAAGACAAGAAGAGTTGGATTGGGACTCCCTCTTTTAAAGCGAGCAGTAGAGAGCACCGGTGGTTTCCTTAAAATACGCAATAGAAAGAAAAGAGGGATAATTTTAAAATTTAAGATAGATATTGCCCATATTGATGCTAAACCTTTTGGGGATATTGCTAGAGCATTTGTAGACGCGATATATAGTTGGCCAGAAGTCAGTTTCTCTATTTTTATTCAAAAGAAAAATAAGCGAAAATCATCAGTTTTTAACAGTAAGAAGATCAGAGAAGTAGTGAGTTGTTCCGAAATGCAACAGAAAGAAGTGCGAGATTTTATTTATGATTCTATAGATCGAGAACTAAAAACAATTAGAATTGATTCCCAATTCGGGATATTTTAAACTGATAGAAATATTTAATAAATATTTTTACCGCTCAGAATCGGAAATTTATCTGAAAGTTATTTAATAAAGTAAAAATGAAGGGGAGGAAGATGAAAAACTTAGAAGAACTAAAAAAAATTAGAGAGAGAGTAAAGAAAGATTTAGAGTTACGTACCGGAAAACATCGAACTAAGATTGTGGTCTGCCTGGGAACTTGTGGTATCGCTGCCGGAGCTCGAGAGACTATGAATGTTCTTATTGATCTTATTGCCAAGAACGATACACCCGATACTATAGTGACAACTGCGGGTTGTGCAGGGTTTTGCGAACAGGAACCCATGATTCAGCTATACATGGAAGGCAGGGAGCAAGTTATTTATGGGAAAGTTGATCAAAAAGCAGCCGAAGAAATATTTGAGAAACACATTTTAAAAGGTGAAATTGTAGAAAAATATCTTTTTTCAAAGGGGAAATAATTATGGCATGTCTTTGCAATGAGAAAGAACTTACTGACTTACAAAAGTATGAACAATTAAAAGAATTTATTAACCAAAATAAGGATAAGAAAGGTTATTTAATTCCGATACTCCATGCAGCACAGGCGATATTTGGATATCTCCCAGCAGAAGTACAAAATTTTGTGGCTAAAGAGACGAATACTCCGGTAAGTGTCGTAACCGGAGTGGTTACTTTTTATTCTTATTTTAAGATTTTCCCAACCGGCAGACATACCATTACCATCTGTTTGGGAACAGCCTGTTACGTGCGTGGTGCGAAAAAAATAGTGGAAGAAATAGAAAAAAAACTGGGTATAAAAATTGGAGAAACCACCGAAGATAGGAGATTTTCTTTGGGGGTACAAAGATGCCTGGGGGCCTGCGGATTGGCTCCGGTTATTATGATCGATAAAGATGTTCACGGTCGGATATCGGCAAAAAAGTTGAATAAAATTTTAGAACAATACAAATAGATAAGGTAGGAAATATTAATATGTATAATTTAAGGGCACATGTTTTGCTTTGTTATGGAGGAGCCTGCATTTCTTCCAATGCGGGGAGCGTTAAAGAAACAATGGAAAAGGCAATAGCTAAAGCAGGGCTTCAAAATGAAGTTGATGTGATCACTACCGGATGTATGGGCACTTGTGAATTAGGCCCGATTATAGTTATCTATCCGGAGGGTGTATTCTATCAGAAAGTCAAGCCCGAAGATGCTGAAGAGATCGTTCGGGAACACCTATTAAAAGGTAGAGTAGTAAAACGTTTATTTTATAAAAAACCGAAAACCGAAGAAATGGTTGAGATGTTTAATAATATAGATTTCTTTAAACTGCAGAGAAAAATAGCTCTACGGAATTGTGGCATGATAAATCCCTTAGAAATTGAAGAGTATATTGCTGCTGATGGATATATGGCTTTGGGGAAAGTGTTAACTGAAATGAGTCCCCAACAAGTCATTGAAGAGATTAAAAAATCGGGCCTGAGAGGACGAGGCGGAGCAGGGTTCCCTACCGGTTTAAAATGGCAATTTACTGCTGCCTCACAGGGTAAACAAAAATATGTATGTTGTAATGCAGATGAAGGTGATCCCGGTGCCTTTATGGATAGGAGTATTTTAGAGGGAGATCCCCATAGTGTAATGGAAGCTATGATGATCTGTGGATATGCCATTGGAGCGGATCAGGGCTATATTTATGTCAGAGCTGAATATCCTTTAGCAATAGAAAGATTATCAGTTGCCATTGGACAAGCAAGAAAAAATGGCCTTTTGGGAAAAAATATTTTAGGTACTGGCTTTAATTTTGATATGGAGCTTAGAATGGGGGCAGGCGCTTTTGTCTGTGGTGAAGAAACCGCACTAATGCGTTCCATAGAAGGGAAGAGAGGGCAACCTCGTCCAAGACCTCCTTACCCCGCTCAAAAAGGATTATTTGAATGTCCTACAGTATTAAATAATGTAGAAACATTTGCCAATATCCCCTATATCATTTTAAATGGTGCGGATGATTTTGCTTCTGTGGGAACAGAAAAGAGCAGAGGTACAAAAGTATTTGCTTTAGCCGGTGATATAAATAATACCGGACTTATCGAAATTCCTATTGGAATGCCTTTGGGAACAATTATCTATGATATCGGAGGGGGAATCCCTAATAATAAAAAATTAAAAGCAGTGCAAATTGGTGGCCCTTCGGGAGGTTGTATACCGGCTGAACATCTAAATGTAAGAGTTGATTATGAAGCACTAAAGGAACTTGGGGCTATTATGGGTTCGGGTGGATTGATTATTATGGATGAAGATACCTGCATGGTCGATCTAGCCCGTTACTTTATGGAATTTATTCAGGAAGAATCTTGCGGAAAATGTACTCCCTGTCGGGAAGGTACGCGGATTATGTTAAATATTCTCGAAAGGATCTGTAAGGGAAAAGGGAAAATGGAAGATTTAGATACTCTGGAAGAATTATCCTCTCAGATAAAACAGACTTCTCTTTGTGCATTAGGTCAAACTGCTCCTAATCCCATAGAAGCAACTTTGAGATATTTTAGAGAAGAATATATCGAACATATTCGGGATAAAAAATGCCGGGCGGGAGTATGTGCAGAACTTGTATACTCTCCCTGTTCCAATGAATGTCCTGCTTCGGTAAATGTACCTGGATACCTTGCTTACACCAAGGAAGGCAATTTTAGAAGAGCCTTGGAAATACATTTAAAGAATAATCCTTTTCCTGCGGTCTGTGGACGGGTGTGTCCTCATCAATGTGAAGCCAAATGTAGAAGAAAGGATCTTGATTCAGCAGTCAGTATTCGTTCTGTAAAACGATTCATGGCTGATTCAATAGACGATTATGTAACATGTTTTCCTGAAAAACAAAATTCTAAGGGAATAAAAGTAGCGGTTATTGGCTCTGGTCCATCCGGACTATCTAATGCCTATTTTCTTACTATGCTGGGGTACGAGGTTACTGTTTTCGAATCCGAAGCTAAAACAGGAGGAATGCTAACTTATGCTATCCCTTCCTATAGACTTCCTAAAAATATAGTGGAAAAAGAAATTAAAGCCCTATCTCAATACGGAGTAAAGATAAAAACCAATACCAAAATTGGTAAAGATTTCACCATTGATGAACTTAGGAAACAAGATTTTAAAGCCTTTTATGTTGCTGTAGGAACAGCAGATTCAATTATGCCCCCGATTGAAGGTATAGATGGGAATGATAAAGTGATGAGCGGATTGGATTTTTTGTATAAAATCAATAATAATGAGAAGATCGCTATAGGTCAGGAGGTAGTTGTCATTGGGGGAGGAAATACTGCGATAGATGCAGCTAGAACTGCCAGGAGAATGGGAGCAGATGTAACCATCGTTTATCGCCGAACCAGAGAGGAAATGCCTGCAGAGATTGAAGAAATTAAGGAAGCAGAAAATGAGGGAATAAAAATTCAACTTCTTCAAAATATCAAAACAGTTAAACCAAACTCTAACCATAAAGTAACCGTCGAATTGGTAAATATGCGGCTTGCTGAGTTTGATAAATCTGGCAGACGAAGACCTATTGAAATAGAAACATCTTCTTTTACGAAAGAAGTAAGCTTTTTAATTTTAGCCATTGGACAGAGACCATCTTTAGATGGTTTATTTGATAATGAATTGGTTAAATTGAATAGAGACAGAACGATCTGTTGTTCTTCTCACCAGGGAGAAACTATGTCTGAAGATATTTTCGCTGGTGGCGATGTAGTAACCGGTCCATCTACTGTAGTAGAGGCAATAGCTCAAGCGCAGGGAGCAGCTGAAGCCATTGATAAATATTTAAGCGGTGGCCAAGAAGAGTATCCCTGGAATATTATGGATCCGATTGAAGTAGAATTCGACCCCGAAAAAGAGCCAGTAAAATATGAACGGTCAAAAAATATTCTAATTCCAGTGGGAGAAAGAATTTCTTTTACTGAAGTCGAAAAGACCTGGGAAAGTGATATTGCTTGCAAAGAATCCGAAAGATGCTTGCGCTGTGAATTTAAGAAAGAAGAGGAGTGATTATGACAATAAAAGAAATTGTAAATAAATATGGGAACAAAAGAGAGAATTTGCTGCAGATTTTACATGATATTCAGAACCAAAGTCTCCAGAATTATATCAGCGAAGAAAATATCAAAACGCTAAGTGAAAACATGAAGATACCCTTATCCGATATTAAAGGGACTGCTTCTTTTTACACCATGTATAGCTTTACTCCACGTGGCAAATATATCATTAGAGTTTGCGATAGTCCTCCTTGCCATTTATTAGGAGCCCAAACGATTTTCAAAGCTATAGAAACGAAATTAGGTATTAAAGAAGGAGAGACAACTCGAGACGGACTTTTTACTTTAGAAGGGACTAGTTGTTTAGGAATCTGTGGGGTAGCTCCAGCCATGATGATTAATGATGAAGCCTATGGGAATTTAAATGAAAAGAAGATCAATGAAATATTAGAACAAATTCAGGAAAAGGAGAGGAAATAACCATGACAAAAAGGAATATCGCCCAAATTTTGATAAGTATTGATGGAAATTCTGTCCTTTCCGGAGCAAGAAAGATAAAGACAAAATTAATTATCGAGCTAAACAAGCAAGGTCTTTCTGAACAAATTCAGGTAGTTGAAACCGGGAGTTTTGGACCAATTAATAAAGGAGTAGTTGTCGGCATTTATCCGACAGGGGAAATGTATGGGAATGTAACCGAGGAAGATATTACAGAATTTATTCAAGAAAGATTTATTAAAGGAAGACCTTATGAAAAACTACTTCTTGCTGAAAAATTACATCCAGAAATAGAATTATCCGAAAATGATTCCCGAAAAGTGCAATATTACGGAAGAATTGTTTTGGATAACTGTGGAAGAATTGACCCGGAAAACATTGAAGAATACATAGGAGTAGGTGGATATGAAGCATTGGGAGTTGTTTTAAAAGAAAAAACATCATCAGAAGTGATACAAATAGTAAAAGATTCCGGATTACAAGGAAGAGGGGGTGCCGGTTTTCCTACAGGCTTAAAATGGTCTTTTGCTGCAAAGGCGAAAACAAATCCAAAATATATTATTTGTAATGCTGATGAGGGAGAACCGGGCACCTTTAAGGATCGTTTAATAATGGAAGGAGACCCTCATAAAGTTTTAGAAGGAATGGCTATCTGCGGTTATGCTATAGGGGCTAATACCGGTTATATTTATATCCGCGGGGAATACCAATTATCCATCCAAAGATTAAAAAAAGCGATAGAAGATGCTGAAAAATTAGGCCTTTTAGGAAAAAATATCTTTGGAACAGATTTTGATTTCGAGGTAAAGATTAAGATCGGAGCAGGTTCTTATGTCTGTGGAGAAGAGACAACTCTTTTAAATTCTATGGAGGGTTTTAGAGGACAACCAAGATTTAAGCCGCCTTTTCCCGCCGAATCTGGATTTTTAGCTAAACCCACTAATGTAAACAATGTAGAGACCTTTGCAAATATTGCTCCGATTATTTCGAATGGTGCCGAATGGTTTAGAAAATTTGGGACAGAAAATTCTCCAGGTACTAAAGTTTATGCAGTATTAGGACACGTAAATCGTCCAGGTGTAGTAGAGGTTCCTATGGGAGTAACCCTAAGGGAGATTATTTACGATTATGCGGGGGGAATATCTTCAGGGAATTTTAAAATGACTCAAATAGGAGGTACTGCCGGTAATATTCTTTCTGCTAAATTTTTAGATATCCCTCTTGATTTTCAATCTTTAAAAGAAGGTGGTTATAGTCTGGGATCGGGTGCTATATTAATCATGAATGAATCAGTATCCGTGATAGATTTTATAAAATGCTGTATGAAATTTTTCGTTCATGAATCTTGTGGTAAGTGTACTCCTTGTCGGGAAGGCACCAGATATATCTATGAAATATTAGATAAAATTGATTCGGGAAAAGGTAAGGTTGAAGACTTAGAAACCTTGAAATTATTAGGAGAAAATATGCAAGATGCTTCTTTCTGTCCACTGGGTCAAAGTGCTCCTAATTCTTTATTAAATTCGTTAAATTTTTTTCCTGAAGAGTACTACAATCTGTTAATGAAGTAAATCTTCTTTTAATAGAAATACAAAGCTAATAAAAAGCTTTGATAAACATTATAAAGATAAAAATTAAAAATCTTAGATAAATAAAATAAGGAGAATAAATTCATGATGAAAGAAGTGAAAATAACTATCGATGGAAGGGAGGTAATGGTGCAAGAGGGGAAGACCGTATTAGAAGTAGCTACAGAATTAGGTATTAAGATACCTACCCTATGTGCTATGCCTGAACTTGGATTTACCCCTGGCTCTTGCCGAGTTTGTGTAGTAGAGATAGAAGGATTACCAACCTTAGCAGCTTCTTGTGTTTATCCGGTAAGAGAGGGTCTAATCATCCACACCCATAGCGAAAGAGTTATTAAAGCTCGTAAAATAGTATTGGAGCTTTTAATAGCTAGTCATCCTCTGGATTGTATGACCTGTGAGAAAAATGGCTCTTGTGACTTGGAGGATTTAGCATATGAATTAGGAGTAAAGCAGTCGAGATTTGAACGAAGTAAAAACCAGATACCCTTGGATGAATCCAATCCTTTTATTGTTCGGGATTTGAATAAGTGTATTTTATGTGGTAGATGTGTAGAAATGTGTAATGAAGTTCAACAAACGCATGCTATCGATTTTGGATATCGAAGCTCACAAACAAAGATTATTGCTGACGTAGATGTTGGTTTAAGATATTCAGCATGTGTTTCATGCGGGCAGTGTGTGGCGGTTTGCCCAGTCGGTGCTTTAATTGACAAAGCCGCTCAAGGGAAAGGAAGAGCCTGGGAGTTTGAAAAAGTAAAAACTACCTGTAATTATTGTGGATGCGGATGTAATTTTGATTTTAATATTAAAGACGGAAAAGTAGTAAAAGTTACTTCTAATTCCGAGAGTGCAGTAAACGGAATTAATCTCTGTGTTAAAGGACGTTTTGGTTATGACTATATTCATCGAGATGATCGATTGACAACTCCTTTAATTAGAAAAAATGGACAATTAGAAAAGGCATCCTGGGAAGAAGCTCTTCAGTTAGTTAGCGACAAATTCAATCAAATTAAAAAGGAAAATGGTAGTGATAGTTTAGCCGTTCTTTCCTCTGCCAAATGTACGAATGAAGAAAATTATCTTCTCATGAAATTTGGACGAGCCGTTTTGGGAACGAATAATGTTGACCATTGTGCTCGTTTGTGTCATTCGGCAACGGTGGCTGGTTTGGCTCAAGCTTTTGGTAGTGGAGCAATGACTAATTCTATAAAAGAAATTGCTCAAGCTTCAGCTATTTATTTAACCGGATCGAATACAACTGAGAATCATCCTATTATTGCCTTAGAGATTAAAAATGCAGTTACAAAAAATGGTGCAAAATTAATCGTTGCTGATCCTAGGGAAATTGAATTAGCTAAATATGCCACTTTATGGTTAAGGCAGCGTCCTGGTACGGATGTAGCTCTTTTTAATGGGTTAATGAATGTCATCATTACTGAAGGCTTGGAAGATAAGGAATTTATTGCTGAGAGAACCGAAGGTTATGAAGAAATGAAAAAAAACGTCCTTAAATTTACTCCGGATATAGTAGAAAAAATAACCGGTGTGCCTGCTGAAGATATTCGAAAAGCAGCTAGGATTTATGCCTTGTCTCCTAATGTATCTCTTATTTATTCCATGGGCATTACTCAGCATACTACCGGTACAGATAATGTATTATCGACTGCTAATATCTCAATGCTTACTGGTAATGTAGGCAAGGAGAGTGCAGGAGTGAATCCTTTACGGGGACAAAGTAATGTACAGGGAGCTTGTGATTTGGGAGCGTTACCCAATGTTTACTCGGGTTATCAAAGTGTGGCTGATCCCAAGGTGCAGGAGAAATTTTCCCAAGCTTGGGGAGTTGATTTATCCGATAAAGTAGGATTAACTGTAGTTGAAATATTGAACGCTGCCTACGAAGGGAAAATAAAAGGCATATTTATTATGGCAGAAAACCCAGCCATGTCTGATCCGGATTTAAACCACGCTCGGGAAGCACTAAAAAGAACAGAATTTTTAGTGGTTTCTGATGTCTTTATGACTGAAACCACTGAGTTTGCTGATGTGGTTTTACCGGGAGTTACTTTAGCCGAAAAGGATGGGACCATAACTAATACAGAAAGGAGAGTGCAAAGGATAAGAAAAGCTATTGAACCAGTAGGGGATTCAAAGCCGGAATGGCAGATTATTAGTGAGTTAGCTCAAAAGATGGAATATAATATGAGCTATAATAACCCGGCAGAAATTATGGAAGAAATTGCCAGTCTTACACCTATTTATGGTGGAATGTTTTATAATCGATTGGATAACGGGGGATTACAATGGCCTTGTCTGGATGCGAATCATCCAGGAACCAAGTATCTGCATAAAGGAAAATTCAGTAGAGGTAAAGGAAAATTCTCAGTGGTGGAATTTAAAGAAGCTGCCGAACTGCCGGACGAAGAGTATCCCTTACTCCTTACTACCGGACGAGTATTATATCATTTCCATACAGGGACTATAACGCGAAGATCAAAAGGACTAAACGAAATTTATCCGGAAGCATTAGTGGAAATTAATCCTCAAGATGCAGAAGACCTAAGGGTTAAAGATGGAGAATTTGTAGAGGTAGCCTCTCGTCGTGGAAAAATTAGAGCTAAGATCCAAGTTACTGAAAAATCTGGAAAGGGAGTTGTTTTCATGAGCTTTCATTTTCATGAAGCCGCTGCTAATCTACTTACCAACGCTGCTCTTGACCCTGTTTCCAAGATTCCAGAGTATAAAGTGTGTGCTATAAACATAAAGAAAATATCCTAAATAAAGGTTAAAGAGGAGGAAATAAAAATGAGTACAGAAAAGGAAAAAATTCAGATCGTACAGGAAATTGCCCCTGCATGTAATCCACCGGCAGGTGTGGCTAATGCTTTTTGTGCAATAGGTCAAAAGAAAACCGGTTTGTCCTGGATTCAGATGATGATTTTAGGAATTTTAGCGGGTGCTTTTATTGGTTTTGGTTCGGAGCTGGCAACAATGGTCAGCTTTGATGCTGCTAAATTTGTGGGAGTAGGAATTAGTAAATTCCTATTTGGAAGTGTTTTTGCAGTAGGACTTATTTTGGTCGTTATTGCCGGAGCCGAGTTATTTACCGGAAATAACTTAATTGTAGTTGGCACCTTAAATGGTGATGTGACCATTAAAAAACTGCTTAATAGTTGGTTTTGGATTTATATAGCTAATTTTATAGGTTCACTATTATTGGTTTGGATCATGTTTGCTACAGATCTTTGGAAAACTGGTGATTTTGCTGTAGGGGCTAAAGCTTTAGCCATTGCCAACGGAAAAGTTAATCTTACCTGGGGTTCAGCTTTTGCTCGCGCTATTGGGTGTAACTGGTTAGTATGTTTAGCGGTTTGGTTGGCAGTTGCTGCTAAAGATGTAGCAGGAAAAATACTTGCCATATATTTCCCTATTATGGCTTTTGTTGCTAGCGGATTTGAACATTGCGTGGCAAATATGTATTTTGTACCTATGGGATTGATGTTAAAAGGCAATGTTGATGTAGTAGCCGCGGCTGGTCTTGCCGGAAAATTAACCAACCTTACTTGGGGAGGATTTATCGCCAACAATTTAATTCCCGTTACTTTGGGAAATATTGTCGGTGGAGCTTTCTTTGTAGCTGCCTTATACTGGGTAGTTTCTGTCTCTTATACACATCTCCGAGCCCACGAGACCGTACTAGATCTCGTATGCCGTCTTCTGCT
>OGCK01000126.1_pt1 | contig 14365 bp, 16 predicted proteins | sample 1570051 | NCBI WGS metagenome assembly OGCK01 (sample SAMN06266181, study PRJEB24510) | hot springs metagenome | isolation source: hot spring sediment | place: USA: Zodletone Spring, Oklahoma | collected 2013-12-03 | reverse complement strand
TTCAAGCAGAAGACGGCATACGAGATCTAGTACGGTCTCGTGGGCTCGGAGATGTGTATAAGAGACAGGTTAAATCCCATACACATATTTACTACCTGCTACCAAGGTATTTTATTTTAGTGAAATGCCATATTTTATCTTGACATATCTATATTTAGTGTATTATTATAAATACAATCCTACATTTAGGGGTGCAAGATGAAGTGTCCTTATTGTGGTTATTACGATACCGGAGTAATTGAATCCCGACATATAGAAAATGAATTGGTAATTAGAAGAAGAAGGATTTGCAAAAAATGTAATAAAAGATTCACCACTTATGAAAGAGTGGATCTAATTCCCCTAATGGTAATAAAAAAAGATAATCGAAGGGAACCTTTTTCTCGCGAAAAGATCACCAACGGTATTATCAAAGCCTGTGAAAAAAGACCAATTAGTATAGACATTATCAATAATCTAGTAAACAGCATAGAAGAGACCATAAAAAGTGGAGGAGTTGATGAAGTTAAGAGTGATCTGATTGGTGAATTGGTTATCTCTAAATTACGAGATTTAGATGAAGTAGCCTACGTAAGATTTGCCTCGGTATACAGGCAATTTAAAGATTTAAGCAGCTTCGTAAAAGAAATAAGAAAGATTAGTAAATAGATATAGATTTACTTTTATAGGAATTCCCTTTCCCCGAAAGGATTCGATTTATTGAATCCGCAGGGAAACAAGCAGACAAATCCAGCCCTACCTTAATTGCTCTATAAAAAGAATTTTGAGGTTCCGAGTCACAATTTTCTTAAATCAATGCACAATAAGCAATACAATAAATTAATTACCGGTTAAAAAGATTTATTTTATAATGAGGTTTCAAAATGATAAAGACCATTAAAAAAAGAGAAGGTCAATTAGTAGACTTTGATAAAAAGAAGATAACCGGAGCTATTTTTTCCGCAATGTTAACAGCAGGGGAAGAAGATAAAACTGTATCAGAAAAAATAGCTGACCAAGTCATTATAAAATTAGAGAAAAAATTTGAGAATAAGGTCCCTCAAGTGGAAGAAGTACAGGATATAGTAGAAGAAACATTGATTCAAGAGGGAATGGTAAAGGTAGCCAAGGCGTACATTTTGTATCGGGACAAGCGAAGGAGAATCAGAGAAAGTTTAAAAGTCAGAAAAAAAATAAAGAACCACAAAAATATGACCGATCTTTCCTTGTTGGTTTCTACCCCCACCTCCGAGACCATTTCTCCTTGGGGAAGGCAAAAAATTATTCAAGCTCTGGTCAAGGAAGCCGAGCTACCTTTAAATGTTTCTGTAAAGATAGCTAAGGCAGTAGAAAATAAGATAGTCGATTTAAATTTGAGTGAGATTTCTACTTCTTTGATTAGAGAATTGGTAGATAATGAGCTTTTTACCATGGGGTATGAACAAAAGTGGAGGAAGCAAAAGGTCATCGGAATGCCTACTTTTGATCTGAAACAATTGTTTTTATCCAAGAGTAAGGAAAACAGTAATATTGGAACCAATAATCCGGAAGCCATAAACTTAACTATTGCCGAAAACACCATCAAACAATATATGTTGCAGGAAGTGTTTTCTAAAGAAATAGCAGATGCCCATTTAAAAGGATGGATCCATATTCATGATTTAGGCTACCCTAGAATTTATTGTTCCGGTCATTCTCTCGAATTTTTGAAAAAATATGGTCTTGAATTGGAAAATTTAGATACTTCTTCTGCTCCAGCTAGGCATACCAGGACCTTAACCGGACATTTAAATACTTTTTTGGCTTCCATGCAAGCCTACTATGCGGGTGCTTTAGGTATCGGTTATTTAAACATCATGTACGCTCCTTTTTTGGTAGGTTTGACTTTTAAAGAAATAAAACAAGAAGCTCAATATTTAATATTCAGCGGTTCGCAAAATGCCTTTTCCAGAGGTGGGCAAAGTCTTTTTCTGGATTTTAATGTCCACCTCGGTATTCCTAATTATCTGGTAAATATACCAGCAATCGGGCCAGGAGGCAAATATACCGGAAAAACTTATGGAGAATATCAGAAAGAATCCCAGTTATTTTTAAGAGCTTTAATGGAGGTTTGGAAAGAGGGGGATTATCACGGAAAGGTATTTGCTTTTCCCAAGATGGATTTACACATCGATAACCAATCTTTCGAGGAACCGGAACAGATAAGATTATTAAAATATGCCTGTGAAATAGCTTCTGAGAACGGTTCACCTTATTTCATTTTTGATAGGGAAGATATAAGTTTAGCTGCTTGTTGCCGGCTAAAAACAGAAATAACCGATCAGGAAATGATAAAATACCCGGAAAAGTTAAGATTTGCTGGGATACAGAATGTTACTATCAATTTACCGCAATGTGCCTATAGGGCTTTTCCTGATAATATGATTTCCGGATCGTTTCATGACGTAAAAAATGCAAATGTCCTAGCCTTATTTTTGGAAAAAATTGATCAAGCTTTGTGTTTGGCGGTTCGAGCTCACTTGCAGAAAAAAAAGTTTTTGGGGATGATGATGGAAAATCCCAGTGGACCTTTATGGCAAATAGGCAAGTTAGCCCAGGATGGAAAACCTTACGTAAATTTAGATGAAGGAACTTACTTAATAGGATTAATCGGATTGAACGAAGCAGTCCAGTATATTACCGGAAAACAACTTCATGAAAACGAGGATGTTTTTAAATTAGGATTAAAAATAGTATCCTTTATGAGTTTAAAATGCAGAGAATATAGTAAAAAATATAATTTGAAATTATCCCTGGAGGAATCTCCCGCTGAAAGCGCGGCTGGAAGGTTAGCAAAAATCGATTTACAGGAATTTCCCAATAGTGAGAAAGTTATAAAAGGAAATTCCAATGGAGACGAAAGTTATTATACTAATAGTATCCATTTTGCTGCTTCAGCACCGGTAGATTTGATCACTCGAATTATTAAGCAGAGTAAGTTTCATCCTTTAATAAAGAGCGGAGCCATAATTCATGCTTTTGTAGGAGAAAATCAACCTTCACCGGAGAGTATCTATAATTTAATCAAAAAAGTTTGGAGACATACTAAATGTTCCCAACTTACTATTTCCCCCGAGTTTACCATATGCAATATCTGCAGTGAAGTAAGCAGAGGATTACAGGAGAATTGTAGCGGATGTGGGAGTGGAGATGTATATGGAGTAACTAGAATAGTAGGATATTATAGTAAAATAACTAACTGGAATAAAAATAAGATTGGTGAACTAAAGGATCGGCATTCCGGAAATTATAATATAAATTAGTAGTTAGTGAATAGCAGAACTAACGTAGGACTTATAAAATAACCAGGTATCGATTATATACAAGCAGAGGCAAAAAGAAAATATAGTAATAATTAATAAGCGATTAGCAAAAACAAAAGAATTGGCTATTTAGTTTGATGTCAGTAATTTCTTGACTAATTACTCAACTATGCAATAAAATTTAGAAGAGAGAAAAAATACTATGAAAATAAAAATATTCTGGCAAAATAACTGTCCTCATTGTCCACAAGCCAAAAAGATAGGAGGTCAATTAGAAAAAGAGGCAGAAGTTCAATATTTTGATGTAGATACGGTTGATGGGTTGGGGGAAGCTAGCTTTTATGATATTGTCTCCACTCCTTCGATAGTGCTCTTGGACCAGAATGATCATGAAATTAAAATATGGAGAGGAAAAACCCCTCCACTGGAGGAAATTAGAAAGGAAGTAACCTTTTGAGTATTGCTATTAAGCAAATGATAAAAACCTCTCTAATTGATTGGGAGGGGAAAATTGTTTCTACTTTATATCTTCCTGGATGTAATTTTAGATGCCCCTTCTGCTATAATGTTGAATTAATATTACATCCGGATCATCTTAAAAATATTCCCCAAAAAGAAATAGACAATTATCTCCTGGAGAGGAAAGATTTTATCGATGGTATATGCATGAGCGGAGGAGAACCTACCCTATACTCGCATTTACCTGAATATTTTAAAGGATTGAAAGAAAAAGGTTTCTTAGTCAAGCTGGATACCAATGGTACTAATCCGGAGTTGCTAAAAAAGCTTCTAAATTTTAATTTGGTGGATTTTATTGCTCTTGATATTAAGTCATCGTTAGATCCGGATAATTATTTCAAGGCAGCGTGCATTCAAGATGAAATAATAATAGAGAAGATAAAAGACAGTATTGAATTGATCATGAACTCTAATATCGATTATGAATTTCGTACAACTGTGGTACCTTTATTACATTCTGAAGAGACTATTATGGAGATTGCTAAGTATATTAGTGGAGCAAAAAAATATGTATTACAGAACTTCTCTCCTTTAGAGATGACCCTCGATCCTTCTTTTCAAAAAATAAAATCCTATTCCACCGAAAAGATGCAAGAATTGTCGGATAAAGCGAAAAAGTATGTGCCAAATTGTTATTGGAGATGAGGGCAGCGATTGACCAATTCTCAAATTTACCAATTCACCGATTGAATTGGTTAAATATTCGTTACACATCACTTAACGCTTATTACTATATTTTATTATTATGTTTAATTTGTATTTAGAGTCATTTTTTGTGAAAAAAATACAATTATTTTTAAAAAAGAAGGATTTTTTAGATAAATGTTGTATTATAAAAAAAAGTTTTATTTTTGACAAAATATGTTATACTATACAAAGATATTTTGACCAGAGATTATTACAATTAAATAATTTTTTTCTGTATGAAAGTAATGGGAGAGATCTTATCGGTTACCGAAAAGAAGCCGAAGGGGCAAGATGTAGATTACATTTAAACTCTCAGGCAAAAGGACCATTACCGGACAGAACTCTGGAAAGTTTTTTAATAAACACCGAAGGGGTAATTTCCCATATTATGGAAAAATCTCTCAGGTAAAAAGACAGGGTAAGAAATTCCGCAGGAACATCTTACCCTTTTTTATTTTTTTTAAGATAGGCAGTTTAAAATATTTATTAAAAGTAGAGATAATTTGAATCAGGATTTTGAATTAAAAGAACTTGGACAAATAAAATATTTAAAGTGTCGAGGATTAGACAGAACTAACTTGTTAGTTAATGCTTTTTCTACCCGGGTAGGCGGAGGAAGCAGAACTCCCTTTGATAGCCTTAATTTATCTTATAATGTAGGCGATGAAGAAAACCGCGTGGCAGAAAACCGAAAAATAATTTTGAATGCTTTAAATATTGATTATCGTACCACGGTAAATGCCCAACAAGTCCATAAAGAAAAAATAAGTATAGTAAAAACAAAAGATAAGGGCAAAGGTGCCTTCAAATATTCAAGGGGGATTGCACAAACTGATGCCTTAATGACAGATATCCCCGGTATACCCCTGGTTATGTGTTTTGCTGATTGTGTTCCTATTTTTATTTTAGATCCGGTTAAAAAGGTTATTGCTTTAATTCATAGCGGAAGAAAGGGAACAGAGTTGGAATTAGCTTTAAAAACTTTGTTTAAGATGAAAAAAATCTTTAATGTTAACCCCCAATCCTGCTTGGCTGCCATTTTTCCTTCCATTGGTGCTTGCTGTTACCATATAAAAGAAGAAAATAAAATTGATAACTATTGGTTAAAGAAAGATAAAAATAAAAACCTGCAAATTTCCCGGCAAAATAAAAACGGTTGGAGCCTTGATTTAAAAAAAGCAAACTATGGGCAATTGATTGAAGGAGGAGTAGAAAAAAAGAATATTTTTATCAGTGAGATTTGTACCGCAGATCATCCTGAACTTTTCTTTTCCTATCGAAGAGATAAAGGAATAACCGGCCGTATGGCTGCTATATTTATGTTGAAGTAAAATTTAAATTATTATGATCATATGAGAATAACGGGAGGAATGTATGAGGATAAAAAAACATCCCATTTTAGAATTTTGCCAAAAAGAAAAGATAAGATTTACCTTAGATGGGAAAGAATTGGAAGGTTATAAAGGTGAGCCCATTGCTTCTGCTTTGGTAGCTGCCGGTATAAAAGTATTAAGCAGAAGCATTAAATATAAACGTCCGAGAGGTTTTTTTTGCGCAATTGGAAAATGCTCAGCCTGTTTAATGAAAGTAAATGGTATCCCCAATGTCAGAACCTGTGTGACTAAATTGGAAGAAGGAATGAGAGTAGAAACCCAAAAAGGAAAAGGTGATTTCAATTGAAAACAACAGATATAGCAATTATCGGAGGAGGCCCAGCAGGACTATCAGCTGCTATCTACGCTGCTTCTCTAGGGGCAAAAGTAACCCTAGTTGATGATGGTTTAGAATTGGGTGGACAATTAATAAAACAAACCCATAAATTTTTCGGTTCCGAAAAACAATTTGCCGGGATCAGGGGAATAAAGATTGCTGAAAAGATGATACAGGACCTGAAAACCTATGATAATGTTGAAGTAATCGCTAATTCTACGGTTACCGGCTATTACGAAGATGAGGTCATAACCATTGTCCAGGGAGTAAATGGTGAACTATTGGAAAAACTAAAAGCTAAAAGAATAATTGTGGCTACCGGAGCGTTGGAAAATATGTTACCTTTTGTTAATAACGATTTGCCCGGAGTCTATGGTGCCGGAGCGGTACAGACCTTGATGAATCTTTATGGTGTAGTTCCTGGTAATAATGTTTTAATGGTAGGTGCCGGCAATATTGGCCTGATTGTAAGCTATCAGCTATTACAGGCTGGGATTAAGGTAGAGGCCATTGTGGAAGCTCTTCCCAAGATAGGTGGGTACCTGGTACATGCCTCTAAGATTAGACGTTTGGGCGTACCTATATACACTTCTCATACTCTAAAAGAAGTGTCAGGTAAGGATTGCGTAAAAAAAGCAGTCATTGCTGGTATTAATCGAAATTTTGAATTTATTCCCGGCACAGAAAAAGAACTGGAAGTGGATACCATATGTCTGGCTGTAGGTTTATCTCCACTCTCTGACCTGCTCTGGCAGGCCGGCTGTCAGATGAAATATATTCCCGAGCTTTGCGGCTATGTAGCCTTAAGGGATGAAAATCTTAGATCTAGTATCAATAAGATCTACATTGCCGGAGATGTGGCCGGTATCGAAGAGGCCAGTAGTGCCATGTTGGAAGGTCAAATAGCCGGTTTGAATGCTGCAGTAAGCCTGGGATATCAATGTGATAATTATATACAGCAAAACAAAAAGCTAAAAGAAGAGTTAAAAGAACTGAGAAACAATCCTTTAAGTGAGGGGATAAGGGTAGGCATAGAAAAAGCCTTGATAAAAGGGGGAAAATAAGTAACTATGTTAGAAAGAACTGGTATACCCACGGATAATGATTTAGAAAAAGTCATTCCGGATAAAAAAAGATTAGATCAAGGTCCGGTAGTTATCATAGAATGCTTCCAAAAAATTCCCTGCGACCCTTGTGCCATTTCCTGTAAGTTGGGGGCGATAAAACCCTTTAAGGATATCAATGATTTGCCGCAGGTCGATTTTAACCGATGTACCGGCTGCGGGATCTGTATAAGTTTCTGTCCCGGTCTGGCTATATTTGTTATAGATATGAATTATTCAGATAAAAAATCCTTGATAAAACTGCCGTATGAAATGTTACCCTTACCGGAAAAGGGAGAAGAAGTGTATGCTCTGGATAGAGCAGGTGTTATACTGGGTAAGGTTAAGGTAGCAAGAGTTTTAAAGACGAAAAACAAGACCAACATCCTATCTCTGGAGGTTCCAAAAAACATGGTCATGAACGTAAGAAGTATCAAAGTGGAGGACAAAAATAATGAAAGATGAGATCATCATTTGTCGATGTGAAGATGTTACCTGGGGCGAAATCAGACAAGCTTTGGAAAAAGGCTATACTACACTTGATGAGGTAAAAAGGATTACCCGGGCAGGGATGGGAAGATGTCAGGGTACTACTTGCCGCAGGATTTTGCTAAGGGAAATTGCCAAGTTTTACCATAAAAAGATAGAAGATGTAGCCGTACCAACCTTTCGACCTCCCACCAAACCGGTAAAATTAGGAACTCTAGCAGGTGACGAGGATGAATAAAAGAGCAAATGTAGTCATCATAGGTGGAGGAATTGTCGGTTGCAGTATCGCCTATAATTTAGCCAGAATGGGATGTAAGAATATAGTCTTATTTGAAAAAAATACTTTAGCCAGTGGGGCGACCGGAAGATGCGGAGCAGGGATTAGACAGCAGTTTGGGACCGAAATGAATTGTATTCTGGCTCGGGAGAGTATAAAAATATTCGAGAATTTAAGTCAAGAACTGGATTATGATATCGAACTCAATCAAGGCGGATATCTAATACTGGCTTATACCGAAAAAGAAGTCAATCAGTTCAAGAAAAACATAACATTGGAACAATCATTGGGCATTAACGCTAGGTTAATTACCATGCAGGAAGCCCAGGATATTGTCCCTCCTTTAAATACGGAAGGATTACTAGGTGCCACCTTCTGTCCTACTGATGGTCACGCCAATCCCTTTAATACTAATTTTGCATATGCAGAGGCAGCCCAAAGGTTAGGGGTAAAGATTAATAATTTTACCGAAGTAAAAGAAATTAAGATCGAAAATGATAGAATAGCATCAGTTAGAACTAATCAGGGAGAAGTATTCACGCCCATTGTAATCAATGCTGCCGGTGGTTATGCTTCCGAAATAGGAAAAATGGTCGGAGTAGACATACCGGTTTACTCACAAAGGCATCAAATTTTAATCACTGAACCGATTGACCCTCTATTTAGACCGATGCTAATGTCTTTCTCCGCTAATTTTTACTGTCAGCAAACTCCTCATGGGAGTATTATTATGGGCTTTGGCGATCCCAATGAACCCAAAGGTCACGATATAGGTTCAAGTTGGCAGTTTGCTCACGAGATGGCCCAAAAGATCACCGCAGTCGTTCCTTTATTAAAAGAAGTGAGTATGGTAAGACAATGGTCAGGCTTATATAATATGAGTCTTGATTCTCAACCGATATTGGGAGAGCATCCCCGGATAAAGGGCTTTTATATGGCAGTAGGCTTCAGCGGACATGGATTTATGCTAGCCCCTATAGTCAGCCGGCTTATGGCAGAGTTAATACTGAAGAGTCAGCCTTCTATCCCCATTGATAAATTAAATATAGGCAGATTTGAACGAGGTGAACTGATTATTGAGCCCTCGGTAGTGTAGGGGATAAAATAATTATACTTTTTCCTACTATAAAAGAAGGAATTATTAATTTTATGTAGAATATAGATAATAAACCAGCAAGATAAAAAATAATCGAAAAGATAGTGTTCACAAAAATTTAAAAAGATTTTCAGAATTAAAGGGCTAGATCTCAACATTTACTATAACCAATACCTAAAAAACCAAAAATGAGGGGGTATTTGAGAAGCGGGATAGTAGATATTGTCGTTTTGTGAATGACTATTCTTGTAAAAAAGGGAGGTGAAAGGATTTTTTAATAATTCTTATGATAGAAATAACTACCCAGCTTATGATTAATTAATTGTTAAAAATGACTGTGTTTGATTTATTTCAAAATAAATAAAGGAGAATTATAATGAAAAGAATAAATTTTTTGCTAATTATTATTGTATTAGTATTAGCTCTGGGCATAACTTCTTTGGGAGTGACGGCTGCTAATAAGCCCCCGGTAGTTATCGGACTTCAAGCCCCGATTACTGGCGCAGCGGCAATTGAAGGCGAAATGGCCAAACAATCTGTGGAAATTGCTGCCCAAATGATCAATGAAAAGGGTGGTATTTTAGGCGGTAGAATGATTGAAATTCGAATTGCCGATGATGCTTGTCAACCAAAGGCGGGGGCTTTAGCTGCAATGAAATTAATAACTCAAAAGGATGTAGTTGCGGCCATTCAAACCTATGGTTCCTCTGTAACACAACCGGGTTCTGATATATATGAAAAATTTAAAAAAGTAAATATTGCTTATGGTGCAACGGTTACTGGTCTTACCGAAAGAGGATTAAAGTATTTCTTCCGTACTTGTGGGAGAACCGACACTCAGGGTGCATTTTTTGCCAACGAGGTCGTACCCCTTTTTAATGCTAAAAAAATAGCTATTATGCACGATAACCAGACCTTCTCTTTGGGACTTGCTGAAGATACCAAAAAAGCATTGCAACCTAAACTGGATTCCGGAGAAGTGAAATTAGTTTATTTTGACGCAATTACACCTGGAGAATCTGATTATACTGTTCCTTTGACTAAATTAAGAGAAACAAATCCGGATATATTTTATTTCACCGGTTATTTCCCAGAGGCAGGATTAATTATCAGACAGGCTCGCGATATAGGAATTACCGCAGTATTTGTGGGTGGAGATGCAGCTATCAATGAAGATTTCATTAATATTGCTGGTTTAGAATATGCTGCTGGTTGTTATCAAACCCAGGAAGCTTTAATAGAGTATTTTACCAATCCTGAAGCAATGGCCTTTAAAGAAGCCTACAAGGCGAAATATAACACTCTTCCCTCCAGCCCCTGGTCAGTCTATGCTGCCGATGCTCTTTGTGTACTTGCAGAAGCAATTGATAAATCAGGTTCAACTGATTCAGACGTGATAGCGGATTATCTTAAGAATAAGATGGATAAATTCCCCAGCATTACTGGCCCAATAGGTTTTAATGAAATTGGTGATCGTGTAGGAACCGGAATTAATCTCTATGTAGTAAATCCTGATGGAAGTTTTGGAATTTACGGAAAATAAAATAAAAACGAGGTAAATACGAAGATGAAAATTATTTTAGAGCAGCTACTAAACGGGTTAACCATAGGCTCATTTTATGCTCTTATTGCTCTAGGTTATTCCATGGTATATGGGGTAATGAAGCTGATTAATTTTGCGCATGGAGACTTATTTGCCCTGGGATCTTATCTGGGATATACCCTTCTCGTATTTGGCTCTACCTATGCTACCGTTACCTTTGGTATATGGGGCGGAATGATTGCGGCTATGTTAATAGCCGCAATCGGTATAGGAATTGCCGGTACTTTAATAGAGCGAATTGCCTATCGCCCAATATATTCAGTAGGCCGGCTTCCCGCAGTGGTATCTGCACTGGGTGCTTCCATTGTTATACAAAATGGGATAATGGTTGCTTGGGGACCTCGTCCACAAGCTTATCCCTCACAAGTTGTCCCTTCGATTATGCTAAATATTGGTGGTTTTAGAATTACTTTACTCCAGGTTATAATTTTAATCATTTCTTTTGTGCTTATGGGGCTTTTATATTATATCGTTCAAAAAACTACTTTTGGGGCAGCTATCCGGGCTTGTGCTTTGGATAGAGATACTGCCGCCTTGATGGGCATAAATATAGAAACAATTATTTTTTTTATCTTTGCTTTAGGTCCCGCTTTGGGTGGAATGTCAGGAGTTATGGTAGGAATGTATTATAGAAAAATTAGTTTTATCATGGGATGGAATTATGGATTAAAAGCCTTTACTGCTACTATCCTGGGAGGTATCGGTAATATCCCGGGTGCAATGCTCGGCGGTCTTCTCTTGGGAGTATTAGAAATGTTAGGTTCTACCTACATTTCTACTGCCTATAAGGATGTATTCGTATTTTTAGTTTTAATATTTGTTTTAATTTTTCGCCCCAGGGGTTTGTTGGGTGAAAAAGTTGCAGAAAAAGTGTAAAGGGGCAAAAATATGAAATTAGACCATAATAAAAAAGAAAAAAATAGACTATTTAAAAATTGGCTGGGCATCTTAGTTGCAATTTTATTTATAGTGTTACCCTTTATCATAAATGCTTACTGGATAGATGTCTTATTTTTCTTTGGCATCTATGCACTTTTAGGGCTTAGTTTAAATATCGTTTTAGGAGAAGTGGGGCTTTTTGACTTAGGGCATATGGGATTTATGGCTATTGGCGCCTATACTACCGCCATTCTGAATACTATCTTTGGGATTCCAGTAATAATTTTAATACCGATAAGTGCAGTTGCCGCAGGTACTTTTGCCTGGTTAGTCTGTTCTCCGATCATCCATTTAAGAGGGGATTACTTGTGTATCGTTACCATCGGAATGGGTGAAATTGTCCGTCTTACTTTAAATAATAATCCTTTTGGAATAACCGGTGGCCCAAATGGCGTTTTCGGAATTGATTTTCCTTCATTGGGTAATTTTTTTGAAGTGGACAATTCTACTAAATTTTATTATTACATCTGGTTAATAGTAGGCCTAACCATTATAGGTTTAGTGAATTTACAGCGTTCGCGTATAGGCAGAGCTTGGAATTGTATTCGAGAAGATGAAGTGGCTGCCGAGTCTACCGGGATCGATGTCAGATTTTATAAATTATTGGCTTTTGTTTTAGGAGCAAGTTTAGCTGGGATTGCCGGTAATGTTTATGCCAGTAAATTAATGATGGTATCACCGGAAAGTTTTAGTTTTATGGAATCATGTCTGCTCTTTTGTATAGTCTTAATCGGAGGAATGGGTTCTATACCCGGTGTTTTAATCGGAGCTGCTGCTATCAGCCTTTTCCCGGAATTTTTCCGAACTTTTGCCCAATACCGAATGTTGATTTTTGGTACAGCCATGGTGGTTATGATGATCTTCAGACCTGGTGGTATTTGGCCTAGGAAGAGAGAGCCTTCTGAATTCAAAACACTTTTAATAAAACCAGGAGAAGAAAATGGCTAAAGATAATAATATAGAAACTATAATAAGCAGTGAACAAGAAAATAAAGATATGAATGTAAATAATAAAGTTGTGCTGCAAACCGATAAACTGACTAAAAAATTCGGTGGTTTAATCGCAGTAAATAATTTTGACCTTAAGGTGAGTGAAGGAGAAATCAGTAGTTTAATAGGTCCTAATGGTGCGGGAAAAACTACTGTTTTTAATGTAGTGACCGGTATATATAAAGCAGATGGGGGAAAGGTTATTTTTAAAGGGGAAGACCTTGCCAACAAAAAACCTCATCAAATTATCAAAAGAGGGATAGCCCGAACTTTTCAAAATATTCGACTTTTTTCCAATATGACCTGTCTGGAAAATGTTATGGCTGGTCAGCATTGTCGAAGCAAGGAAGGAACCTGGTCTTCTATTTTACAGACTCCCGGCCAAAGAAAAGAGGAATTGGAAATCAAGAAAAATGCTGAAGAACGTCTTAAACAAGTAGGATTATGGAGATGGCGGGATGAATTGGCAAAAAATATTGCCTATGGTAATCAGAGAATGTTAGAAATAGGCCGAGCTTTAGCTTCTAATCCTGATTTATTAATTTTAGATGAACCAAGCAGCGGTCTAAATGATAAAGAATCTGAAGATCTGATAGTATTTTTAAAATCTTTGTTAAAGGAAGATTTAACTATTTTGCTTATAGAACACGATATGAATGTAGTCATGGGAATTTCTCATTGGGTTACGGTAATGGATGAAGGTAAAAAAATTGCTGAGGGTTTACCCGAAGATGTATATAATAATCCTCAAGTAATTGAAGCTTACTTAGGCAAAGACGAAGAGGAGGAGGAATAATCATTATGGCTTTATTACTGAATGTAGAAGATTTGCAAATATATTATGGTTCTATTGAAGCTCTTAAAGGAATTTCACTTAGAGTTGATGAAGGTGAAATAGTTACCGTATTGGGGGCGAATGGAGCAGGAAAAAGTACTCTTTTAAGGGCTATCTCCGGGTTATTGCCTATCCGTAGCGGAAAAATTAAGTTAAATGAACAAGAATTGAATAATGTTAAGGCGTTTAAAATAGTGATGGCCGGTATTTCGCACGTACCTGAGGGTAGAAAAGTCTTCGCTACTCTTACTGTTGATGAAAATCTTAATTTGGGTGGGTATACTCGAAGAAAAGATCAAAAAAATATTAAAGAATCCAAAGAAAGAGTTTATGATCTATTTCCCATTCTTAAAGCACGTCGCAATCAATTATCCGGAACCTTATCTGGTGGCGAACAGCAAATGTTGGCTATGGGAAGAGGTTTAATGAGTACTCCCCGTATCTTACTTCTAGATGAGCCTTCTCTTGGTTTGGCTCCCTTACTGGTAAAACAAATTTTCCAAATTATCCGCGAAATTAATAATCAGGGCATATCCATATTATTGGTAGAACAAAATGCCCGCAAAGCGCTTGGCGTTGCCCATAAGGGATATGTGCTAGAAACCGGGAATATTACTATTAGTGGATTAGCTTCCGACTTAAAGAGCAATCAAAAAGTTCAGGAAGCTTATCTGGGAGGCGCTGCTCTTAAGAAGAGAAAATAATTTAGTCGTTAGTGAATAATTGCTTAGATTGTATAGCTTACAGCATATAAGAAAATTATTTAGAGGTATAAATAAATTATTGCCTGTCTCTTATACACATCTGACGCTGCCGACGAAGAGGATAGTGTAGAT
>OGCK01000124.1_pt1 | contig 14426 bp, 18 predicted proteins | sample 1570051 | NCBI WGS metagenome assembly OGCK01 (sample SAMN06266181, study PRJEB24510) | hot springs metagenome | isolation source: hot spring sediment | place: USA: Zodletone Spring, Oklahoma | collected 2013-12-03 | reverse complement strand
CGTCAGATGTGTATAAGAGACAGGCGTGGTTCCCCTTGCTGCTGGTGATTTACCCGGTGTGGGAAACGCTGTTTTCGATCTATCGACGGCGCATGAGCGGGCGGGCGGGCGGCGGTGATGCCGGATGCCTTGCATTTGCATCAGATGATTTACCGCCGTCTGGTGCTGTGGATGGTCGGTAGCCGCGAGGCGCGCCATTTAACCGAGCGTAATGCACTCACCTCGCCTTACCTGTGGGGGGTGGCCGCAATTTCGATTATTCCAGCAGTGTTGTTTTGGCAAAACACGCCGGTGCTGATCGGATTCTGCGGGTTGTTTGTGGTGCTTTATCTTTGGCTATACCGCCGTTTGGTGCGTTTTCGTGCGCCCAAGTGGTTAATGACGCGCAGGAGCGATTGAGTTAGCACGATGAAGATTCATCGCCCCAGCATCAAACACGCAAGTCTGGTCAATTTGGCCGGGGCGGTCGCGCCCTTGCTGGTGACCCTGCTCACGCTACCGTTTTTCTTGCCACTCATTGGCGAGTTTCGTTACGGCGCGTTGATGTTGCTGTGGGCGGTACTGGGTTACATGGGCGTGCTGGATTTGGGACTGGGGCGTGCGGTAAGTCAGCGCATTGCGTTGTTGGATGCGGCTGAAAACATAGCGGGCAACCATGAGCATGCGATACGCAACGTGCTCTGGGGCGGCATTGTTTTAAGCCTGCTGATGGGGTTGTTGGGGGGGGCGGGTTTGGCGTGGCTCGCGCCGTGGTTGAGTCATACGGTATTCAGTACGCCGCCGGATTTACGCTTGGAGCTTGAAACTGCGTTGACGTGGATGGTGTTAGCGCTACCTCTTGCCACCGTGAGTTCGGTATTGATGGGCGCGTTGCAGGGGCGACATGCTTTTGTCGCGTTAAATATTGCCCAGGTGATCGGTGGCGTGCTGGCACTGATTTTCCCGCTTCTGCTGGCGCTGAATGGCGTGCTGGACTTGGGGAGTCTGTTTGTCGCCATGCTGGTGGCGCGCAGCATACAACTTCTCTTGCTGTGGCGTGCCTGTCGACGAGTGGTGAGCCGCGCGCTGCCGTGCCTTGGCGTGGCGGAAATCCCAAGCCTGCTGCGTTTTGGCGGCTGGGTGTCGGTGAGTAGCGTGCTGAATCCGATTTTGGAACTGACCGACCGTTTTATGATTGGCCATCGGCTGGACTTGGCGGCGGTCACCGCCTACACCGTGCCGTATAGTTTGGCGACGCGCTTGAGCCTTGTTCCCGGCAGCCTGTCGAGCGTGCTTTTTCCACGCTTTTCCAGTGTCAGTGGCTTTGAGGCTCAGGTGCTGATGTTACGCGCGCGCCTTGTACTGACGACGATTATGACGCCGCTGATTGTGCTGGGGATTCTTTTTGTACCCGCGTTTTTAGCCCTTTGGTTGGGGACAGAGCTTGGCGCACGCATGGCTCCTGTGGCGGTCATTTTGCTGCTGGGGATCTGGATGAACGCGCTGGCGTTCCTGCCTTACAGTTATTTGCAGGCGCAAGGCCGCCCGGATCTTCCGGCCAAATTACACTTGCTTGAAGTTGTGCCCTACCTCTTTTTTTTGTGGTGGGCGATTGGTGCATGGGGCATTCAGGGCGCGGCGTTGGCCTGGACGCTGCGGGTTTCGCTCGACAGTGTGCTGCTGTTCAGTGTTGCTCATCGGCAGGTTCAGCAGGTTGAGCACATGTCATGGACGATGGGCATGAGCCTCTTAAGCGCAGCGGCACTGCTCATCGGCGCAGCGCTATTGATGCTCACAGTGCATGAGCTCTATTGGACACTGGGTTTGGGCGCGGGCATCCTCGCGCTATTGGCACTTTGGTTATGGAACAACACACCGCAGGAACTGCGTGACTTTGCGCAAGCCCTAAGGCAGAAGCTTAAATCCCGCACGCCATGAACACACCTCACGACACTCTAAGCCTAAGCGCCCGTTTTCTTGATGCCCTCGTCATCGGCCTATGCGGTGTCGCGGCCTATGCCTGGCGCTTTGAGCTTACGCTTCCCAGCCCTGAGTACCTGGGGCTGATTGTCATCGGCGTGTTGCTGGCACTGCTGTTTTTTCCGTTGTTTGGCCTGTATCGCTCATGGCGCGGCGGTCTGCTGATTGATCTTGCCGGACGAGTCACACTGGCCTGGGGCATGGTATTTCTTGCCCTCGCGCTGATGCTGTTCGCCTTTCAACTCGGCATGGGTTATTCGCGCATCTGGATGTTTTTGTGGGGCGGGATGAGTGCACTTGGGCTTATTCTGCTGCGCGTTGTGACCTATGCTGTGCTGCACCAGATGCGCAGGCGTGGCATGAATCTCAAGCGCATTGCGCTGATCGGCGAAGGTGCGGCGGCGGACGATATTGTGCAGCGCACCGACGAGGCGCACTGGGCCGGATACCGGGTTGAGGCGCACTTTTCCGCCGAAGAAAGCTTATCGACCCACGCGCTCCGACCGCTGTCCGAATTGCTGGACACCCTGCATCAACAAGACATCGACGAAGTGTGGATTGCCCTGCCGTTACGTGATGAAGCGCGCATCCAGCACATTCTGCTGTTGTTACGCCATGAGCCGATCAGCGTGCGTTATGCGCCGGACATTTCCTCTTTGCGCTTGCTGAATCACGACATCAGCACCATTCTCGGGCTGCCGATGCTGGATTTGCGCGCCACACCGATGCAGGGCATCAACCTTTGGATCAAGGCGCTTGAAGATAGACTGCTTGCCAGCCTGATTTTGCTGCTCATTAGCCCGCTCATGCTGCTGATCGCCCTTGGCATCAAACTCAGCAGCCCGGGTCCCATTCTTTTCAAACAGCAACGCCACGGTTGGGGCGGGCGCGCCATTGAAATCTATAAATTCCGGAGTATGGCGCTGCACGACGAAGCCCCTGGTCATGTGCAACAGGCCACACGGCATGATTGCCGTATCACGCCCTTTGGCGCTTTTTTACGTCGCACCAGCCTCGACGAGCTGCCACAGTTCATCAATGTACTGCAAGGCCGCATGTCGATTGTCGGCCCGCGTCCGCATGCGCTGGCGCATAACGAACACTACAAGGAGCTGATTGACAGCTACATGCTGCGCCACAACGTCAAACCAGGCATCACCGGCTGGGCGCAGGTCAACGGCTATCGCGGCGAAACCGACACGCTGGAAAAAATGCAGAAACGGATTGAATACGACCTGTATTACATCGAACATTGGTCGCTCGGCCTTGATCTGAAGATCATCGCCCTCACCCTGTTTACAGGCTTTAGCCACCCCAATGCCTACTAATTCCCCTTTAAATCATAGAAAATGCCGCGCATGAAAACTCAAGCAAGCTCAAGAAAGGGCATTATTTTGGCCGGTGGTTCCGGCACCCGCCTGCACCCGCTGACCCATTCGGTCAGCAAGCAGCTCATGCCGGTGTACGACAAACCGATGATCTATTACCCGCTGAGTACGCTGATGCTCGCGGGTATCACGGATATCCTCATCATCACCACCCCGCATGACCAGGCGGCTTTCCAGCACTTGCTCGGCGACGGAAGCCAGTGGGGCATCAACCTCAGCTACGCCATTCAACCCAGCCCTGACGGGCTTGCTCAGGCCTTTCTGATTGGTGAAGACTTTATTGGTCACGACCCCGCCGCCTTGATTCTTGGCGACAATATTTTTTATGGCGACGGCATGGGGCGACAGCTGCAACATGCCAGCGAGCGCACTAAAGGCGCGGATGTGTTTGGCTATTACGTGACCGATCCTGAACGTTACGGCGTGGTGGAGTTCGACGACCAAGGCCGCGCGCTGCATATTGAAGAAAAACCCACGCAACCGCGCTCGAACTACGCTGTCACCGGCCTGTATTTTTACGACAACGATGTTGTGGAGCTGGCCAAAGCGGTCAGACCCTCGCCACGCGGCGAGCTGGAAATCACCGATCTCAACAATGCCTACCTCCAACGCGGCGATTTGAACGTGCAAATCCTCGGGCGCGGCACCGCATGGCTGGACACCGGCACGCACGATTCGTTGCTGGATGCCGCCAACTTCATCCGCGTAGTGGAAGAGCGCCAAGGGCTGAAAATCGCCTGCCCGGAAGAAATCGCCTGGCGTCAGGGTTTTATTGATGCCGAAGCACTGCAACGTCTGGCGCAGCCGCTGCAAAAAAGCGGCTATGGCCGCTACCTTCTGAAGATTCTCAATGAGCGTGTTTTTGCATGAACATTATCTCGACGGCTCTGCCGGATGTACTGATGATCGAGCCCAAGGTCTTTGGCGATGCACGCGGTTTTTTTCTTGAAAGTTGGAATCAGGAAAAATTTGCTGCCGCAAGTCTCGATCTGAACTTCGTCCAGGACAACCACAGCCGCTCAGGCCAAGGCATCCTGCGCGGCCTGCACTACCAGATCAATCGCCCACAAGGCAAGTTAGTGCGCGTCACCCAGGGCGAAGTGTTTGATGTCGCGGTCGATATGCGACGCAGCTCGCCGACCTTCGGCCAGTCGGTCGGCGTATCGCTGTCCGGCGAAAACCATCGCATGCTATGGGTTCCTCCTGGCTTCGCGCATGGCTTTCTCGTCATCTCCGAAAGCGCCGACTTTCTTTACAAATGCACCGACTTTTACCTCCCCGAACACGAACGCTGCGTGCGTTGGGATGATGCTGATCTGGCGATTGACTGGCCGCTGCCAGAAGGTTTTCAGCCACTGCTTTCCGCCAAAGATGCCGCGGGCAAAACGTTCAAGGATGCGGAGACTTATGCATGAGCCGCGAAGCTGCCCCCCTGCGCGTATTGCTCACCGGCGCGAACGGCCAGCTCGGCTGGGAACTGCAACGCACCTGCCCGGTGCCTATCGAACTGCACGCGCATGATGCTGACACCCTCGACATTACCGATGCCACAGCGGTGCATGGGGCCGTACACGCGCTCAAGCCCGCGTGGATCATCAACGCCGCCGCCTACACCGCTGTGGACAAGGCTGAAACTGAGATTGAACTCGCTTACGCCGTCAACCGCGACGGTGCGCGCCACCTTGCCGCAGCCGCGCACACCGTCAACGCGCGCATGGTGCAAGTCTCCACCGACTTTATCTTCAATGGTGAACACGGCCACCCCTACCGCCCAGACGATCTGCCCGCGCCGCTGAGCGTGTACGGTGCAAGCAAACTCGAAGGCGAAATCGCCGTGCATGAAACCTTGGGCGAACAAGCCTTGATCCTGCGCACCGCCTGGGTGTACTCCAGCCACGGCCACAATTTCGTTAAAACCATGCTGCGCCTGATGAGTGAGCGCGAGTCCTTAGGCATCGTCGCCGATCAGATCGGTAGTCCGACCTGGGCACATGGCTTGGCGCACGCCGTCTGGCAATCCATCGACATCGAACTCCACGGAACACACCACTGGACTGATGCTGGCGTGGCCAGCTGGTACGATTTTGCGCAAGCGATCCATGACGAAGCGCGCGCACTCGGCTTATTGGAACGCGATTGCGCCATTCGCCCGATTGCCACGACGGACTACCCCATCCCTGCGCGCCGCCCCGGTTTCAGCCTACTGGACAAAAGCGCCACATGGCAGGCACTTGGTATTCAATATCCCACTCACTGGCGTACACAATTACGCGCCATGCTGTGTGAAAGCAGCGAAAGCCCGTCATGCGCCTAAGCGAGCAGCAAGCCAACATCATTTGTGAGACGACCCAACGCGCCTTCGGCACGGGTGTACGGGTCTGGCTGTTTGGCTCGCGCGCCAATGACCAAGCCAGGGGCGGCGACATTGATCTCTTGATCGAACGGGACGAAGCCATCAGCCTCAGCCAGCTTCTGCGTGCACAGGTGCAACTGGAAACCCAGCTGCAACTTCCGGTGGACTTGATTACCCTAACCGCCAACAAACCCGCCACGCCGATTGCCAATATTGCGCGCCTCACTGGAGTGAGACTGGCATGAACGCGCTGCTGCATGAACAACAAGCCCTGCTCGCACGTCAGCTTATCGTGCTGCAACGCCTGCAAAACGGCCTGCTTTACACCCATCAACGGCTTCCGCAGATACTCGACATTGACGACCTCGAGCAGCCCGAACTTGCTGAACGTGTTGCCGCGCTGAACGACCGTTTCACCAAACTGCAGGATCAATTCGCCGCTGCATTGCGCCACGCGCACAGCATGACGGGCGAGCGTTACCGCAGCTTTCTGGATGTCACCATCTGGGCCGTGCAATACGACATCATCGCCACCCCCGAAGACTGGCTGGAGCTTCGCGCCCTGCGCAACCGTCTCACCCACGATTACGACCTCGACTACGCGGATGTGATCGAAATCATTCACACCCTGCGCACCAGCATTGCCAATCTGACTGGCATGACTGAGCGCTTTGCCCATTTTTGCCAACACCATGGACTCCTTCCTGCATGACCCGCAAGCTTCTCATCACCGGTGCGGCCGGTTTTATCGGCAGCAACTTTGTTCACTACTGGATGGCGCAGCATCCGCATGACCGCGTGGTTGTGCTGGATGCCCTCACCTATGCGGGCAATCTCGCCAACCTCGCGCCCGTACAGGACAAGCCCAACTTCCGCTTTGTGCATGGCGACATCCGCGACCAGGCGCTGATCGAAGACCTGCTGCGCAGCGAACACATCGACACCCTGGTGCACTTTGCCGCCGAAAGCCATGTCGATCGCTCGATTACCGGCCCCGATGCGTTTATCGAAACCAATATCCTCGGCACGCACGGCTTATTGAAAGCCGCACGTGCCGTCTGGCTCGATGACCCCGCAACCCGCCTTGAGAACCACCGTTTTCACCACGTCAGCACCGACGAAGTGTACGGCTCTCTCAATCCGACCGACCCTGCGTTTAGCGAAAGCACACCCTATACCCCCAACTCGCCCTATTCGGCCAGCAAGGCCGCCTCCGACCATCTGGTGCGCGCCTACCATCACACCTACGGCCTCAAGGTCACCACCAGCAACTGCTCCAACAACTACGGCCCCTACCACTTCCCGGAAAAGCTCATTCCGCTGTGCATCACCAATATCCTGCACGGCATCGCCCTGCCGATTTACGGTGACGGCATGAACATCCGCGATTGGTTGTATGTCGACGACCACGCACGCGGCATTGAGTTGATTCTGCAAAACGGCGTGATCGGCGAGGTCTACAACATCGGCGGCAATAACGAATGGGCGAATATTCATATCGTGCAACTGATATGCACACTGATGGATGAAGCCTTTGCCAACGACCCCACACTGGCTCAACGTTACCCCGCCGCTCCGGCGGCTCAGGGCAAAGCGACTGCAAGCCTCATCACCTACGTCAAAGACCGCGCCGGCCACGACCGACGTTATGCCATCAACGCAGAGAAAATCATGCAGCAACTCGGCTATCAGCCACACGAGAGCTTCGAGAGCGGCATTCGGCGTACACTGACATGGTTTTTGGAAAATGAAGCTTGGTGGCAGCCGTTGCGCGAACGAAGCTAAATTGATTTAGCCACAGAGGACACAGAGGTCTCAGAGATACAATGCCCGCTGCAAGCGCTATGCTCCGGTGCTCTTTGTACCCTCTGTGGCTAAAAAATCTTTTACCAACGACGACTCTATGACTCCTACACACAACCCCCGTCTCGGCGAACGCCTTGTTGCCGCTGGAAAACTCTCCGAACGCGACCTTGACCGAGCCCTGCAAGCCCAGGAAGAAATGGGCGACCTGCTCGGACGGGTACTGGTGCGCCTTGGCGTGGTGTCTGACCTGGACATCGCCCAGCAGCTTTCTTTGCAACTCGGCGTACCGCTGATTGCCGCCAGCGATTTTCCTGCCGAAGCGCTCATCATCGAAGGCTTGGCCACCGAATTTTTGCTCCATCACCAAATCATTCCACTGAGCGATCTCGACGGCACCCTGCGGGTCGCCATGACCCAACCGCAAGACGCTTACACCCTCAAGGCACTGCGACTAGCCAGTGGACGCAGGATTGAGCCCGCGCTCGCCCTCGAATCCGAAGTCAGCGCCGCGCTTACCAAGCTCTACCTAAGCGAGCAAACCAGCGAAGACGAAGCCCAGCCTGATCGCTGGAACGACGATGAATTCGTCGAGCACCTCAAGGATTTGGCCAGCGAAGCCCCCGTCATTCGCCTGGTGAACCAGATTATTGCCAGCGCCATTGACCGCCGCGCCTCGGACATCCACATCGAGCCCACGGAGGGCGGCCTGGCCATCCGCTACCGTGTGGACGGTGTGCTCGAAGACTCCACGCCGCCTGCCGCCTCGCTCACCGCCGCCATCACCTCGCGGGTCAAACTGCTCGCTGGCTTGAACATCGCCGAACGCCGCCTGCCGCAAGACGGGCGCATCAAGACCCGCGTCAAAGGCCATGAACTGGATCTGCGCGTGTCCACCGTGCCCACCGTGCATGGCGAATCCGTGGTCATGCGCGTGCTGGATCGCGAAAGCGTGCAGCTCAGCTTGGAAGACATGGGCTTTAGCTTCGACACGTTGGAGCGCTTCAATCAATTGCTCACCCACCCGCACGGCATCTTGCTGGTCACCGGCCCGACGGGTTCGGGTAAAACCACCACCTTGTACGCAGCGCTGGCCAAAATCGATGCCTCCACACTGAAAATCATCACCGTCGAAGACCCGGTGGAATACCAGCTCGAAGGCATCAACCAAATTCAGGTGCATGCGCAAATCGGCCTGACCTTTGCTCACGCCCTGCGCTCCATCCTGCGCCAGGATCCCGACATCATCATGATCGGCGAAATGCGTGACACTGAAACCGCGCAAATTGCCGTGCAATCCGCGCTCACCGGCCACCTGGTGCTCTCCACCCTGCACACCAACACCGCCGCTGGCGCGCTGACCCGTCTCGAAGACATGGGCATCCCGCGTTACCTGCTGACTTCAACTATCAATGGAGTGCTCGCCCAACGCCTGGTGCGTCGCCTTTGCCCGCATTGCAAAACCGCAGGTGACATTGAGCCCGCACTGCTTGAATCCTCATGTCTCGCCCGCTTCATGCCCGCAGGACAAACCCAGGTCTACACCGCCCAAGGCTGTGCACAGTGCTCACACACCGGCTATCGAGGACGCGTCGCCATCCACGAACTTTTGGTCCTCGACAGCGCCATTCACAAAGCGATTCTTGAAGGTGCGGATGCCACCATCCTGCATCAGACCGCCCGCACTCAAGGCATGTTGACCCTCTACGAAGACGGCTTGCGCAAGGTTGCCGCCGGTACGACCTCGCTCGAAGAAGTGCTGCGCGTGACTCAGGACAGTGCACATGGCTAAGTTCCGCTACCGCGCGGTCAATCGAACCAAGCAGATTAGCGAAGGCGTAATTGATGCGCCCAATCAGGATGCTGCGCTCAAACAACTGCAAGGCCAGGGCATGACCCCCATCAGCCTGGCTCTTGACACCGCCAACGAGGCACCACTGCTACGAGGCGGTGCCTTGGGCACAAAAAAACGGGCGCAGAAAGCCAAAACCCCTGGCGCTGAAGACGTACTGCGCTTTACCAAGGAACTCAGCGTCCTGTTGCGCTCTGGCTTACCGCTCGACCGTGCAATCAAAATCATGGTGGGCATGAGCGCCAATCCCAGCCTTGCCGCCGTATTGCAAGACATTCTCGACAATGTCAAAGGCGGACGCGGCCTGAGTGTCGCCCTGCGCAACCACCAAACCCTGTTCGGCAACTTCTACATCAACATGATTCGCTCCGGCGAAGCCAGTGGTCAGCTGAGCGATGTACTCTCCCGCCTCGGCGATCATCTGGAGCGCGCCAAAGCCCTGCGCCAAAGCGTCACCTCAGCACTGATCTACCCCAGCATCCTGTTGATCGTTGCCGTGTTATCGATTGCGCTCATGCTGGGCTTTGTCGTGCCGCAGTTCAAAACCCTGTTTGCCGACATGGGCGACCGCTTGCCGATGATGACCCAAATCGTCGTTGCTGCCGGAGACGGCATTGCCGCTTACGGCTGGATCATGATTCTCGTGGCTATCCCGCTGTGGTTCCTCTGGCAAAACTGGGCGAAAAGCGCACAAGGCCGCGCCACACTCGACCAATTTATCCTGCGCAGCCCGCTCGTCGGCACGGTCGCGCTCAAGTACAACACGGCGCTGTTCTCGCGCACCATGGGAACTTTGCTGCACAACGGCGTGTCTTTGCTGGAGTCTTTGGGAATTGCATCGGACACCGTCGGCAACAGTGTGCTACGCGAAGCGCTAGCCACCCTCCCCCCGGCCATCAAACAAGGTGGACGACTGGCCGCTGCGCTGGACAAGACGGGGGTCTTTCCTGACTCCGCCATTCAAATGATCGCCATTGGCGAAGAAAGCGGACGTTTGGACACCATGTTGCTCGAACTCGCCAATGTGAACGATGATGAAGTCCAGGCCGCCATCAAACGCGCACTGACCCTGATGGAGCCCCTGCTCATTCTCTCGCTTGGAGCCATGATCGCCCTTATCATTATCGCCATCCTTATGGGCATTCTCTCGGTCAATGAGTTGATTGCCTAATTTCCAACCCATCGAAAACCTCTTGAAAATCATGCATACACTCTCACGCAAAACGCTTACCCGCCGCGCAAACCACGGTTTTACGCTGGTGGAACTGCTCGTTGTCCTCGCCATTCTCGGCCTGCTCGCTGGCCTTGTCGGCCCCATGGTTCTCAACCAACTCGGCGGCGCCAAAAGCAAAACCGCCAAAATCCAGATCAAGGACTTTGAACAGGCATTAGATATTTACAAACTTGATGTCGGTCGCGTGCCCAGCGCCCAGGAAGGTCTCAAAGCCTTGGTTGAACGTCCCGGCAATGTTTCGGGCTGGAACGGCCCCTACCTGAAGAAAAGCGAGCTTCCCAAGGATCCTTGGGGTCGCGACTATGTGTACACCGTCCCCGGCAAGCATGGTGAAGTGGACATCATCAGCCTCGGTGCCGATGGCACCCCCGGTGGTGAAGGTGAGAATGCCGATATTCAGAGTTGGGATTGATTCGCCTCAGCGCATGAACCAGCGGGCAGCGCGCGGTTTTACCCTGATCGAACTGATCGCCGCCATCACCCTGATGGCGATTGTGCTGGCCGTCGCCCCCGCCGCCTACAGCAAAATCCGTGATGCCATGAGCTTTCGTGCCGCTGTAGCCGACACCACCAGCGCACTCAAACGCGCCCGTGTGGCTGCTGTACTTCATGGTCAGCCCGTCGAGCTTGCCGTTCTGCTTGAACAGCGTCAACTGCAAACCCCGGGCGAAAAGACCGTCTCGATTGATTCACGCATCAAGCTCGATATGCACGGCGTTATCAGCCTCAGCAACCCGGAGCTGCCCGTCTTCCGTTTTTACCCGGACGGCAGCGCAACCGGCGGCTCACTCACCCTGACCACACCGAGCGGACGGAAGCAGCACATCACTATCGACTGGTTTACCGGCCAGCTCCAATTCAAGCAAGCCGACGCGGACACCGGCGCATGAGCCAGCGTGCACAAGGTTTCTCCTTGCTTGAAGTTCTTGTCGCCTTGAGCATCATGGCGCTCAGCCTCGGCGTGCTCTACCAGACCCAGATCGGCGCGACCCGCAATCTCACTCAAAGTCTCGCGCTACAACGCGCCACGCTCTACGCTCAGAGCATTCTCGCCAACGCCACCGGCCTGGCCGCCGACCACGAAACCCAGGAAGGCCAGTTTGAAGACGGCTACCGCTGGCAACTCACCATCACCCCCATCGACATTCTCCCACCGCCGCCTGCTGAAAAACCTGTCATCCCCATGCTGCAACTCGATCTGGACATTTTTTGGCAAGATGGCAACAAAGAGCGCCAACTCCATTTGCAAAGCCTGAGCCGCCCACATGAAACGAAATAGTGCGCACGGCTTCACCATGGTGGAAATCGTCATTGCCCTTGCCCTGACCGCACTCATCCTGGCCAGCCTATCCGCAGCGCTCTACGGCCTCAGCCAAGGCTTTGCCCATGCCACCCAACGTAGCGAACGCGAAGACACCCTCAACCGCGTCAGCCTCGCCCTGTACCAAGCGATTGAACAGGCGCGTTTTATCGAAGCCACCCAGGACGGAAAACTCATCCCCAGCTTGCTGGGCACTGCTGAAAGTCTCGACTGGCTGGCCTATTTGCCCGAATCATCCCCACAAGGCGGCCTGCACCATTGGCACCTCGAACCGCAAGATGGCGAGTTGTTACTCACCCTTACGCCCTGGGTTGACCCACAACACACCCAAAACCAAGAACCACCTTCTGCGTTACCGCCCCACCAAGTCGTCGACGACCTCACTCAATTCTCAATCAGTTACCAAGATGGAAAAACGGGCGAATGGAGTGATACCTGGATCAGTCCATTTCTCCCCGCGCGCATTCGCATCGAGCTCGCCACACCAGCCTCCGGCAACTGGCCACCTATCGTGATCCGACTTGAACCATGAGAGCACCTAACACACATCGCGGCCTCGCCCTGCCCGCCGTCCTCTGGATTCTTGTGGCTCTGATGCTCATGGTCAGCAGCTACAGCCTGTTCGCGCGCGTCGAGACCCGCATGGCCGGCGCACAAATTGATCAGACCAGGGCCAATGCCCTTGCTCTTGGCGGCCTCGAATATGTACAAGCCTACCTCAAGCAACCCACCCAATTCAGCAACAAGCCGCAACAGCAATTTTTCCAACTTAGCCTCGGCGAAGGCCGCATCGACATGGTCTTGACCAGTGCTGCAGGTTTGATTGACCTCAACAAAGCATCGCCAGAGCTGCTGTCCGATCTATTCCAGATCGCGGGCGGCATGAATGAAGACAGCGTGTCCATCCTCCTCGCCACCCTGCGCCCCGACCCCACGCAACGCGACGGCGCACCGCCCCCCGAGCTACGCGACATCCGTGATTTGCGCGGGATGCCCGGAATCAACGAATCCATCTATAATGCCGTGCAAAATTTAATCACCGTCGATGCCGACAACGGTCAAGTGAATGCTCACCAAGCCCCTCTCGACGTGCTGACTATCCTCACGCACGGCAATGTGGAACTGGCACAAGCCTTTGCCGAAGCACGCATCACCCAAGGCAGTACTGCAGACACCTCCATGCTCCAAACCAGCTTCCACAACGACAGTCAAGCCAGCCGCTACCGCCTTGATGCGGACATTACGCTCAATAATGGCCAGCGCTACACCCGTCGTTTCTGGCTTTCCCCAGCCGTCGATTTACGTCTAGGCTGGCGCGCCCATGCACTTGAAGCCCTGCGTGCACTGCCTGGTGGAACACGCGAATGAACTCAAGCCTGGATAACCTACGCCAACACCTAACGCCCTGGTTCAACTGGTGGTTGGGCGGCTGGGTGGATGCGTGGGCACAACTTCCCAAGCCCGCTGCTCTGCAAGCCAAACCCGCCATATTTAAGACTTTGGATGGCCGCTTTGTTGCCGCACCTGACAAAAACGCCTCCAAGCAAGTTCAATGGCAAGAAGTCAAGCATCCCAAGGTCGTTTCAGGCCTACTCATCAACGACGATGAAGTCCTGTTGCGTCAACTCCATTTACCGCCCCTCGGTGAGCGCGACATTGCTGCTGCCATCGCCATGGATGTCCACACCGCCAGCCCCTTCAGCGTCGGCGAAACCCATTACGGCTACAGCACCCTGCGTCAGCCCAATGGTCAGATGCACATCGAAATCGCAATTGCTCAGCGCAGCCAGATCGAACGCTTTCAATTAACCTACCCCACTCTCGCACTTTTTGCCCGTGGACAGTTCGGAGCCATTCCACTGCACGGCAACACATCCAACCCGCAAAGTGCATGATATCGCTCGCCGCTCACACTTGGCTTGCTCGCGCTGCTCGTTGCGCTCGTTTTCGCCTGGATCATCAGTCCTGTCTTGCTCCTGCGTGCCGAAGCCATCGCGCACGAGACCGCGTTGAGCACGCTCAACACGCGCGCAGCCTCCTTAATGAACAAGCGCGAAGAGCTCAGTACTCTGCAACAAGAGCTTGAAAACGCGCTCACCTTCGACCAGCAGCATCCCGACCCACTGGGTCTTTTGGAACAACTCTCCAGAGAACTTCCTGACAACACCTGGATTACCCAACTGAACTTGCGCAAAGACCAGCTCACGCTGGAAGGCAGTTCGGATAATGCGGTCGCCATCGTCAGCCTGCTCGAAAAAATACCTGAACTTCAAGAAGTTCGACTCGGCGCCAGCATTAACCGCGACCCACGCAATGGACGTGAGAACTTCCAAATTCTGGCAAGAATTCAAGCCAAGCCCCAGCCGTCGAGTGGAGCCACGCCGTGATTTCACACCTGCATCAACATCGCGCCTGGCTTGCGCCTCTACTAACCCTCGTGTTCATCGTCGTCATGCTGGTTGCCATTCTTTTGCCGCTTGGCGCGAAACAGGCCAAGTACTGTCTCTTATACACAT
>OGCK01000123.1_pt1 | contig 14509 bp, 12 predicted proteins | sample 1570051 | NCBI WGS metagenome assembly OGCK01 (sample SAMN06266181, study PRJEB24510) | hot springs metagenome | isolation source: hot spring sediment | place: USA: Zodletone Spring, Oklahoma | collected 2013-12-03 | reverse complement strand
AAGTAATTTTTTTCATAATTTTCTAAGAATTGATTATGTAACTAATGTAGGTGAAAAAGAAATTCACAATACACCGGGAAAATGGTTTTCGATGAGAGTGTAGGAAAAATCGACAGAAGAGATCCCTAACTGATGTAGTTCCAGATGTTTTTGTGCTTAACGATCTGTGAATACGTGAAGCGTACTACTTTATTCTTTTCCATTTCCAGGTTCGGGTCTTTTTTGAGCACCTGCAAGGCGTGGTAACGGGCGGTCTTCAAAATGTCATTGTCCTTCACGATGTCCGCGATCTTCAGGTTGAGAACCCCGCTTTGCTGGGTGCCCATCAGGTCTCCCGGGCCTCGTAGTTTTAGATCTACCTCGGCGATCTCGAATCCGTCCCCGGTGCTTACCATGGTTTCTAGCCGCGTTTTGCTGTCAGATGAAAGTTTGTGCCCGGTCATTAGGATACAATAGCTCTGTTCTGCACCACGGCCCACCCGTCCTCTTAACTGGTGTAGCTGAGAAAGTCCGAAACGTTCTGCACTTTCAATGATCATCACACTGGCATTGGGTACATTCACCCCAACTTCTATCACTGTGGTGGCCACCATGATCTGGGTTTCGCCCCGAACAAAGCGGTCCATTTCGTAATCTTTATCGGCGGGTTTCATTTGCCCGTGCACAATTGAGATCTGGTAATTAGGCATGGGGAATTCGCGGGCTATGCTTTCATAACCGTCCATCAGGTCCTTATAATCCATTTTTTCGGATTCCTGGATAAGCGGATATACCACATAGACCTGCCGGCCTTTTTTGATCTCATCCTTTATGAAAGCGAAAACTTTCAGCCTGTTGCTGTCGTATCGGTGCACGGTCTTGATATCTTTTCTGCCGGGCGGTAGTTCATCAATGACCGAGACATCCAGGTCGCCGTACAGGCTCATGGCGAGGGTGCGGGGAATGGGGGTGGCGGTCATCACCAGCACATGCGGTGGCAAATGGTTCTTTTTCCACAGCCTGGCCCTTTGGGCTACCCCAAACCTGTGCTGCTCATCTATAATGGCGAGCCCCAGGTTTTTGAACTGTACTTTTTCCTCGAGAAGGGCATGGGTGCCAATAAGCAGGTGCAGCTGGCCGCTCTCCAGCGCCTCATGGATATCTTTCCTTTCTGCGGTCTTAGTTGAGCCGGTGAGCAGGCGCACGTTGATCCCCAGGTTTTCGACCAGTTCACAAATACCGTTGTAATGCTGGGTTGCCAAAATTTCGGTGGGAGCCATGAGGCAGGCCTGGAATTTATTATCCAGTGCCAGCAAAACGCTCATTAGGGCAACAATTGTCTTTCCCGAGCCCACATCCCCCTGCAGCAGGCGGTTCATTTGGGCGCCGCTCCCCAGGTCCTGCCTGATCTCCTTGATCACGCGTTTCTGCGCATTGGTAAGTTCAAACGGCAAATGTTTCTCATAGAACTCACTGAAGTTTTCCCCAACTTCTTCAAAAGGAAATCCACGGATCTTCTTCTTCCGAAGCAGATTTTTCATGAGCAATTGCAGCTGAATGTAGAACAGTTCCTCAAACTTTAACCTGAACTGTGCTTTTGCCAGTAACTCTTGGTTCTTCGGAAAATGGGCGTTGAAAATAGCTTCGGCCTTTGGTAATAGATGGAGTTCCTCCCGAAGATCGGCCGGCAAAGGATCATAAAATTTATTCCCACTTTCCAGAAAAAGCTGCTGCATGCATTTGCTGAACACCCTGTTGGTAATTCCCGATTTTGCCAGTTTTTCGGTTGAAGGGTACACCGGCTGCATGGCGGTTCTCAGGTTCTTTTTGTATTCTTCCACCGGTTCCATCTCGGGATGGGGCATGCTGAACATTCCGTTGTACCAGTTGGTCTTTCCGAAGATCACATAAGGCACATTCACCTTCAGGTTTTCCCTTATCCATTTGTGGCCTCTAAACCACACCAGCTCCATGCGCCCGGTATCATCAATAAAATCGGCTACCAGCCTTTTTCCCCTTTTTTGCTCAACCGTTCTAATGTTGACTATTTTTCCAACCACCTGCACTTCGGCACTGTTGCGCTGCAGCTGGTTGATCTTGTAAAACCGCGTCTTGTCAAGATAGCGGTTGGGAAAGAAATTCAATAGGTCACCGTAGGTATGTATCCCGATTTCCTTCCGCAGAATATCGGCCCGGTGGGGGCCAATTCCCTTCAGGTAATCAATGGGGGTTTGCAGCAGGCTGGGATTCATGAAACGAAGATAAAAAAAATGCCTAAAGCAGCTTTTAAAAAATCAATTGACGGTGGTAGTTTGTCTCTTATTCTATAATTATTCGGGAGTGATGTATATTTGAAACATGAAGAAGCTGTTATTCGTTTTATTTTTGCTGATCTCTGCGGAATTTTCCTTTGCCCAGGAGAAGCCTGTAACCGATTTCAGGCACCTGAAGGCCGAGATTTCGATCTTCCCGTCCCGGGCAATGGTTTCGGGGGAATTGGAGTATACTTTTGATGTTTTGGAGCCTACAGATTCGGTTTTCATTGATGCCCGAAAAATGGATTTTCAGAAGGTCCTTTTGAACGGGAAGGAGATCAGGTACAATAATGACGGCAATAAGTTATGGCTGCTTCATGATTTCCAAAAATCTGCCAATAACCTGCTGGAACTTAACTATTCTGCAAAACCGACACAGGCCATGTATTTTATAGAAACAAAACCTGACGGCCTGGAGCAGGAGTACCAGGTTTGGACCCAGGGCCAGGGAAAATATACCTCTCACTGGCTGCCCAGTTTTGATGACCTTAATGAAAAAGTGGAATTCGATTTAACTTTTCTTTATCCAAAGGGAGAAACTCTTACAGCGAATGGTGCACTGCTCAATTCTGAAGTTCTTAATGACTCGATAACGAGATGGGAATTCGATATGAAAGATCCTATGAGCAGCTACCTGTTGGCCGTGGCCGCGGGAGATTATGAAATAAAAGAAATAACTTCGGAAGGCGGCGTGCCCATCCGGCTGTTCTATCCTTCGGGAAAGGAAGATTTGGTGGAGCCAACCTACAGGTACACCAAAGAGATCATGGATCTCCTGGAAAGAAAGATCGGGGTGGATTATCCCTGGCAGAATTACAAACAGGTCCCGGTACGGGATTTCCTCTACGCCGGAATGGAAAACACAGGTACCACCATCTTTTCAGACCTTTTTCTGATAGACTCTATAGGGTTTCATGATCGCAATTACGTGATGGTGAATGCGCACGAGCTGGCCCACCAGTGGTTTGGTGATATGGTGACCGCAGCCTCGGGAGAGCATCACTGGTTACAGGAAGGTTTTGCTACCTACTATGCCCTGCTGGCCGAAAAAGAGATCTTTGGGGAGGATTATTATTACTGGAAACTTTTTCAAAGTGCCGAAGAATTAAAGCAGATGAGTGACCAGGGAAAAGGGGAGGCGCTTCTTAAAGAAAGGGCAAGTTCGCTCACGGTTTATCAAAAAGGTGCCTGGGCCCTGCACATTCTTAATGAATTGGTGGGGGAAGCAGCTTTTGATGAGGGAGTCGAAAATTACCTTGAGAAGCATGCTTATGGTAATGTGAGGACAGAAGATTTTTTAAAGGAAATTGAGAAAGCTTCGGGGATGGATCTTTCGAATTTCAAAAAGGATTGGCTGCAACAATCGGCTTTCCAGGGGGGCGAAGCTTTGGAGTCCCTCAAGAAATCAGGTTTCATCAGGGACTACCTCGAGGTGGCTGCTTTAAAGCAATTGCCGCTGGAGGCCAAAAAAGAGCTTTTGGAGCGTGCCCTTGCTCAGCCGGTGAATGATTACATCGGGCAGGAGGTAGTACACCAGCTGGCGTTGGAAAGTCCTTTAATGGTGATGGATCTTTACGAAAAAGCTTTTGCTTCCAACAACCTGTATGTAAGGCAGGCTATTGCTCTTTCCCTGCAAAAAATTCCGCAGCAGTTGAAAGATGAATATGAAACCTTACTCGATGATCCTTCCTATGTTACCCAGGAGGCAGCTTTGTTCAACCTATGGCTAAATTTTCCGAAGGAGAGAATCGGATATCTTCGAAAAATGGAAGGAAGAGAAGGTTTTTCAGATAAGAATATACGCAGTCTTTGGCTGGCCCTTAGCATCGCCACTTCGGGCGTAGATGAAGCCGAAAAGAGAAATTATCTTGAGGAGCTGTCTTCTTACACAGAGCCTTACCAAAGGTTTCAGCTAAGGCAAAATGCTTTTGGTTATCTGTTTCAGCTCAACGCTTTTTCTGGAAAGGAGATCCGCAATTTGCTGGAAGCAAGCAGGCATCATACTTATCGCTTCAGGGAATTTGCAAAGGATTTGCTACAAAAGGTGCTCGAAATGGAGGGTCTTTTGCCCGAAGATAAAGCCTTTTTGGAAAAAGAACTGGGTATCAAAACAAATCCAGAGAATTAAGTCCTACCAGAGCGTTTTCACTTCCCTCTTGATATAAGACAAGCCCGTCTCGCTGGGAGGTTGTTGTTCTAAAAGAGTATTAAGGATGTGCTTGCGCATTTGGTCTGCATCTTCGAGCTCTTCTTTTGTCGCCGTTTTTCTAATATTGGCAATAGTGGCATTTTTAGAGGCCTTTATCACGTTCCAGCACTCGTCACTCACGTAGATCTGTTGCGCGAGATTGTGTTCAAACTCCTGTTCAATGGTCTTTATAAGCAGGGTAGCGTAATCTTCTTTGTTGCTCTTTCCCGGCTTCACCCTTACCAAAAGGCTTGACGGCGCAATTCGCTCCAGGAAAAGGGTCATGCGCTCATAGGCCTGCAATCGCAGGGGGAGGGCCTGTTTTTGATTTTCTTTGTGAAGCAGGAACCGTCGGCGTTTCTCTTCGTTGCGCACGTGGAGGTTAAAGAAATAAAAGGCAAGAATGCCTGTAACTACTGCGGGAAGCAAGTAGAACAACAACTGGAGGATGTTATCTTCTGACATAGGTTGATTATTGTTCAGAAACTGAAGTGTCTTCGGTCTCGACCTCTTTCACATCGGTTTCCTGTCCTTTCCTGTATGAGCCGCCTAAGTTAGGACATCCTACCAAAGTAGCAACAGAATCAAACGGAACTTTTGTCTTGTTATATGTGAATGTTTCTGCCAGGGTCTTGGCGATAAAGCGGTCTCCCAGGTTGATCTCCACATCATCCATGGTGAACTGGCAGGGGTGTTCATACCCGCAGGCATGAGTGATCTCCAGGAGTTCCTTCCTGAAATTGTTGAAATAATAGTTCACCCTATCGGCTTTATCTTTAACATTGATCCCTGCCTGCAGCCACTTGTTCTGGGTTGCCACCCCGGTAGGGCAGGTATTCGTATGACAGCTTTGAGCCTGGATACAGCCTATGCTCAACATGGCTTCGCGGGCAACGTTGATCACATCTGCACCCATTGCGAAGGCCATGGCTGCCTTAGCGGGAAAACCGAGTTTCGCGCTTCCTATAAAAACGATCTGGTTGGCAAGGTCTTCTTTCTGAAAGATCTTGTAAACATCTGTAAATCCGTAGATCCAGGGTAGGGCCACATGATCTGCAAAGCTTGGAGGAGCCGCACCGGTACCGCCTTCCCCGCCGTCAATAGAGATAAAATCGGGGCCACGGTTCGTCTCTTTCATGATAGAAGCCAGTTCCTTCCATTCATCCAGCTTCCCAATCGCGGCTTTGATCCCTACCGGCAAACCGGTATTTTCGGCAATATCTTCAATGAAATCCACCAACTCGTTCATGTTGCTGAATGCACTATGGTTAGGTGGGGAGAGAACATCCTTGCCCATAGGGACATGTCTTATTTCAGAAATTTCCCTGGTGATCTTTGATGCCGGTAAAACCCCGCCCTTTCCGGGTTTCGCGCCCTGGGAAAGTTTGATCTCAATGGCGCGAACCTGCGGATATTCCTCGCACATTTTTACCATTTTTTCCATGGAAAAAGTTCCGTCGTCATTTCTCACCCCAAAATATCCGGTTCCCACCTGAAAGACGATATCAGCACCTGCCTTGTGATAGGGGGAAAGTCCGCCTTCGCCGGTGTTGTGATAGGCATACGCCTTTTTACAGCCCCTGTTTAAGGATTCTATCGCCTTGGCCGATAAAGAACCGAAGCTCATCGCCGATACATTGATCACCGAAGCTGGCCTAAAAGGTCTTCGTCGTTTGTGATGTTCTCCCATCACTTTCGCGCAGGCAACAAAATAAGGATCCTGAACGTTGTGGTGTTTTTCGGGAATTTTATACGGAATGACCGCGTTATTGATGAAGATATAGTTGACTTCATAGATATCCTGATCGGTACCAAAACCTTCGTAGTTATTCTCGTTTTTGGAAGAAGCATACACCCATCCCCGTTCAATGCGGTTGAACGGAAGCTCCTCCCGGTTCCCGGCGACGATATACTGTCGAAGTTCAGGGCCTATGCTTTCCAGCCAATAGCGAAGATGCCCCACTACCGGAAAGTTGTGCAGGATGGTGTGCTTCTTGTTTATGAAAATATCATAAAGGGCAATGAGTGCAAGCACGATCAACACCCAAAGGTACCATGGAATATCTTTTATGACTTCAACTACTTCATTCATGCTACTGGTTTAGATAATCTATCGCTAACTGTGACATTACTTTTACTCCCAAAACAAGTCCGCTTTCATCAATATAAAAATCAGGAGTATGGTGAGGCGCGGGATCTGTGCTGTCTAATGGTTGTCCTCCCAAAAAGAAATAAAGTCCGGGGACTTCTTCCTGGAAAAAGGAAAAGTCCTCTCCGCCGGTAGTGGCTTTTTGGAGTTCTACTTTTTCTTTCCCCGCGACTTTTTGCAGGGTAGGCAGCATTTTTTTCGTGAGTTCGGGATCATTATAAGTGATCGCGGTATTATTTTGGATCTCGACCGTAGCCGAACCTCGATAAGCCTCGGCAATGGCGGGAACCATTTCGCGCATTCTTTTTAGAATGAGTTCTTTCATTTTTGGGTCAAGGGTTCTGATGGTTCCTATCATTTCGGCACTCTCGGGAATGATGTTGAACCGAACGCCGCTGGTGATCTTTCCTACAGTTATAACAGCTGCCGCATCTACCAGTTTCGATTCCCGGCTAATAATGGTTTGCAGCCCGTCTATTATCTTGGCCGAGATCAAAATTGGGTCCACTCCGCTCCAGGGGGCAGAACCGTGGGTTTGTTCTCCTTTAACGTTGATCACAAAACGTTCCACTGCCGCCATAGTGCCTTCCGGCTTGTACCGGATGGTTCCTACAGGGGTTGCCGAATTGATATGCAGCCCAAAAATGGCATCTACATCGGGATTTTTCAGGACCCCTTCCTTGATCATCAGGGCAGCACCGCCTTCTTCTCCCGGTGGCGGACCTTCTTCAGCAGGCTGGAAAATGAATTTTACCGTACCGTTTAGTTTTTCTTTGTTTTGAGAGAGTACTTCTGCAGCACCCATGAGAATGGCGGTATGGGTATCGTGGCCACAGGCATGCATTACGCCGGTGGTGGACCCAAGGAATTCGGTGGTTACTTTAGATTTAAATGGCAGGTCGTTCCTTTCGGTGACGGGTAGGGCATCAATGTCGGCACGCAGGGCCACTACCTTTCCGTCTTTGTCGCCCTTTAAAATACCTACTACCCCGGTTTTTCCCACTCCGGTCTGGACTTCCATTCCAAGATCTTCCAGGTGTGCAGCGATCTTTTTAGCGGTCTCGAATTCCCTGTTGGAAAGTTCGGGGTTTTGATGGAAATCCCTTCGCCATTCAATGACCTTATCTTCGATCTTTTCAGCGGCAGAGGCTATGGCAGGATCGGCTTGTTGTGCGTTGAGGCTTAGGCCGAAGAAACAACACAGGGGGAGCAGGAAATATCTCATTTTAAATTTATTATGTATCGACGATTTCGTCTGGGAGTTAATTATCCTAAATATATTGATTTTCTCTAGCCTTTCAAATTCTCGAACCGTTTTGTTCAAAAGAACCAATTGATGGGTTTTGTTTTATGCCGTTTTTGGTTAATTTCACGGCTTTAAAAGAAGGAGGAAAATTGGAATCGTATTTAGCCGAATTAAATGATGCGCAAAGGGCCCCGGTGTTGCAAAAAGACGGGGCGATGATAGTGATTGCTGGTGCAGGGTCTGGGAAGACCCGGGTGCTTACCTACAGGATCGCCTACCTGATGAGCCAGGGGGTTGACGCCTTCAATATTCTCTCCCTTACCTTTACTAACAAAGCGGCCAGGGAAATGAAGAGCCGTATCGCCAAGATCGTGGGTAATAGCGAGGCAAAGAACCTCTGGATGGGGACTTTCCACTCCATTTTTGCCAAGATGTTGCGCTTTGAGGCCGACAAATTAGGATACCCCTCCAATTTTACCATTTACGACACCCAGGATTCTCAAAGGCTTATTTCGGCTATCATCAAAGAAATGGGTCTGGATAAGGATGTGTACAAATACAAACAGGTCTATTCCCGAATTTCTTCCTATAAGAACAGTCTTATTACGGTAAAAGCCTATTTTCAAAATCCGGAGTTGCAGGAAGCAGATGCGATGTCGAAAAAACCGAGGTTAGGGGAGATCTATCAGCATTATGTTGACAGGTGCTTCAAGGCCGGCGCTATGGATTTTGACGACCTGCTTTTAAAAACCAACGAACTTCTCAATCGTTTCCCCGATGTGCTTCAGAAGTACCAGAACCGCTTCAGGTACATCCTGGTAGACGAGTACCAGGATACCAACCATTCTCAGTATTTGATCGTAAAAGCACTTTCAGATAAATTTCAGAATATATGCGTAGTGGGAGATGACGCGCAGAGTATCTATGCTTTCCGCGGAGCGAACATCAACAACATCCTGAATTTTCAGAAAGACTACGATGATGTAAAAATGTACCGCCTGGAGCAGAATTACCGCTCTACAAGGAATATTGTAGAGGCTGCAAACTCGGTCATTGACAAGAACAAGACCAAGCTGGACAAGGTGGTTTGGACGGCCAATGATGAAGGCCCCAGGATCGTGGTGAACAGGTTGCTTACAGATGGGGAGGAAGGAAGGTTTGTAGCGGGTTCCATTTTTGAGAATAAAATGGAAAAGCAGATGAGGAACAGCGATTTTGCCATTCTTTACCGTACCAATGCGCAAAGCCGGGCCATGGAGGACGCTCTTCGGAAAAAGGATATTCCTTACCGCATTTTTGGAGGTCTTTCTTTTTACCAGAGAAAGGAGATCAAGGATGTGCTTTCCTATTTGCGATTGATCATAAACCCGAAGGATGAAGAAGCCCTGAAAAGGGTGATCAATTATCCCGCGCGTGGAATTGGCCAAACTACGGTAGACCGACTTACAATCGCGGCAAACCACTATAAAAGGTCCATTTTTGAGATCATTGAGAACCTGGACAAGATCGATCTAAAGATCAACCGCGGTACCAAGAATAAGTTGGAGAATTTTTCCAACATGATCAAGCATTTCCAGATCCTAAACCAAGAAGCTGATGCCTTTATGGTAGCCGAAACGGTGGCAAAAAAGACCGGACTGCTTCAGGAATTAAAAAAAGACGGCACTCCCGAGGGAATTGCCCGTATAGAGAATATCGAGGAGCTGCTCAACGGGATCAGGGATTTCGTGGAAGGCCAGAAGGAGCTCGCAGATGCCAGCGGTTCTCTCACCGAATTCCTTGAAGATGTGGCCCTGGCTACCGATATGGATAAGGATTCGGGAGATGAAGACAGGGTGGCGCTTATGACCATTCACCTGGCCAAAGGACTTGAATTTCCATATGTGTACATAGTGGGAATGGAGGAGGACCTTTTTCCTTCGGCAATGAGTATGAACACCCGGTCTGAACTGGAAGAGGAACGCAGGCTCTTTTATGTGGCCCTAACGCGAGCTGAAAAGCAAGCCTATCTCACCTACACCCAGTCGCGCTATCGCTGGGGAAAACTGGTTGATGCAGAACCCAGTCGGTTTATTGAGGAGATCGATGACAGGTACCTCGATTACATGATTCCGCAGGACGATTATAAATATAAACCACTTATAGATACCGATATTTTTGGGGAGGTTGACAAGAGCAAATTCCGTCAAACCAAACCCGTGAACGGCACTCCGCCACCTTCACATAAACCCACAGACGAGCAGCTTAGAAAACTTCGGAAATTAAAACCTGCCGAAGATCCAACTCCTTCACCAAATTCGGCCCCGGCCGTAAAACTCGAAGCAGGAGACGAAGTAGAACACATGCGTTTTGGTAAAGGAAAGGTGTTGAGCATAGATGGCGTGGGGCAGGATAAGAAGGCAGAGATCAATTTTGAGAACGGCGGGATCAAAAAACTACTGCTCAGGTTCGCCAAACTCAAGGTTCTTTCATAGCGCCCTTTTGGCGGATTCAATTTAACAGTTAAGTTTCTGTTATTCTTTAGGTTAGGTCTTATCTTGTCTTTAATTTTAAAGTAAAGCGAGCATCATGATAAGAGAAGGTACTACAGTGACCTGGAAATGGGGAAAAGGAACTGCTACCGGAAAGGTCAAGAACACTTTTGATCACGAAATCACCACCACAATCAAAGGCACAAAAGTAACCTGGAAAGGAAAACCGGGAAACAAGGCCCTTTTTATTCAACAGGAAAACGGATCTGAAGTACTTAAGCTGGAAAGCGAAGTGCAAAGGGTGGAGTAAGTTTTTGGGGCATCGACTATTAAAAGCCCCCGCAATTTCGTATTTTTTCAATTCAATAATAAATCGAAGTATGGCAGAACTAATCAGAATCTACGAAGAAAATCCAAATCCAAAAGAAATACAGAAAGTCGTTAATGCTCTAAGGAATGGAGCTCTGGTTATTTATCCCACAGACACCGTTTACGGCTTAGGGTGTGACATTACCAACACGGCTGCCCTTGAAAAGATAGCCCACCTGAGAGGGGTGAAACTGGAAAAGGCCAATTTTTCCTTTATATGTGAAGATCTCAGCAACCTTTCAGATTATGTGAGACAAATAGATACCCAAACTTTTAAGATCCTGAAACGCTGTTTACCCGGCCCGTACACTTTTGTATTGCCGGGAAACAACAACCTGCCTACTGTTTTTAAGAAGAAAAAAACAGTGGGAATACGGGTGCCCGATAATAACATTTCCCGTGCCCTGGTCGCCGGCCTGGGTAATCCTATCGTGTCCACTTCAATCAGGGACGAGGATGAGGTACTGGAGTACACTACAGATCCCGAATTGATCCTTGAGAAATGGGATAAGCTCGTTGATATTGTAATTGATGGCGGGTATGGAGACAATATTCCTTCAACTGTGATCGATCTGACCACACCCGAGCCCGAAGTGATCCGCGAGGGAAAAGGCAGCGTGGATATCCTGTAATAATGAAAAGAAAAAAGTAGGGAAATAAAAAACCCGGCCACTGGCCGGGTTTCTTTTTATTAAGGGAAAGCAGCTTATTTAGCTTCTTTCATTCCTTGCTCAATAAGGTTGTAGAACTGGTCAAGTTTTGGAAGGATCACGATACGTGTTCTTCTGTTCTTGGCTCTACCTTCTGCAGTTTCGTTAGTAGCAACCGGCATGTAGTAGCTTCTACCTGCAGCAGTCATTCTTTGTGGCTCAACTCCAAATTCTTCCTGTAACACACGTACTACAGAAGTAGCTCGTTTTACTGAAAGATCCCAGTTGTCCTGAAGCACTGCGTTACGAATTGGCTTGTCATCTGTGTGACCTTCCACCATAAATTCGATCTCTGGCTTGTTCTTAACCACAGTAGCTACTTTACCAAGTACCTCTTTGGCACGCTCAGAAACATTGTATTTTCCGCTTTCAAACAATAATTTGTCTGAGATAGAAACGTAAACAACTCCTTTTTCAACATTGATCTGGATATCCTCATCATTGATGTTTCCTAAAGCTCCTTTAAGACTGGTTACCAATGCAAGGGTTACAGAATCTTTTTTAGTGATGGCATCCTGCATACGCTGGATCTTCATATCTTTTTCTTTGATGCTCTCTAAAGAACGCTCAAGGTTTTCTGCCTCTTTCTTAGATAGGGTAGCAAGATCTCCAACGTTGTTCAATAAAGCAGAGTTCTGGTTGCTTAACTGACTGATCTGTTGGTTCAATCTTTCTTTTTCATCGAGACAGGAGTTAAGCTTCACAGTAGCTGTGTTTAGCTGGTCCTGAGTCTCTTTTTGTTGGGCTTCAAGCTCGGCATATTTCTTTTGTGAAACACAAGAAGAAAGTAGGAGGGCTGCGGTAGCCGATAAAAGCATGATTTTCTTCATAATTCTTTAATTGTTGTGATTAAATGTTAAACGTTTCAAAAATACAAAAACTTGGTTCTCTACGAAATTATATGTGGACTTTAATATAAACTTTCAAAGTTCCCCAAATCTTCTCTTTCCTATCAAATAATAAGCCAATACAACGGACTTAATTTGAAAATATTTCTTTTTCTGCGGAAGTTCTCTCCTTTTTTTTAGGATTTTTTTGAAATGAGAATAAAAACTGAAATGTCCGCGAAGAATAGCTGCTGTGTGTGAGGGCTTTAGCTCTACAAGGAATTTTATTCCGGCGACACCGTCCAGGAGCATCCGAAGTAAAATAATTATAAAAACTTTTTTTCCGGGGGCATTTTTCAGCAGGTTAAAGAGGCTGTTTCTGAAATTATAGAAGGTCTTTTGCGGATTCATGGAATCCAAAGTAGCGCCACCCAGGTGAAAAACAGAAGAATTGCCTACTGCTTTTACCTTTAACCCAAGATTGTTTATTCTCCAGCATAGATCGATCTCTTCCTGGTGGGCAAAGTAATTCTCATCAAATTGTCCAGCCCGGTAAAAGGCTTCTTTTCTAATGGCCATACATGCCCCGCTCGCCCAGAACACTTCCACCGTATCGTCGTACTGTCCCGCGTCTTCTTCAAGCGTCTCAAGAACCCGTCCGCGACAATAGGGATAGCCAAGGCTGTCTAAAAACCCTCCGGCGGCCCCTGCATACTCAAAATAATTCTTCTTTCTAAAGTCCAGGATCTTGGGTTGCAGAACCACAGTTTCGGGATCCTTTTCAAATTCTGAAAGAAGCGGCGGGATCCAGCCCGGCGTCACCTCCACATCGCTGTTGAGCAGGATAAAAATATCTTCCTTTACGTATGGCAGGGCATCGTTATATCCTTTTGCAAATCCGCCGTTGATCTTGTTTTGGATGATCTTTACTTCAGGATAAGCAGTTCTCACAAATGCCACCGAGTCGTCTTCCGAAGCATTATCGGCTACATAGACCACGGCCTCGGGGGAATATTTTACTACCGAAGGGAGGAACTGCTCAAGCAAAGCTTTTCCGTTCCAATTAAGTATGACTACTGCGACTTTCACTGCTGCAAATTAAAGGAAAAATGAGGGTTTATTGCCATTGAGGAAGATCTGGTAAGAAATGATATTTTTCGGCCTCGTAATCCAGCTGGCAAAAATAGTGCTCCAGTCCATTGGTCACCATGAGGTACCGTGCTTTGAGGGCCAGGTTGTAACGGGCTATCTGGTCAAAGGTGTCCTGGGTGATGGGCACAGAAGTGGCTTTGCACTCTACCACCAGGTGTATGGAGCCGTCTGGGTTGTAGGCCAGCACATCATATCTCTTGATGAGGTCATGGATCTTCAGCTGTTTTTCAACATTCAGCAGGCTTTTGGGCATTTTCTTTTCCTCCAGCAGGAAGTGTACCACGTGTTGCCGCACCCACTCTTCGGGGGTAAGCAGAACGAACTTTTTTCGAAGTACATCAAAAACAGCTACTTTATTTTCGCTATTTTTGAACCGGAAAGTATAATTGGGAAAATTCAGTGAATGCATGGTCAAAAATAGGATTTTTTCCATAATTTCTGCCCCGGAAATCCACCGCACCCCAAAAAGTTAGAAATTAATGGATGACGTAAAGAATATAGTGACTGCCATAAGAAAAGGAGACATTAAACCGGTCTATTTTTTAATGGGAGAGGAGCCGTATTTTATAGACCAGGTATCAGATTATATTGAAGACAATGTGTTGCGGGAAGACGAGAAGGGGTTCAACCAAATGGTACTTTATGGTCGCGATGTTACCGTAGATGATATCGTTGGGAATGCCAAGCGGTTCCCGATGATGGCCGAAAGGCAGGTGATCATAGTTAAAGAGGCACAGGATCTTTCTCGTACCATTGAGCAGCTTACAGACTATGCCGAAAATCCGCAGCCCTCTACCGTGCTGGTAATTTGCTATAAGTACAAAAAGCTCGATAAAAGAAAGAAGCTTCACAAAGCGGTAGCTAAGAACGGGGTGATCTACGAAAGCAAAAAGCTTTATGAGAACCAGGTGGCCTCCTGGATCAAAGAGACCCTTCATGCCCGCAATTACCAGATTGCGCCCAAGGCTTCCCTCATGTTAGTGGAATTCCTGGGAACCGATCTTGGAAAGATCGATAACGAACTTCAAAAGTTGCGACTTATTTGCCCGAAGGTGCTACCATCACTCCCGAGATCATCGAAGAAAATATAGGAATAAGCCTGT
>OGCK01000122.1_pt1 | contig 14532 bp, 15 predicted proteins | sample 1570051 | NCBI WGS metagenome assembly OGCK01 (sample SAMN06266181, study PRJEB24510) | hot springs metagenome | isolation source: hot spring sediment | place: USA: Zodletone Spring, Oklahoma | collected 2013-12-03 | reverse complement strand
GCGTTCGCTGCGTCCGGCTTGCAGTTCGGCATTGCCGAGGTTGTAGAGCGCATCGGCACGCGCCGGGTCGGTCGTGGCCAGCAGCCAGGCGCTGGTAAAGGCTTGTGCGGCATGGTTGAAGTCACCGCGCCGATAGGCGGCTGCGCCTTCGCCCATGCGTGCATCGACTCCCGCCAGGCTGGCGTAAAGCAGCTGTGCCTGCACAAAATCGCCGCGTTGCCATGCTGCATAGGCGCTGGCCGGGCTGGCGGGTGGTGGTGCGGCATGTGCGGCGTGGCTGGCAAGAATGCCTAGCGCGGCAAGAGGAAGGAGAACAATGAGCAGGGCTAAATGAGCGTCTCCATGTTGCTTGTGGAGCTGTGAGCTTGCTTGTGATGAGCCCGCCTGTGATGAGCTAGGCATAAGGATTTTTTCGCGAGCAAGCTCGCTCCTGCGCTGCGGGGTGCTGTAGGCCAGCAGTAGCAGCATGAGCCCCGTCAACAAAGGCCAATAAAACAATTCATTCCACGCACGGTTCACACTTGGCGCAGGGTGGCTGGGCAGGGCACGCATAGCCTCGGCCAAGGTGCGCAAGTCCGTGTCGCCATCGCTTACAGGGACAAAGACACCCCCTGTGCGCTGTGCCATCTCCTGTAGCGCGGTCGCGTCCATGCGGCTTTGGAAGGGTTGGTCGTCGAGTTGGCGATAGCCGCCTGCGCCGTCGGGAATCGGTGCGCCCTGTTCAGTGGCCATGCCAAGAATGAATAGGGGAATGCCCGCCTCACGCAGCTTTTCCACGGCGAGCAAGACAGCATTGCCGTGCAGCATGTCGCTTTCGCCGTCGCTGATGAGCAGGATGGCGCGTGCGGAGTGTTTTGCGTCCTCGCTGGCCTTGGGCAAGCCGCGTGCGGCGGCATCCAGAGCGCTGACAAGCTCGCTTCCCGGCGCGTCGTCGAGTAGGTGCTCGCTCTGTTGCAGCGCGTAGCGAAACACGGCGGGATCGTTACTCGGCGGCATCACCACGCCCGCCGTGCCCGCGAAAACGGCGAGTCCGAGGGATTCGCCCGCCAAAGCATCGGGTAAGTCGTGCAATTTGAGGCGCGCACGTTCGAGGCGCGACGGCGCAATATCGGCGGCGTGCATCGAATCGGACATATCCAGCAAGGCCATGATGCGCACATCCTGCCGCGATGCGCTGGGGGTGTTGGGGCTTTCCACGGGGAGGCGCGGCCCAGCGAGTGCCATGGCAAAACACAGCCACGCCAGGCTGTGCAGCAGCACGCGCCCCAGCCCCGCCTGTGGACGTTCAAACAGTGCCCAAGGGCGTAAGGCTGGCTCGGCGTAATCCAGCAGACGACTGCGCTGGCGCAATGACAGCAGGATAAACGCCAGCGGAATGAGCATGAGCAAAAATGCCCAAGGCCAGTGCCAATGCAACGCGGTCATGCGTTTTTCCCTCCGCGCCGCTGGCTGGGTAATTCGAGCCATTGCCCCAGCGCCAGCATGAGCAAGGCCAAGCCGAGCAGCAGTGGATACCAATCGATCTTGACGCGCTCGCTGGGTGGTGGCGTGCTGGTGGTTTCGCGCTGGTTGATGTCGGCAAGAATGTTGCGCAGGCTGTTTTCGTCACTCGCCTGGTAAGCGCGCCCGCCGGTGATGGTGCTCATCTCGCTCAGACTGGGTTCACGTTGACCGTCGCTCTGTGCTACGGGCGTGGGCGCGTCCGGGGTGACGGCGATGCTGTAAAGATGCAGCCCCAGCCGTTCGGCATAAGCCAATGCCTCGCGCGGGCGCAGGATGCCGCCGGTGTTGTCGCCGTCGGAAAACAGCACGACAACGGGAGCCTGTTTTTGGCTGGCCTCGATTTGCCTCAAGGCCACACCCAGACCTTCGCCGATGGCGGTGGCCGAGCCGGTATTGCCGGGGCTGAGGCGGGCGAGCTGGGCGTTGACTGCGGTGCGATCGTTCGTTAGCGGAATGATGGTGGCGGCATGGTCGCTGAACACGATCATGCCGAGCCGATCTTGCTCGCGTGCGTGGATAAAGTCTGCGGCGGCCTGCTTGAGCACCTCCATGCGCGCGACGGTTTTCTGCTGCAGCGTCATGTCCTGGATGGACATGCTGGGTGAAATGTCAATCAACAGCAGAATATCGCGCCCTTCGCCGATGGGGGGCAGCCAGCCGCCTTCGGTTTGCGGTTGGGCGGCGGCGAGGACGAGCAGTGCGGCAACCGGCGCAAGCCAGACGCGGGTTGAGCCTGCGCTTTGGGTGTGGGCAAGGCTCATGCGCGCCAGCACAGGATGACGCAGGCTGATCGGCGGGCGGATGAAGGCCGCAGGCGAGCCGGCACGCCAACGCCAACCGAGCCAGATAACGAGGGGCAGGAGGATGAGCAGCCAGGGGTGGGCGAAGCTGGGGATCATGAAAATTCGCCCGTTTTTTCCCCCTCGCCCTTGATGGGAGAGGGCAGGGGAGAGGGTGATGAGCGGGTGTGTGGGGAGCTGTCCTTGCATGTGCTGCCCCCCTCTCCCCAGCCCTTTGATGTCGGGCTATCCTGCCCGCCCCCCTTCGGGTTCGCTGCGCGATTCAGCGCTGTTCCAGACCGCGCTTGTCCCGCGAGGGGGGAGGGGGTAAAACATTTCTTGAGTGAGGCGCGAAGTTCAACCGTATCCAGTGTTTGCTGGCCGAAGCGAGCCGCGTGCAGGTTGTCGATCAACCCTCGCCAAACCGATGCATCCACGCCGTAAGGTGCGCGTGCGGGGTGCAGGACGCTGAGGTGGTGCTGTTGACGCAAGCCGCGCTCAATCTGGGTGACGATTTCGGGCGCGGGACGGCGGCAATGCAAGGCACGCCTGGCCTGCCAAAGCCGCCAATGGGTTGCCCAATGTAGCCGTAGCACAACGGCACTGACGAGCAGGACCACGAGCAAAAGCACCAACAGCCACCCGTAGGCCGCACTGGAGGAGGGTGCGAGCAGTGCCGCCAAGCCGTCATGCGCGGGGGGCGGGGGGATGATGTCTGCTATGCCTTCCATTACGCGCCTTCCAGCAAACGCATGGCCAGTTGCGGCAAGTCATCATCCGCGCGTGCCAGCACCAGGTGCCCACGCAGACGCAAGGCCAGTGCATGTAAGCGTGCATGCTGCGCTGTGCGATAGTCAGCATAGGCCTTGCGCACGGCGGCCGCCTGCGTGTCGATTTCGACGCTTGTGCCGCCCGTCATAAGTTGTGCGCGTCCAAGCTGGGGTAGCTCGATTTCCTGGGCATCTTCAATCAGCCCAAGACGCACATCGGCACGCGCAGCCAGGCGCTCCAGCAGGCGCTCATCGGCATCGCTCAAACCTAAAAAATCCGAAAATAGCCACAGTCTTGCACCGTGCGGCAGGCTGATTTCCAGCTCGCTCAAGACGTTCGTCCACTGACTGGGTGCAGTGTCGTTGCGCGGCGGGCAGGGCGCGCGCATGGCATCCAGGGTGGCGTAAAGCGCGGCGCGCCCGGCGCGTGGTGTGTGGCTGATGTGCTGTTCGCCATCCAGCAGGCTAAGCGCGATGGCTTCATGCGCGCGCGTTGCGCCGGATAAAAGCAGCGCGCCCCAACGCGCCGCTTGCGTGGCTTTGAGGCGGGTGCGGGTGCCAAAACGCATGCTTGCCCCCCGATCCACCACCACCCAGAGGGCGGCCTGACGGGTTTCGCCATACACACGCACAAAGGTTTTTCTCAGGCGAGCGGTCACCCGCCAGTCAATACGGCGCGGGTCGTCGCCGGGCTGGTAAGGGCGCAAGTCTTCAAAGTCGATGCCCGCACCGCGAAAACGCGAGGCCTGCTCACCACGTTGCAGATGTTCGCTCATACGCCGCCCGGCGGGCGTTTCGGCCGCCAATGCGGCGATTTCGGCCAATTCGGTGTCGCTGAGCAGCGGGGCGTGGGTCGCGGACTCAACTTTGGGGCGATGCCCGCCCAAAAGATTCAGCCCAAAGAAATTAAACCCATAAGACCTAAGCAAAGCTGTTGTCCATCCAACGAGCACGATGGCTCTCTGTAGGTGCGAATTTATTCGCACATGGCTCAGGCGGTGTGCGAATGAATTCGCACCTACATGCAAAAGGCAACATCCTCTTTTTTTGCATGAGTCCTAACCCAAAGAAATTAAGCAATCGGAAGTGCATCACAGAGCTGGGCAATCAGTGCATCACGATTGACTCGGGCGAGTTGACCGACCGGGCTGAGCAGCAAACGGTGGCGTAAGGCATCCGGGGCAATGTCGAGCAAGTCTTCCGGGGTGACAAACGCGCGTCCGCGCAGGAACGCCAAGGCCTGTGCGGCGTGCGCCAGTGCCAGGGAGGCACGCGGTGACGCGCCGCATTCAATCTGCCCGGCGGCCTCAGGAACGTGCTTGTCCATCACACGGGTAGCGGCGACCAGGCGCACGATCCACGCTTCCAGCTCGGGGGCGATATGCACGGCGGCAACCTGGCTGCGTGCTTGCAAAACCCAAGCCACATCAATTTGCGGTGGTTCGGCACGGGATGTGCTCGCGGCTCGATGGCGACGCAAGACTTCCAGTTCTTCGCTCTCGCTGGGGTAATCGAGCACCACATGCAACAGGAAACGGTCGAGTTGTGCTTCGGGCAGCGGATAGGTTCCGGCTTGATCGAGCGGGTTTTGCGTCGCCATCACCATAAACAATTCGGGCAGGGGGTAGGACACGCCGCCGATGGTGACCTGGTGTTCCTGCATGGCCTCCAGCAGCGCGGCCTGCACCTTGGCCGGGGCGCGGTTGATTTCGTCAGCGAGCACGATTTCATGAAACAGCGGCCCGGCGCGGAAGTTGAACTGGTGGGTTTCCGGGTCGTAAATTTCCGCACCGGTCAAATCCGAGGGTAGAAGATCCGGGGTGAATTGAATGCGCTGGAAACTGGCATGCACACCGTTGGCAAGCGTCTTGATGGCGGTGGTTTTGGCCAGGCCGGGCAGACCTTCCACCAATAAATGTCCGCCGGTCAACAGGCTAATCAATAGGCGGTCGAGCAGGTCATGCTGGCCGACGATGACGCTTTCAAGGTAGCTGCGCAGAATCTTCAGCGGGGCGTGCGGCGAGGTCATATCGTTCATGCTTTCCTCATTCATGGCTGGTTTGAGCGACGCTTGGGCGCAGCGTCAAAATGTCAGAACCTTGTCACTACTTATGACCCATTCCGCCAATGCGGGCATCGTCGATGCTTCCGCACCTGCAAAGTACGGATGATTTTTATAGATGCCACAGCGTGCCATGCAGGTTCCGCATACCTGTACAGGGACACCCTGAGCGATAAGCTCCTTGAGCATTTGCGCCAAGTCTTGATCGTAGCCTTGGGGAGGTTTGCACACATCCCGTGCCATATCCACCGCATCGTTCATCAGAAATATTCTCACATCCTGTCCGGCTTCTCGCAGCTTTCCGGCCAAGCGCAGGCCGTTCCAGGTCACGTCGGTGTTGTCATAGGGCTCGCGGTTAAAAATGACCAAAATGCTCATGCGGGTCTCTCTGCGTTGCTGCTCTTTTGGGCTAACTTCCATTCGGGATAACCTTGTTCCAGACGCCGTGCCTGAAAGCCACGCTCGCGCAGACGCGCCACGGCTTCAAACGAAAGTACGCAGTACGGGCCGCGACAATAGGCAATCACTTCCTTCTCGATGGGCAGGCGCTCCAGTTGCTGTTCCAATTCGGCCAGGGTGATATTGATGGCACCGGGCAGATGACCGGCCGCGTATTCCTCCGGCGGACGCACGTCCAGCACCGTGAACAACCCCAGCCGGGAACGATCCAGCAGCTCGTCGGCCTGCACCGGCTCCAGGCTGTCGCGCGCGGTGAGCACCTTGCTCACCATTTCGCGCACCTCGGCCAAATGTCCCTCCGCCACCGTGCGCAACACATCCAACAGGCGCACTACGTCATCTCCGGCCAGCGTGTAAAGAATGTGCTTGCCGTCGCGGCGTGCGTTCACCAGCCCCGCTTGGCGCAGCTGCTGGAGGTGTTGCGAGGTGTTGGCAATGCTCAGGCCGCTGACGGCAGCCAGTTGCTCCACGCTGCGCTCACCCTGGGCAAGGTATTCCAGCAGCTCCAGACGGCGGCCATTGGAGAGCATTTTTCCGATACGCGCGAAGTGATCGTTGAGGTCTTGTTTGAAGCTGGGCATATTTATTCAATTAAACGATTGATGGTTTGCATTCTAAACCGTGTCATTCGTTGGTCAAGTCTGCGAGTCGGTCATTTTGGTCGCGCCTACCACCACGAAGCCACCGCTTCCGTGCCCCGAATGCATGGGTTCGATGCCGTCGATATTGTTTGCCCAGATGGCATTGGGCGCTACGGCTGTTGTCTCGCCCGGCGGTCGGGTCAGCGTTTGCACCCAGGTATCGACATGAAAGCCTGTTCGTGTCAGAAGTCGGTTGACTTCGTCGGCGCTGTAGAAGACCGCGTTGCGGTAGAACAGGCTTCCCGCCTGGTGAGCCTGGTAGTGCTGGCCGAGGGGGCTGGCGCGATCAATGAAGCCGATCACCAGACGCCCGCCAAGACGGAGGACACGCTTGATTTCGCTTAACATCCTCTCGGGAGATTGGACAAAGCAGAGCGTGGTGACGATAAGCCCATAGTCGAAGCTGGTGTTCGGGAAAGGCAGGTTTTCCGCCACGCCCTGGACAGTTTTGATGCCGCGCGTTGAAGCAAGAGCCAGCATTGCGCTCGATGGGTCGAGCCCCGTCCGCACGCCGAGCGGTGCGGCAAAGCGTCCGCTACCCACCCCGACTTCCAGACCCTCGCCCTCCCAGGGCAGGAGTGCGCGCAGGGTGAGTAATTCCGAGACAAAATTGCCAGGATGCCGTTCGAACCAGTCCTCATAGCGTTGGACATGGGTCTCGAATGGGTTGGAATGCGCGGGGTCAATCATCAGCTTGAAGTCTCGCAAGTGTGGGTGTGCGACAAGAGTGAGTCAAACCCGCCCGGTCTGTCACTATTAGGCGGGCAGGCGAGCGCGGTTCCAGAGTTCAACGACCCGTGCACGCGTCGGCATTCGCCCCGCAATCTGTCGCGGTGTTTGGCGTGCTCCATGCTGCCTCCTGCCTGATGGTGACCCAGCTTCCCGCGACGATCGCCAACATGGCGACGATGGAGCCGAGAGCCAGCGTGGCGATACCGCTGAAGCCGTGACCGACGGTGCAGCCCATGGCCAGCACGCTGCCCACGCCGAGCAGGATGGCACCCAGCAGATTGATGGATGTCTCGCGCAGGTTGCCGAAGCCCTTGAAGCTGAATTCGCGCCGGATCAGGGTGCTGACAAGACCACCGAGCAGGACACCGACCACGGCGACTACGCCGAAGGTCAGCGCGACACTGGCTCCGCCCAGACTCAGGTAATGCACGACGTCACCAAGCGGCGCGGCAAAGCTGAAGGACTGGGTGCCAAGACCCTCTGGCGGGGTATCCATCAGTTCAGAGGCTTCCAGCGCCGCCTTGCCCAACGGGCCGCCGGTCAGGTAATAGGCCGCCGCGACCATCGCGCCGACCATGGCCGCGCCCAGCCAGCCGCCCAGGCTGCGCAGATAGCGGACGGCGAACAGCAGCAGACCCGCACCGATAATCAGTGAGAGAACAAGGTTGAGGTTACCGCCGCCGCCCAGCAGGCTGGCGAGATCCTGATGCGCGATGCCGAAACGGGTCAGGTCAATGGACATGCCCCCCACCCAGGGCAGGAACCAGTCCGCGTAGACCGAGGTACGGGTCATGACATAGGTGGTCAGCGCCACGACAATCAGGATGGTAAGGGAAGGCAGATGGCCTTGTCCCAGCCTGACCATATGGCGCAACGGGCAGCCGCGCGCCAGCACCATCCCCACGCCGAAGACAAAGCCGCCAATGATGTAGCGTCCCCACGCGAACTGAGGGTTGCGAAACGGTGGTTTCGTGTTGTTGAAGTCCACCCCTGCGAGGGATTGCACCAGTGCGGCGCCGAGCAGGGCGACGGCTATGGCGACGAGATAGACCGCAAGACGGCCATAGTTTCGCTGGCCGAAGCCATCGCGCAGCCCGCCGAGCAGGCAGAGGCGTGAAAACTGCGCGCCTGCTCCGAAGGCTAGGGCAACGACGAACAAGGACAGAAGAAGGGTGGTGGTGGGTTCCATTGAATGCTCCGGCAGCAGATGGGATCAGCGGGTGACAACACCTGATTCCATCTTGATAAAGGTGAACGAATGCCCCACGCGGAGGGGCATTGCCATCAGGCCGCAATATTTGCGGCGACGATTTCTTGCATGCCTTCCGGCTCGGGCAAGGCCAGGGAGGTTTCGATAATGGCTTCAACAAAGGCCGCACGATCGCGGATCAGTCCTTTGTTGTAGCGCTTCTCGAAGGCCAGGGTGGAAACCGGTTTGCCGCTGATGCCGCCGCCGCACACGCTGCCCGCCTGTGCGCCCGGCAGGATTTCGAGGTGATCCGGCAGGCTCAGTAGCTTGCCGAACAGGGAGTCGTACAGCTTTTCGGCCATTTCGCGCTCGCGCCCGCGCAGGTCGGGGCGACCCACCGCGCCGACGAACAGGGTGTGTCCGGTGACCAGAAACCAGGGCTCGTTGCAGCGTGATTGGTCGGTGACCAGCAGTGAGATGCTGTCTTCGGTATGTCCGGGCGTATGCAGCACCAGCACGCTGACATTGCCAGCTTCCAGCACCTGTCCATCGTGCAACGGCATGAAATCGTAGGGCAGTACCCCGCTGTCGCTTTCGTGCAGGGCGTAATGCGCGCCCGCCAATTGGGCGAGTTTGCGCCCGCCGGAAATGTGATCGGCGTGGACGTGGGTGTCGATCACATAACGAATTTCAACATCCTTGTCCTGTGCCATGGCAAGAAACGCGGCCTCGTCACCGGCGTGGACATCCACGGCAATGGCTGCGCGCTTGCCGGTGCAACCAAACAGATAGGCGAGCGAGGCGAGGGGACTGGGGTGCTGGATGAAAAACATGCGCTGATTCCTCCGGGGAATGTGGGTGGTGCCAAGGTGATGGCGCTTATATTCAAGCAATCAATTGAATGTTTTGTCAATAGACGTTAGGATAAAACCCATCGAAACTTTAACGGGCAGTTTTCACATGGGCATCCAGCACGGTATCCGCATCAATCTTGCGCAGTTCAGCCTGCATGTGTTGCAGGTGTTTTTTGTCGGCTCGACGATTGGCATGACGCGCACGGTGTTGCCAGTGCTGGCGGAATCGGACTTCGGTCTGGCCAAGGGCTCCTTTCTTGCGCTGGCCTCGTTCGTGGTGGTGTTTGGCCTCGTCAAGGCCTTGCTCAATCTTTTTGCCGGGCGACTGTCGGATCAGTGGGGGCGGCGGCGGGTGTTGATCGCAGGCTGGGTGGCAGCTTTGCCGATTCCGTTTTTGATTTTGTACGCGCCAAGCTGGGGCTGGATCATTGCCGCGACTGTGTTGCTGGGGGTCAACCAGGGCTTGTGCTGGTCGATGGCGCTCAATAGCAAGCTCGATCTGGCGCGCGCCGATCAGCGCGGCCTGGTCAACGGGCTGAATGAGTTTTCGGGCTATGCCGGTGTGGCGCTGGCGGGGCTTTTGACCGCGTGGCTGGCGTTGGAATTTGGCGCACGCGAAGGTTTGTTCGCCTTTGGTATGGTGACGGTGTTGCTGGCTTTGGCGCTGGGGCTGTGGGGCGTGAGGGAAACGCGGCCTTGGGCGATGGCGCACCAGTTGGCGCATCAGCAGGCGTCAAAGGGAGCGCATGCTCAGGCGGTTGCGCCTTCGTCGCTGGCGACCTTGTTCTGGCCGGCGACTTGGCATGATCCGCGTTTGCGCGCCCTGCATCAGGCGGGCTTGGTGGAGAAGTTCACCGATGCGATGGTCTGGTTATTTTTCCCGGTGTTTTTTGTGAGTCAGGGCTTGAGCCTGATCGAAGCGGGTGGGCTGGTGGCGATTTACGGTGTGGTATGGGGCGCGGGGCAGCTGGTCACCGGCCCGCTGTCGGATCGCATCGGGCGCAAGGGCTTGATTGTGTGGGGTATGACGCTGTGCGGGGTGGGTGTGATGGCGGTGGGCTTGAGTCACTCGCCCGTGCTGTGGGCCTTGGAGTCGGCCTTGATCGGCATTGGCATGGCGATGCTTTACCCCACGCTCGGCGCGGCGGTGGCAGATTTGGCGCAACCGGCGCAGCGCGCCTCTGTTTTGGGCATTTACCGTTTCTGGCGCGATTTGGGCTATGCCGTTGGCGGGTTGGCGCTCGGTTTGGCGGCGCAGTGGAGCGGGGGGCTGAGTGCACCGTTCTGGTTGGTGGACGGGGCGATGCTGTTGTTGGGGGGCTATGTGGTTTTGGCTTTTGATACTGGGTCGAAACCTAAGTTAAACGCCTGAGTTCAATCCAGGTGAGAGGATGTCTCCATAACTCATTGTTCGTAAAGCCTATCTTGTTTTATCCCCAGAAGCTGTGGATAAAACTGTGGATGCGTTGCTATTCGATGCATCCTCCCCGCATCCAATCGGGGGGTAAAGCGCTCTGGTCATAATTTAGCCACAATAATTAAGTCCTTTGAAATCAATAGGTTGAGATTGTTTTTCACTAACTCCTTGTGGTATCCAAGCCAAATCAACGAGTTAGATAAAAAGCTGTTTTGTTGTGTATAAAACTTTGCATTCGTCCAGCGTTTGTGCTTTGAGGTGACTGGCATCGGGTACCGCCTTTTGCCGTCTTTAAGGCACACGCAGGTATTCTTTGAGTGACTTTATCGGCTATTCTGAACGCTCAGAAAATTTTGCAAGAGGATCATGAGTTGCAGCGTGTGCGAGGGCGGGGTCAGAAAGTGGGTAGGCAAGTCGCACATGTGCGTTTTTATGCGCCGCTTGTGCTTGCCTTAGGCTTTGTTCCCGGCCTGAACGCAGCTGATCTCTACCGCTTGACCGATGAACACGGAAAAGTGATTTACACCGACCAGATTCCACCCTCGCAGGCCAAAAAAGGCTACGGCGTGCTGGATAGCCAAGGGCGAGAAAAGGGTCAGGTTGCCCCCGAGCTGAGTGCGGAAGCGCGGGCGGAGCAAGAGCGTGAGCGGGCAGCGCAGGAAGCTGCCCAGCGTGCAGCCGAAGAGCAGATGCGGCGCGAAAACTTGTTGCTTCAGCTTTACGGCAGTGAAGATGCGATTAAACAGGCGCGTGAGTCGATGTTGCAAACCACGGAAAGCAAACGCAGAATTCACGAAATGAATGCCAGCTCACTGCGCAAGCGCATTGAGTTTTTGCTGGAGCAAGCAGCGCAAGGCAAGCCACAAAGCAAGGAGCTCGTTAGTCTGAAGAAAGACCTTGCGGTGGAAGAGGTCGCAATCAGTAGGGTGGACGCTGAAAAAGACGCAATCAACACGCACTTTGACAAAATTCAGGCCAAGTGGCGCATTGCCAAGGCGCGCCACGAGGGCTTGTACCCAAAAATCGCACCCTCAGCACCTGTCACGGATACCTTTTTGCTTTTAAGTCCTACGTTCCAGCCGCCCGAGCCTGTGGGCGGTGTGGAGCCTAAAAAATAAGACCCAAAAAATAAGGACGGTTAACCTCGGATCAGTGTACCGACCCCCTTGTCGGTCAAAAGCTCCAGCAATACGGCGTGCGGCACGCGCCCGTCGATGATTTGTACGGTTTTGACCCCGCCACGCACGGCATCCAGCGCGAATTCAATCTTGGGCAACATGCCACCGTAGATGGTGCCATCTTCGATCAGCGCCTCCACATCGGCCGCACTCAAACCGGTTAACAGCTTGCCCTGCTTGTCCAGTACGCCCGGCGTATTGGTCAGCAGCAGCAGCTTCTCGGCTTGCAGCACCTGCGCCATCTTGCTTGCCACTACATCGGCATTGATATTGTAGGCCGTGCCGTCATCGCCCACCCCAATGGGGGCGATCACCGGGATGAAGTCCTTTTTTTCCAGTGCCTTGAGAATGGCCGGGTTGATGCCCGCCACCTCACCCACATGTCCGAGGTCGATGATTTCGGGTTCGTCCATGTCGATAGTTTTATGCGTCATGTTGAGTTTGCGTGCACGCACCAAGCCGGCATCGCGTCCGGTAAGACCTACCGCGCGCCCACCGTGGCGGTTAATCAGCGCCACGATGTCTTTGTTCACCAGACCACCAAGCACCATTTGCACCACATCCATGGTCTCGCGGTCGGTGACGCGCATCCCTTGAATGAACTCGCCTTTTTTGCCGATTTTTTCCAGCATCTGGTTAATCTGCGGGCCACCGCCATGCACCACCACCGGATCGATACCGATCTGCTTGAGCAGCACGATGTCCTGCGCGAAGGCGTTTTGCAGCGCCTCATCCACCATGGCATTGCCGCCGAATTTGATGACCACGCTTTTGTTATTGAGTTTTTGGATATAGGGCAGGGCTTCAATCAGAACCTTGGCCGTATTTTGTGCAACCGATGTATCCATGTCGTTATTCCTCTTAATTGAAGCGTGAGTTGAAGTGAGTTGATAGGACTTACGCAAAAATGTTCCAGCAAGGCCAAGCGCCGAAGACAGTACACGAGTACGGCGAGGCGCTTGAACGCCGCTGGGGCGGTTTTGCATAAGTCCTGGTTGAAAATCAGGTGCGTCCGGTGGAACCAAAACCGCCGGTGCCTCGGTCACTGGCGTGGAATTCCTCCACCACCTCGAAATGTGCCTGCACCACGGGTACAAATACCAGTTGTGCCATGCGCTCGCCGATATCGATGGTAAAGGGCGCGTGGCCGCGATTCCACACCGAGACGAAAAGCTGACCTTGGTAATCCGAGTCGATCAGTCCCACCAGATTGCCGAGCACAATGCCGTGTTTGTGGCCGAGCCCGGAGCGCGGCAGGATCACGGCGGCAAGGCCAGGGTCGCCGATATGAATGGCAATCCCGGTGGGAATCAGCGTGGTTTGGCTGGGTTCGAGCGTGATGGCAGCATCCATACAGGCGCGCAGATCAAGTCCCGCTGAGCCTTGGGTGGCGTACTCGGGCAGGGGAATGCTTTGGCCGATGCGCGGGTCGAGAATTTTAAGTTGAATGTTGTGCATGAGGTTTATTCCTTTAAGGAGCGCATGGCGCTGGCTATGGCGTGAGCCTGAATGTCGTCGCGGCTTTCCAGGTCGCGGATGATGCGCTCGCGGTCATCCTTGGAGCGATTTTGACTGAGTTTGAATTTACCTTCCATCTGTTCGATGTGCAGCTCAAAGCCGAGAATGTGTTGCAACAGGCCGCTTTTTTTGCGGGCGGCAGCGTGTAATTCATCCAAACGTTCGGCAGGTTCATGTTGCTGGGTCAGCGCATCGAGATGCTCCCACAAGGCGGAGTCATCACTCATGGGCTTGAGGATGCCGTGGACATGCACGCTCAGGTAATTCCAAGTCGCAATGCCGCTCGCTGGCGCGTAGCAGGTGGATGAAACAAAAGCGTGTGCGCCACTGAATACGGCCAAGGCGGGTGTACCGTTTTCAATATGGGCGACTTGCGGATTGGCGCGGGCGAGGTGGCCTTGCAGGATGCCATCCTTAAATACCCACGGGATGGTGCTTAGTTGAGGACGACTGTCTCTTGCGGTAATCAATTCGCCGAAGCTGTGCGTGAGGATGAATTCGTGCAGTATGGCTTCATCACTGATGCGGAAGACTTCAGGCAGGTACATGCGGCTGCATCCGTGTGGCGATGATTTGGATCAGTTGGCGGGCGAGGGTGGATTTATCGGTGTGCGCCAATTCGATCTGCCCGTCAGCCCACAGCACGCTCAAGGCGTTGTCCAACTGGTCAAACGCCAAACCTTCGCCGACACGGTTGGCGGCAATCAAATCAAGGTTTTTGCGTTGCAATTTGTCGCGCGCGTGTTCGAGCAGATGCTCGGTTTCGGCGGCAAAGCCGACGCTGAAGGGTCGCTGCGCAAGGGCGGCGACTTCACTGAGGATGTCGGGATTTTTAATAAGCTCGATGCTCAGCGTGTCGGCGTGTTTTTTGATTTTCTGCGTGGCAGGATCGGCAGGGCGGTAATCGGCCACGGCGGCCGTGGCAATAAAAATGTCGCAGGGCATGGCTTGCATGACCGCCTCGCGCATGTGCAGGGCGGTTTCAACCTCAATACGGATGATGCCTTGCGGTGCGGCTAGGGAGGTCACTCCGCTAATCAGCACCACCTCGGCACCCGCATCACGGGCAGCCTCGGCCACGGCATAACCCATGCGCCCGGAGCTGCGGTTGCTGATAAAGCGCACCGGGTCAATGGCCTCACGGGTCGCTCCGGCGGTAATCACCACACGTTTGCCTTTGAGCGGTTGTGTGTGTGGCGTAAAGACGGCACTGAGGCGTTCGATCAACGCCATCGGCTCCAGCATGCGTCCTTCACCGGTTTCGCCACAAGCCTGGCCGCCTGCGGCTGGGCCGAGAATGTGCGCCCCGCGCTGGCGAAGTGTTTGCGTATTGGCGCGGGTGGCGGGGTGTGCCCACATCTGTCTCTTATACACATCTCCGAGCCCACGAGACCGTACTAGATCTCGTATGCCGTCTTCTGCTTGAAAAA
>OGCK01000121.1_pt1 | contig 14597 bp, 15 predicted proteins | sample 1570051 | NCBI WGS metagenome assembly OGCK01 (sample SAMN06266181, study PRJEB24510) | hot springs metagenome | isolation source: hot spring sediment | place: USA: Zodletone Spring, Oklahoma | collected 2013-12-03 | reverse complement strand
GCAGATTATCCTCCACTTGTTTTTCGGCTAAAGGGGTATAGGGATAGATCTTGCTGAGCTGAAAAAGAAAACAGGCGGCTAAAATGAGGACAAAAGCATAATCCTGCCAGGAACGAATATCAAATCTGAAAAAATAGATTAGCAGTGCAATGAGTGTGAAGATCGTCAATTGAACATGCGGATAATCAAACATCCTGATCCACCAAAAATCGGCAGCTACAAAAGGAAATAGGGTGAGGACCACTGCCAGGATCCCCACGGCCTGTAGAAAAGGTTTGAGGCTCATTCTAAATTAGCTGGTTGTTACGGCTAATGAAGGTAAGTATAATTTTTTCTAAAGCGGGAGAATTATCATTTTCTTCACGTTTATGAAGAGCAAACGCGGTTTACTCTTTTTGGAAGTTTTGCAAGGCTTTAATAATGTCGTCGCCCGATGGAGATTCAAATAACTGCAGGTCAAAATAAGGAATGGCGGCGATCAAATGGTCAAAAATATCTGCAGTGATCCCTTCGTAAAATTCCCAACGTTTATCTTTACTAAAGCAATAGATCTCAATGGGGATACCCTGAGTAGTGGGGGCAAGGTGCCGTACCATCATGGTCATCTCCTGGTTGATCTGGGGGTGAGATTTAAGGAAACTTAAAGCGTATTGTCTAAAGACTCCCAGGTTGGTCTGGTGCCTTCCGTTAATGAGGAATTTCTTATTTATTCCCTGCCCGGCATTATATTCATTGATCTCCAGTTGCCTTTCCTTGATGTAGGAAGAGATCAGCTTGAATTCTTCAAATTTGGCGATGTCCTTTTCGTCGATATATCGAATGGAATTCTGCTTGATGAACAACGAACGTTTGATCCTTCTCCCGGGCGATTCCTGCATTCCGCGCCAGTTGTGAAAAGAATCGGCGATGAGATTGTAAGTGGGGATGGTAGTATAAGTGTTATCCCAGTTTTGTACTCTCACGGTAGCCAGGGTGATCTCGGTCACAAAACCGTCAGCGCCATATTTGCTGAAGGTGATCCAGTCCCCAATTCGCACAATATCGTTGACCGAAACCTGTATGGAGGCTATAAACCCCAGGATGGTGTCCTTGAAAATGAACAGGATGATCGCCGAAGCAGCTCCCAGAGAGATCAGGAATCCTACAACTGACTTCCCGGTGATCTCCGAAAAGATGAAAATAAGGCCTATTGACCAGAACACGATCATAAGGATCTGCGTGTAGCTTTCAATGGGTTTGTCACGATAGCTCTCGTGCCTTTTCAAATAATTGGTAGTGGTACGCAGCAAACTACGGGCAATTAGCACCAGCAGGATAATGATATAGATGTCTATCAGCGTTTCAAAGATCTTGAGTAGCTGAGGATAGCTCTGAAAGACAATGGGAACCATTAAGATCAATAGCAGCAACGGCAGTACATTACTTACATAACGCGGAAAATTGCTTTTGACCAGGAAATCGTCAAAGGTTGTTTTGGTCTTGTTGGTAAACCTTTTGAAGGCGGTAAGAAGGACCCTCTTGGTGAGGTAATGAATAAAATACCACAGTATAAAAACTATGGCGATGTTGATGAGCATGTTCAGGAAATGGGCAATATCTTCATCCAGACCTTTTTCAATGAAATAATTGGCCAGATATTCGCTTACTTCCCTTATTCGCTCCCGCATAGGTTACAGGTATTTCTTTTCAACATAAAAGGGACCCAGGGGCAGAACAGAACTTACACAAACCACGAATAAGGTTTTATAATTCCATTCCAGCGCCTTGAACAGCCATACAGCTCCCATAATGTAAAGTACGAAAAGAACCCCGTGGAGCATTCCCACAACTTCGACCATTTGTGGCGCTTCCCATATATATTTCAGGGGCATTGCGATAAGCAATAATACCAGGAAAGATATCCCTTCCAGGATGCTCACCCATTTAAAGATTTTTACCTGCTGATCTAACGTCATTTTTTCTTTGATTTTGGTAGTGCAAATATACTTTTTTAAAAATGAACCCACTTCGGAAATTTTCATTTTTCCGGAAGATGAAATTTGTAGGCCACTGCTGCAGTGGCAGGTATGAAAGATCAGGGGCGTGAGTTCTAAAAAAAGAGGAAGTGAACCTTAATTTTTATTTAATGCCTGTTGTTAAAAGCTGTATTTTCTTAATTTGCGCATAATTCAGAAAAAATTGAAATGGGTAAAAAAATACTGGTTACCGGAGGGTTGGGATTTATAGGTTCACATACTGTAGTAGCCCTTCAGGAAAGAGGATTTGACGTAGTGATCATAGACAACCTTTCTAATTCTTCCCTTGAAGTCTTAGGAGGGATCACCAAGATCACCAAGATCTCTCCCGAATTTGAAAATATGGACCTGAGGGTAAAAGATGCCGTGAAAGCATTTTTTGACAAGTATCCCGATATTGAAGGAGTCATACATTTCGCTGCTTCAAAAGCAGTAGGGGAAAGTGTTGAAAACCCATTGTTGTACTATGAAAACAATCTGAATACCCTCATCTACCTGTTACAGCAGCTGAAGGAAAAGGAAAACTCGAAATTTATCTTTAGTTCTTCCTGTACCGTCTACGGGCAGGCCGATGAGTTGCCCATAACCGAATCTGCCCCCGTGAAAAAAGCCGAATCTCCTTATGGCAATACCAAGCAGATAGGAGAGGAGATCATTGCCGATACGTGCAAGGTCACGAATAACCTGAGTGCGATCTCACTGCGATATTTTAACCCCATTGGGGCACATCCCAGCGCTAACATTGGAGAATTGCCAATAGGCACTCCTCAGAACCTGGTGCCGTTCATTACCCAGACGGCCATTGGAAAGCGGGAGAAGCTTTCTGTTTTTGGAAATGATTATCCTACGCCCGATGGTACCTGTATAAGGGATTACATTCATGTGATGGACCTGGCCCGGGCGCATGTGGTCGCTTTGGAAAGACTTTTGGATGAGGAACAGGAGACGAACTACGAAGTTTTCAACCTGGGAACAGGCAAGGGGAACTCTGTTTTGGAAGCGATCAAGGCCTTTGAAAAAGTCTCAGGTACAAAATTACCTTACGTGATGGCTTCAAGAAGGGAAGGAGACATTACTGCAGCTTATGCAGATACCACTAAAGCGAATGAGGTGTTGAAATGGAAAGCAGAATATTCTATTGAAGATGCATTGGAGAGTGCCTGGAAGTGGCAACTAAAATTAAAAGAGAAAGAAGTTGAGGAAAAGAATAAAACTGTCTAAAATATAAGTTTAAGGGCTAATTCAAACTTTTCTTCCTTTGAGAAGGATCTTTCATACCTGCATGCAGCAGATCTTATTAGGGGAAATATATTTTAGACAGTTTTTATTGAACAAGACAAATTAATTCACAATAAAAGCGTGTATCACGCCGGGTAACCAACCAATTAAGGTCAAAATTATACTTATTAGCAACGTTGTTCCCACGCCGTGGTTGAGATAAACCGCCAGGGGTGGTAAAAGGATATTTAAAATTATAGTAAGCATGATTTAGGTTTTGTTGATTATATACCCAAATTACTATTAATTTGTCATTTTTTATTCTAAAAAAGTAGCTTTAGCTTCATTTTAACAGCTCAAAAACCAGTATCTTGCGATCGTCCTGCAGAACCAATTTCGAGTCATCCCTTAACTACAGAAGGTTCAAGAAAAAAAGCATTTCCTTATATTAGATTTTGGATTAAAACTATCTTCGCAAAAAATTAACGAGATGACATTTAAGGAGCTGGGAGTTTCAGAAGATATAATAAAGGGATTGAATGAAATGGGCATTTTTGAGCCCACCAAGATACAGGAGGCTGCCATTCCCGTACTTACTGAAGGGGGAGTGGACTTTGTAGGTCAGGCCCAGACCGGAACAGGAAAAACAGCTGCCTTTGGTCTGCCTATCCTGGCCCAGATAGATCCTTCTGAAGACCATGTACAGGCGTTGATCTTATCTCCAACGCGCGAACTTGGCCAACAAATTGCCAAACAGCTTTTTAAATTTACCAAGTACACAGATAAGGTCTTCACCGAAGCGGTTTATGGCGGAGAAAAGATCGATATTCAAATTGCGAGGTTGAACCGGCCAACCCAGGTGGTAGTCGCTACCCCGGGCAGGCTTATTGACCTTATGAAAAGGAAAGCCATTGATATCTCGAAAATAAAGACCCTGGTTTTGGATGAAGCCGATGAAATGCTAAGCATGGGCTTTAAAAAAGATCTCACCACTATCCTGGATGCCACAGCCTCTGCCCGGAAGAACGTCTGGTTGTTCTCGGCGACCATTCCAAAAGATCTCTCTGAGATCATCAACAAATATGTCTCTAAGAATGCCCGAAGGGTAAATGTAGATAAACAGGATGCGGTGAACACCGGGATCCAACATCAGTTCGTGGCGGGAGACGATAACAACAAACTGGATACCTTAGCTTACTTCCTGAAATCAAAAGGAAAAGAACGCGGAATAATCTTCACCAGGACAAAGGCAGCTGCCCGGACTTTGGCAAAGCAATTAGCCGCAAAGAACCATGAAGTAGGACTTTTGGAAGGAGACATGCTTCAAAAAGATCGCGACAAGGTGATGCGTGCCTTCAAAAATAAAAGTTTGCGTTTACTGGTCTCCACAGATGTAGCCGCCCGCGGAATCGATGTTGCCAACCTGGCTTTCGTAGTGCACTACCAGTTGCCAGATCAAACAGATTACTACACTCACCGTAGCGGCCGAACCGCCCGGGCAGGAAACACGGGAATATCCCTTGCTTTGGTAAATCAGCCTGAAATAAAACGTCTAAGACAGCTGGAAAGGGAGCTGGGAATAAAATTCACCCAAATTAGATAGGATCAAAGAAGATCACAGGTCTCCTCATCCAATTCGGTTTCGATGGTGTAGTGGTCAAAATGGTAATCCTGCAGTACCGCTTTCACCTGCTTTTTAACATCCAGTAATTGCTGGAACCGGTTGATGTTCTTCAGTTTGATATGGGTGGTGAAAACATGGTCTGTTCCTTCCAGGGACCACACATGCATGTGGTGAAGGGAAGCTATGTTGGGAATCTGATTCAGTTTGTCTTCGATCTCCTCCAGGTCTATTTCTTTAGGAACTCCCTGTAAAAAGATAAATAAGGTCTCCTTCAGTCTTTTCCCGACATTCCATAGAATGAAAGAAGTGATAAGAAGGGAAAGCGCAGGATCCAGGTAATGAATGTCTTTGAATTGAAGCACAATGGCCACGATGAGTACTGCCACCCATCCCAGGACGTCTTCTAAAAGATGCCACGAAACCACCTTTTCGTTCATTGAGGTGCCTTTGCTTAATTTCCAGGCAGCGAACCCGTTCACGGCTACGCCTACGATCGCAAATATCATCATCCCCTGGGCATCGCTGTGTTCAGGTTCCAGCAAACGATTCACAGCTTCAATGATCACATAGACCGAACCGCCTAAAAGCACCAGGCTGTTGATCAGGGCTCCCAGCAGTGAAAAACGTTTGTATCCAAAAGAGAATTTATTATCCCTTTTTTGCTTTGATTTATTTTGAAGATACCACGAGGTGCCCAGAGAAAGGGTGTCGCCCAGATCATGTACTGCATCTGACACAATGGCAACACTGTTCACATAAAATCCGCCGATAAGCTCAAATATGGTAAAGCCGGCATTCAGGAAAAAAGCGAATTTCAGATTTTTTCCCCCCGTGCTATGGTCGTGGTCATGGCCCATGAAGTTCCTGTTTGGTTTTAGCTAACCAAAAATACAAGAAATTGAAGGGATTTGAAGTGAAGGGACGAAAAAGTATTCTGGATTATACGATCTTAAAGATCACCAGGGCATAGCCATAGAAACGAATGAACCTCAAAAGCCCGAACAGCAAATAATGCCTGAATTTGTAGTTGATGATCCCCGCGGCAATACTGGTCATGGCAAACGGTATGGGTAAAAGCGCTCCCACCACAATGAGGAAACCACCCCATTTTTCGGTGTTCTTGATGTGTTTGCTCATCTTGTTCTCCAGGTAGTTGTGTACCGATGGAATCCTGGTGATGGCTTTTCCCATAAAATAAGAAAAGATCCCGCCAAGGTAAGAAGCAAGTGCCAGCAGGCTCAGGTTAAATACCGGGGCAGCAGATTTTCCGGCCCAGGCAATAAAAAGCTCGGGAGGGACAAGTCCCAGCAATGATTCAGAAGCAAGAAAAACAGAAAGAATGCCAATTGGCGAAAAGGTCTCGGTAACCGTAACCAGTACCTGATTGATGTTGATCACATATTCATTGACCGCCAAAAGAGCCACCACAAATAAAACTATAGGAAGGATGGCTTTTTTAAGGCTTCCGCCAACAAATTTGTAAAATCCGGTGTAGTTATAGTATTGGTGGAGTAATTTCCAGCGTGGTTTTTTATTCAAGACAGCAGTTTTCTTCTTCATTTTCTTTTCTTCCTTTCAAAATATTGTGTGGCAGTAAGTTCAAATACCACGCCAACAACGGGAAACAAAAAGTTAATTCTCCTCTGCGTATGCTATAAGATTGTTACTGTATTCTCTTAGTTCAAGTGCATTGATCTTATTCTTAGGCTCGGCCATTAGAGATAGCAGGTAATCAAGGCTCTCCTGCGGGTCTACGCTTTTGGTTTCCTCATTGGTCTCTTCAACTCCTTCCAAAGGCTCATCTTCAGGTATTGGAATATCAAAGGTCTGGTAAGTCTCAATATGCTCATACGTTAGGCGAATAACTTTTGCCAGCAATGGATTTTGTTCCTCAACGGCAAAAGGCCTTAATTCCTTTAGATCCTCAACAAGGGTGTTGGTGATGATTCCATTACGCATAAGATCGCGTTGTATTTTATTCAGAAGTTTTTGGGCCTTAAGATTTTCCAACGTAGCTATTTTTTATGAACGGTTAATTGAATTTCCGCAGACATCTGCCGTAGCGATTTCTTCGGAAGGAGTGCAAAGATAATTTATTCTTCCTGTAAAATCCGATAGGAATTTTAAAGATTTTTTCTTCGGAAGCATTTTTTTTCAGAAGCACTTCCCGGAAACATAAGAATTAACAAATTCTTAAAAATCCGGCTCTTTCTTTTAAGTGCAGATTGATTAGATTTAAAGAGAACCTAAAAATGAGCATAAATGACAACATTAGAAGAAAAAGTAGCTTTCGTCACCGGCGGAAGTAAAGGTATAGGATACGGGGTGGCAGCAGCCCTTGCCGAAATGGGCGTGAACGTAGGTATAACCAGCAGGCATAAAGACGAAGCTGAGAAAGCTGCCCGGGAACTTTCCAAAGAAGGAAAAGGACAGGTAATGGGTTTCGCGGCCGATGTAAGGAGCCTGGAGAGCCAGCAGTCGGCCCTGAAAAAATTGACCGATAAATTTGGACAGCTCGATATCCTCGTGGCCAATGCGGGAGTAGGGCATTTTGGATCTATAGAAGAATTGACACCGGAACAATGGCAGCAAACCATTGACACCAATCTCACCGGGGTATTCTACAGTATGAAAGCCGCGCTTCCTTATCTTAAAAGCTCAAAAGGCTATATCTTCACTATTTCAAGTCTTGCCGGCACCAACTTTTTTGCCGGAGGGGCTGCCTACAACGCCAGTAAATTTGGAGTAACCGGCTTCACTCAGGCCGCCATGCTTGATCTAAGGGATGACGATATAAAGGTGACCACAATCATGCCCGGCTCTGTGGCAACTCATTTTAACGGGCACACCCCATCACACACCGACTCCTGGAAGATACAAATTGAAGATATTGGAGAGCTGGTAGTCGATCTTTTAAAAATGAACCACAGAACCCTGCCGAGTAAAATTGAGGTGAGACCTACAAAACCACCAAAATAATAGAAGGATTGAAAATGAAAAGGAGACTGAAAAGTCTCCTTTTTTATGCTTTTAAATGAGCGCTTTTGGCCTGTTCCACTATCTGGTCGGCAATGGCTAACCAAACTTCCTCCTGCAACAGGTGCCGGGAAGGTAATTTTACGATCTCTTTTAGACCGGCCGCTTCCTGGATCTCTTTTCCAAAAGTGTCCACGGTAAGGGCTGGATCTTTTTCTCCCCAAATGGCCTGCACCGGGTATTTGACGTTCTTTACGGCTTTTAAGCACAGCTCCCTGAATTGGGGGGAGTGGTCAAAATTCCTCATGATCTTTAAAAAAGCCCTGCCTTCATCCTTACCTTTTAAAAGGTCTACATAGGCGTTGATCTCTTCCATAGGAATACGGCTGGTCTTGACGACCCCCATGCCTTTGAACATCACCGGCCAGGTAACATGGGAGATCATTTTTAATTCGGCCTCGCCAAGGATCTTTTTTTCGAAAGGCCGCATTACAGCAGGCTTCTTGAAATTCACCACATCTATCCATGAATTCAAAATGGTGAGAGACATGATCTTGTGCGGATGCCTTGCGGCAAGGGCAAAGCCAATAGGACCGCCAATGTCGTGCACCACCAGGTGAAACTTCTTCAGCTTCAAAGCCACCGAAGCTCGGTAGAGAAAGTCTGCAAAATTCGAGAAAGAGTAATCAAAATCTTTAGGCCTGTCAGTCAAACCCAGGCCGGGAAGGTCGACAGAAACCCCTCTATAACCTTTTTTGGCAAGAGAGGTAAGGACTTTACGGTACAGAAAGGAGGAGGTGGGAACCCCGTGAACACAAAGCACCGCCTCACCCCGGCCATAATTTAGGGCAAAGGTCCTGATGCCGTCTACGGTCACGTATTTTCCCGAAGCCTCATGCTCCCTGATCACTGTTTGAGTACTGAGCTCTGTTTTGGCCATAAATGGTTCAGACTGCTTTTTTTTGCAACAGTTTTAAAAGTTCCCTTGCAGCTTTTGCTGAAGATGCGGGGTTTTGGCCGGTGACCAATCTGCCATCCACTAAAACATATTCGCTCCAGTCTTCCCCTTTGCTAAAGTTAGCGCCCAACTGGTTCATCTTATCTTCTACCAGGAAAGGCACCACCTTGGTCAATTGAACGGCTTCTTCCTCGGTATTGGTGAATCCTGTTACGTTCTTTCCTCTTACCAGGGGTTCTTTATGATCCTCGACATTGGCCAGGGCAGCCGGGGCGTGGCAAACGAAAGCCATAGGTTTCATTTGTTCGTTGAATTTTTCAATCAGGGAAATAGATTTCAGGTCGTTCGCAAGATCCCATAGAGGACCATGACCGCCGGGGTAGAAGACCGCATCAAAATCCTCGGCCCTGACATCTTCCAGTTTCTTGGTCATGGAAAGTTTTTTTTGAAGCTCTTCATCTTTATCAAACCTGTGGGTAGCTTCGGTTTGAGCATCTTCTGTGGTACTGGCAGGATCTATGGGAGGTTGTCCTCCTTTTGGGGAGGCCAGGGTCACCTCGGCTCCGGCATCGGCAAGTACATAATAAGGGGCAGCAAACTCTTCTACCCAAAAACCTGTTTTTTTTCCTGTATCTCCAAGTTCGCTGTGAGAAGTGAGAACCATTAAAATTTTCATAGCTTGTAATATTTTATAAGATCCTTCCGAGAAATAAGTGATCCCGAAAGGGTGTGAAACAAATGTTTCCAATAAAATTACGACCCTCCCCGGCCTTCACCAAAGCAGTAATACTAATTAAAGGTTAAATGTGAGTGACTAACTCTGGATATCTTCAGTAGAGATTCAAAGAAAGCTTTGTAGTTTTGCTTAAAATCATAACCGCCTCTTGAACCTGCTTTTTCACCTGCGATCATTTCTGGAACTTTTGAAGACCGCCGAGTTTTCAAAAGGGATCAGTTTTGCCTTTGCCGCCATTCTTCCGGTCTTCATCACAGGAGAGCTGGGAATGATCGAGATCGGGATTCCCATGGCCATTGGGGTACTTTTGTCTTCTCCCAGTGACGTACAGGGAAGTTTAAGAAGGAGGATCATTGGAGTTTCTTTTTCGGTTTTCATGGCTTTTTTGGGCACCCTTCTGGCGGGATATGCGGCCATGAACGCCGCGCTTTTTGTGCCTGTGCTCGCGGTGCTGATGTTCTGTTTTTCAATGTTGTCAGTCTACGGTTTCAGGGCTTCGCTAATCGCTTTTTCCGGGTTGTTCGCGGTAGTGCTCAGTCTCGCAAAAGTGCCTTCGGAAGGTTCTGTGCTTACCCACAGCCTGCTCATTGGTGCAGGGGGATTGTGGTACCTGGTCTTCACGATCACCCTCCATTATATTAACCGGAAAAAGGAGACCGAAATGGTACTGGCCGAAGGTTTCGAGCTAACGGCCCAATACCTCGAATTGCGAAACCGGCTGTTGAGGGCTGCCCCCGAAAAAAGGGAGGCTCTAAAAAAGGAATTGATAGAAGTACAAACTTCCATTAATGAAAAACATGAGATCATTCGGGAGATATTGATCTCCCGCCGAAAGAACTCGGGAAGATCGGGCGTGGTGCAAAGAAAACTGCTCATTTTCATGGAGATGGTAGATATCCTCGAGCTGGCCATGGCTAACCCGGTGAACTATGATCGTATGGAGGAATTGTTCCGGGAGCGGCAGGACAAGCTTGAGGTCATCAGGGAATGGAGTGAAATGATGGCCGGGCAGGTAAAGATCATAGGTGAGGTATGGTCGCGGAACAGGAAGTATCAATCTAACCCGGCTCTTGAAAAGCAACGCAATAAAGTTTGGCAGGCTTTCGAGGAATTTGAGAAGCAGGCAAACTTACCGGCAGAACGGGAAGCTTTACTGGTCTACCGTAATTTGTTGGTCTTTAAAGATCGGCAATATCAAAAGATCCTTTCCATAGAGCGCTTTTTAAAAGAAAAGGAAGGAAAGAAACATTTTTCGAACCGGGCCAAAGAAGCCGAAAAATTCCTTACTTCCCAGGAGTATGACCTGAAGACCCTGTTGGATAATCTTGATTTTAAATCTCCAATTTTCAGGCATTCCCTTAGACTTACCGTGGTGCTGGTGGCCGGATTTTTCCTGGGCAGGATCTTCCATTTTCAAAATGCTTACTGGATACTGCTTACCACCCTGGTTATCATGAGACCGGGATATGCCCTTACGCGCGACAGGTTCAAACAAAGGCTTTACGGCACCTTAATAGGCGGCGCTATTGCGGTGACCATTGTGCTTCTGGTCCAGAACAGGGTGGTCTATGGAATTCTTGCCGTTGTTACCCTGGTTCTTGCTTTTTCGATGATACAGCGAAACTACAAGACAGCAGCCGCTTTCATAACCCTTAATGTCATCTTTGTGTACAGCCTGTTAAGGCCAAATGCTTTTGATGTGATACAGTATCGCGTCCTTGACACGGTAATTGGAGCTGCGCTGGCTTTCCTGGGCAATAAATTCCTCTGGCCCACATGGGAATATACCGGCATCAAAAATCATATTGCTGAAAGTATAAAGGCAAACAAGCGATACCTCAAAGAAATTGAAGATCATTATTCCAAAAAAGGGAAATTACCGGCCTCTTATAAACTGGCCCGGAAAGAGGCTTTCCTGGCCATGGGCGACCTTAGTGCGGCTTTTCAACGCATGGCCCAGGAACCCAAATCTGGGGAAGCAGATCTTGAGCAGGTGTTCAAGGTGATCTCCCTTAACCAGGAACTGTTGTCTTCCGCGGCTTCCCTAGGGACTTTTATCAGGGCTCATGCGACCACTTCAGCTTCTGGACATTTCCTGAATTATATGAAAGCCATCAGCGCGAATCTGGAATCATCTATTGCATTTTTAGGTGAAAATATTCCGCAGCAACAATTAGAGGATATGGAAATTGAGAAAGCGGAGATCTATTTCCGGGAAAAATATGAAGAGCTTGTTGAGTTGCGCAAACTTGAAGAGGAGGAAGGAAAGACAGGGATAAGCAAAGAGCTAAGGGAACAATTCCAGGAAGTACAGATCATTACACACCAGCTGCAATGGCTGCTGGAGCTTTCTGGCAACATGAATGATCTTTTGAAGAAATACCTGAAGAAATAAAAAGCCACCCTTGTGAGGTGGCCTAAAAACAAACTCGCATGTAAATCGTTAACACTAAAACTATTTCTTTTCGTGTCTTTTTTGTTCTGATTTTTGCTGTTCTCCTCTTTTTGGAGCTGCTTTTTTTTCAGCTTCTTTCCTTGGTTGGCTTTGTTTTGGTTTTTCTTGCTGTGCCATGACTTTAAGGTTTTTGATTAATAATATAAATTTACAACACTATGGTTTCCAGTGTTTTATATTTGTGACAATTTAACTAAGCTTTAGCAGTTCGTTTACACCGGAGGGGATCTCCTGAATAAACTGCCGGGGAATCTTTATTTGACGCTGCTTTTATTAAATTTGAAAAAAGAAGATTCTCCAGCTATGATAGAGGACAAAGTAATTAGGGATATTATCTCTCAGAAAAAACTGCCGCACCTTAGGTTAAGGATCAAGGAAAGGGCAGAGGCTTTCACAAACAGTCTTTTTTATACCCTTTTTGATGAGGACACCCCGGTACGGGAAAACATGGAAAAACTGGCCTTTGATTTTAAGGAACTGGCAGACCTGGTTTGCTGGGAACCTGAAAAACCCTGTGCCGAGATCTGGGAAGATTACTGCGGACTTTTACCGGGAATTCTTCGAAAGCTGCATAAGGATGCCGTAGCCATAGCCGAAAATGATCCTGCGGCCAATTCGGTGGAAGAAGTTTACCTTTCCTATCCGGGCTTTTTTGTGATCGCGGTCTACAGGTTGAGCCATGAGCTCTACAAATTTAAATTTCCGCTGGTACCAAGACTTATGACAGAATGTGCGCATAAGATCACCGGCACAGATATCAATCCCGGCGCTCAGATAGGGGAATCTTTCTTTATTGATCACGCCACCGGGGTGGTAATAGGGGAGACCGCAGTGATAAAGAACAATGTCAAGATCTATCAGGGGGTCACCCTGGGAGCGCTATATGTGGAGCGGGAGCTTAGGAATAAAAAGAGGCATCCTACCATTGAAGATAACGTGACCATATACGCCAACGCCACGATCTTAGGAGGGGAAACTGTGGTTGGGGCGAACAGTATAATTGGCGGGAACGTTTGGTTGACCGCCTCTGTACCCGAAAATTCTTTTGTAACCCATTCCCCGCAGATCAAAATCAGAAATCGTCAGGAAAAATGAGCAAATCAGTACTCGATCTAATAGGAAATACACCCCTTGTAAAAGCAGAAAACCTGGTTAAAAATCCCGGGGTAGAACTCTATTTTAAACTGGAAGGTCAAAATCCGGGTGGAAGTGTGAAAGACCGTCCCGCTTATAATATGATCAAAATGGCCCTGGAGCGGGGAGAGATCACGAAAGAAACCCGGTTGATCGAAGCTACCAGTGGCAACACGGGAATAGCCCTGGCCATGATAGCCGGCCTTTTTAAACTGGATATTGAACTGGTAATGCCTGAGAACTCTACAATAGAGCGGGTACAAACCATGCGCGCGTATGGAGCCAAAGTGACCTTGACCTCTGCGGAAGGCGGAATTGAAGGTTCCAGGGATTATGCAGAAAACAAAATGAAAGAAGGTGGTTATTTTATGCTGAATCAATTCGGAAATAATGACAACTGGCGGGCACATTATGAGACCACAGGACCTGAAATTTGGAGGGACACCAATCAAAAGATCACGCATTTCGTTTCTTCAATGGGTACTACAGGAACCATTATGGGAACCTCTACCTTTCTCAAGGAAAAAGATAATTCCGTACAGATCGTGGGCGTGCAACCCACAGATGAATCCCGAATTCCCGGAATCAGGAAATGGCCCAAAGAATACCTGCCTTCTATTTTTGATGCGAATAAAGTAGACCGCATCCTGGAGGTAAGTGAGCAGGAAGCGAAGGAGATGACCCGCAGGTTGGCCAAAGAAGAAGGTATCTTTGCGGGAATGAGCAGTGGGGGCGCTGCCGCAGCCGCGGTTAGGCTTTGCAATGAACTTGACCATGGAGTGGTGGTAAGCATCGTGTGCGACCGGGGAGACAGGTACCTGTCTTCAGACCTTTTTGAATAATAAAAGAACCGTTCGGCTTTTTGAGCCGTAACGGTTCTTCCTTAAAATAAACACGTGATTTTATAGACCTACCAGGCTTAAGCCTTGAGTATTCCTGTTTATCTTCATCCTTCTCACTTTTTCACCGTCCCGGATCTTGACCTTGTAAAATTCTTTGTCAATCATCCATTTTTTCGATGTCACCACATGACTGTTCTTAAGTATCTGCGCATGGCGATACTGTTGTAAAAGCTCAAGTTTTACGTCATCTGGGAGATCCACGTTTTTAAAACGTTGATAAGTAGAGACCAGTTCCCCTTCGTTATCATAATTGGCCATCAGCTTTCCTTTTGATGTTTTAAAGGTCACGTTGTAGCCATCAAAATCTTGATCTGCATTCTCTTTTACCAAACGGTCAATGTCAAAATGCCCTTCAATAAATGCCAGAGGATCTTCCTGGAACTCTCCATAATAGGATTCTGAGATCTTTACAGCTACCGAATTGGTAATAGGATCAACTTTCAGGGAATAAGGAACATACTCAACCTTGGTTTCCTTCAACACGATCTGCGAATGCCCGATGTTGATAATACCCATCAAGAGCAAACAAAGAATTAAATTTTTCATAGCACACATATTTTAGATTATTATGATATAAAA
>OGCK01000120.1_pt1 | contig 14599 bp, 12 predicted proteins | sample 1570051 | NCBI WGS metagenome assembly OGCK01 (sample SAMN06266181, study PRJEB24510) | hot springs metagenome | isolation source: hot spring sediment | place: USA: Zodletone Spring, Oklahoma | collected 2013-12-03 | reverse complement strand
GGTCTCGTGGGCTCGGAGATGTGTATAAGAGACAGGATGATGTCCATGGGGAGGACGTAGACCCTCTCCATCCCGGGCCAGACGAAGACGCCGCCCCCGAGGCGGTAGCGGTAGCCGACTTTCTGCGTCGTCCCGTCGGCCAGGGTGATGGTCCGCTTGCGGCCGCCGGCGATGATGAGCGCCTCGTTGGGCCCGACTTTGCGGTACCGCAGGGCCAGGACCAGGATGATCAGGGCGGCCAGGACGACGACGGCGCCGATGACGATGAGCCAGGATGTCAGGTTCATGACGACCTCCTTCTGACGGCTCCCCCGGGGGGCGGGACGCTCGGAAAAAAGACCTCTCCCGCCGATAGGGGCCTCTCGGTCTCGGGTTGTTGAGGCTTGATTCTATTGATACAGGGGGAGGGTTGTCAAGGCTTGTCCTTGTACCCGTAGGCCATGAAGAGGATGCTCTTCTGCTTGAGGGCCCGCTTCTGGATCTGGATGATCCTGGCGATGCCCTTGTCGGCCATCTTGAGCAGCCCGAGGAGGTCCTGCCGCGAGAACGGCGCCTTCTCGGCCCCGGCCTGGACCTCGACGAGCTCGCCCCGGTCGGTCTCGATGACGTTCATGTCCAGGTCGGCCTGGGAATCCTCGGCGTAGTCGAGGTCGAGCAGGGGGCGGCCCTTGACGACGCCGACGCTGATCCCGGCGACCAGGTGGCGCAGGGGCATCTGGCCGATGAGGCCGCGGTCCATCATCTTTTTGAGGGCCAGGCCCAGGGCCACGCATCCCGCCGTGACCGAGGCCGTCCGGGTGCCCCCGTCGGCCTGGATGACGTCGCAGTCGATGATGATCTGCCGCTCGCCCAGGGCGCCGAGGTCGGTCACGGCGCGCAGGGCCCGGCCGACGAGCCGCTGGATCTCCTGGGTACGCCCGGAGACCCGGCCGGCCGTCCGTTCGCGCGGCGTCCGCTCCGAGGTGGCCCGGGGGAGCATGGCGTATTCGGCCGTGACCCAGCCCCGGCCCGTGCCCTTGAGGAAGTGAGGCACGCGCTCCTCGATCGTGGCCGCGGCCAGGACCCGCGTCCGGCCGAACTCGACCAGGGCGGATCCGTCCGAGAAGTCGATGTAGTCGAGGCTGATGCGGACCGGGCGGAGCTCGGCCGGCCTGCGCTTGTCGGCCCGGGGCGCCTCGGCCCCGGACTGGGCCGTCACGGTCTTGGCCGTCATGGTCCTCCTCGGTTCGTCGCGTTCGTCGGGTACGGGGGCGTCGCCGGCGCGGGCCGGGTCAGCGGATCCAGATCGTGGGCGGGCTGTCCTTCTTCTTCTGGGCCATGAATTGCTCGAGGTCCTTCTGGGCCTGGGCCGATTCCGCCTCGGCCTTGAGGAGCTTGTCGTAGGTGTCGCTGATCTGGAGCTGGACGAGCTCTCGGGATTTCATGTTGTCGAGGCCGTAGAATTCCTGGTATAGCGCGTTCATCTTGATCGTCAGGAGGTCGACCATCTCGGCCTTCTGCTTGGCGATATCGGCAAGCTCGGTCTGCTTCTTTTGGATCTCTTGGTCGGAAAGCGCCGCGGGCTGGCCCGGCGGGATCTCCGTGACGGGGGCCGCGGCCGCCGCGCCGGCTTCGACGGCCTGGCCGGCCGCCTCGGGCGGGGCCGCGCCTTCCTGGACCTGGCCTTCGGCCGCGCCGGCCTCACCGGTCCTCATGGCCTCCGCGATGGCCTCTTGGACGCCGGTCTCCTCGCCGGCCACCTCGACCGCCGGCTTCTTCTTGACCTTGACCAGATCGGCGGTGGTGATCACCGTGGCCGGCTTGCCCTTCAGGGCGGCCCGGCGCTCTTTCTCTTTTTTGGCCAGCTCGGCCAGGCTCTGGGCCTGGAGAAAGGAGACCAAAGCCAGGGGTAGAATGATAACCGCCAGCAGTCTCGTCTTTCGCATTTTGCCGCTCCTCTAATCCAATCCGATTATCAAGGATTTAGTCGCACGTGTCAAACGGAAGTCCGGACGGGTCCGGCCCTTGGGGGCGGCGCACGAGCGGACCGCGATCCGGCGCCCGTCGACCCTGATCTCGATCGCGCCTTCCAGGTCCGTCCGCAGGACCGCCGCGCCGGCCTCGGCGCAGCGGGCCAGGAAGTCCGGATGGGGGAACCCGTAGGTGTTGCCCGGGCCCGCGGAGACGATCACGAGCCGCGGCCGCACCGCGGCCAGGAACGCCGTCGTCGTCGAGGAGGCGCTGCCGTGGTGCCCGGCCTTGAGCACGCGGGCGCCGAGATCGAGGCCGGACGCGACGAGCCTTTCCTCGGTCGGCCGGCCGGCGTCGCCCGTGAACAGAAAGGACGTCCCGTCCATGGTCAGCTTGATGACCAGCGAATTCTCGTTGTCGGCCGGGCCCGGGCCCGCTCCGCCGTCGCTCGAAGGGTGGAGGACCTCGACCGAGACGGGGCCCGACGCGAACAGGTCGCCCCGGCCGACGCGGCGCCGGACGGCCCGGGCGGGAAGGGACTCCAGGAGCTCCGCGTAGCCTCCGTCCGCCGGCGCCGGGAGCCCTTCCCAGAATTCGCCGATCCGGAAGTTGCGGGCCAGGGCGACGAGGCCGTCCATGTGGTCGGGATGGGGGTGCGTCAGGACCAGGTGGTCGATCTTCGTGATCCCCTTGCGCCACAAGACGGGGGAGACCACCCGTTCGCCGACGTCGAACGGGCTGGCGGCCAGGCCGCCTCCGTCGATGACCATGGTCCGGCGGCCCGGGAACTCGACCAGGATGGACTCGCCCTGCCCGACGTCGATCAGGGTGACCCTCAGGTCGGGCGATGACCGGCGGAAGGGCGGGACGACGAACAAGGCCGAGGCGACGGCGAAGGCGATAAGCACGGCCGGCCTCTGGAGCCGGAAACGGGGCCGGACGAGGGCCAGCCCGAGCGTCAGGTAATAGGCCCCGAGCAGCCCGGCGGGGGGCGTGGGGACGCGGATCGAAAGGAAAGGCCAGGCGTCGAGCGAGCGGGAGACCGCGGCGAAGACGGCCACGAGGAGCTCGAGCCCCGCGGCGGGGAGGGCCGCCGCCCCCGGGCAGACTGCGGCGAAGGGCAGGAAGACGTAGCCGACGCCCATGGTCAGGCCGACGAGCGGTATGGCCGGGAAGTTCAGGAGGAGCGACGAGAAGGCGACTCGGTTGAAGCTCCGGGCGACGATGGGCATGGCGCCCAGCGCGGCCGTCACGGACAGGGCGGCCAGCTCGGACATCTTGAAGGGCAGGCGGGGCAGCCGCCGGAGCAAAGGCGGGGCGAAGAGGATGATCGAGAGCGTGGCGGCGTAGGTCAGCTGGAATCCGACCTCGTGGAGGCTCGCGGGATTGGCGAGGAGAAGGGCGAAGGCGCTGGCCGCTATGGTGTTGAGGACGTGAACGTCCTTCCAGAGGAGGCGGCCAGCGAGGACGGCCAGGGTCATGAGGGTGGCCCGCAGCACCGACGGGCTGCCCTCGACGAGAGCGGTGTAGAAGACGAGAAAGACGGCCAGGGCTAGGCTCGAAGCGCGTCTAGACATGCGGACGAAGCGGAACAGTGAGAAAAGCAGCAGGTTGATGATGGCGATGTGGCCCCCCGAGATGGCGAAGAGATGATAGAGGCCCGTCTTCTGGAGATTCTCGACGGTCGGCTCGTCCAGGCGCCCGTCCTCCCCGAGGAGGAGAGCCTCGAGCACGGCCCCGTTCGGGGAGATGTCCGCGCCGTCGGCCGAGGGGAACCTCCTCTCGAGCTCCCTCTGGACGCCGAGGCGCAGCCTCGACACCCTGGCCCGGACCGAGCGGGGCGGGGAGGGCGAGGCCCGGCCGACGAGGAGGGCGGATTTCGTCGAGCCCCGGCGGTGAATGCGCTGGGTCCGGAGGTAGGTGTCGTAGGAGAAGCCGCCGAAGTTGCGGAACGAGCCGCCGGAGCTCAGCCGGACCGAGGCCCTGATCGTGTCGCCGGCCAGGTACCGGAGACGCGGGCGGGCCCCTCGCGCGAACGGCACGCTCAGGCGGAGCCGGCCGCGGCAGGCCCTTTCGCGACCCGCCTCCGTGACGGTCCGGACGTCGATGAAAAGGACGTCCCGGTCGAGCTCCCGGCCCGGCGACCGGAAGAGGCGGCCGGTCACGTCGATATAGCCTTCCGCCGTCAGCGCCCGGAGAGGATTGGCCTGATAGCGGCGGGCTCGATCCGAGGCCCGGGCGGCCCCGAGGGCGCAGACCGCGGCCAGGGCCAGCAGGGCCGCCCCGCGGTCGCGCCGGGAGGCGAATAGGGCCCAGGCCCCGGCCAGACCGGCGCAGGCCAGGCCCCAGGCCGGAACGGGGGGACAAGCGGAGGCCCCGGCCGAGGCCATGCCGAGGACGAGCGCCGCCGTCAGGAAGACGAAGGGGTAGGGGCTCGCGCCTAGAAGCCGGGCCCGCCCGCGGCCAGGGCGCTCTGGCTCTCGAGGGCGTCGAGGACGAGGTGGCTGAGGATCCGGACCGCCAGGGGGATCGCTTTCTCGTCCGGGCTGAAGCCCGGGCTGTGGAGGGGCGTCATCGGTTGGCCCGGCCCCCTGACTCCCAGGAAGAAGTAGAAGCCGGGCGCCTTCCGGGCCATGAAGGCGAAGTCCTCGGCGATCATCTGCGGCTTCCACTCGACGACCTTGTCCTGCCCCAGGAGCCGGACGAGCGTCGGCTTCATGGCCGCGGCCAGCTCCCTGTTATTAAGGACGGACGGATTGCCCGGTATGTACTCATAGCGGTAGCTCGCGCCGTAGATCTCCGTGATGTTCTTGACCACGCTCTCCATGAGCCGGGGGATCTTCTTCCTGTTGGCCTCGCTCAGCGTTCTGATCGTCCCCTCGAGGACGACCTGGTCGGCGATGATGTTGCGGCGGGCCCCGCCCCTGATGGTGCCGACGGTCAGGACGGCGGGATCGGTCGGTTCCGAGACGCGGCTGACGATCGTCTGGAGGGCGGTGACGACCTCGGCGGCGATGACCACCGCGTCCACGCCCTCGTGGGGCCGGGCGCCGTGGGCGCTCTTGCCCAGGATGGTGATGTCGAAGCTGTCGGAAGCGGCGGTCACGGGGCCCGGGGCGAAAAGGACCTGGCCGACCGGTTCCGGCCAGACGTGGAAGCCGAAGACGGCCGCGACGGGCGGATCGTCGAGGGCGCCTTCCCGGACCATGAGGTCGGCCCCGCCGTCCTCGCCGGCGGGCGGGCCCTCCTCGGCCGGCTGGAACAGGAAGGTCACGGACCCCTTGACGCTGTCCTTGAGCGCGTTGAGAACGAGGGCCGTCCCGAGGACGACCGAGCTGTGGACGTCGTGGCCGCAGGCGTGCATGACCCCGGGATTGAGGGACTTGTAGGGCAGGCCTGTCTCCTCCTGGACCGGCAGGGCGTCCATGTCGGCGCGGACGGCCACGGCCACGCCGGGCTGGCCGCCGCGGAGGACGGCCACGACGCCGGTCCTGGCGACGCCCGTGCGGACCTCGAAGCCCAAGGGCTGGAGCTTGGAGGCGATGAGACGGGCGGTCTCGAACTCGCGGTTGCTGAGCTCGGGGTTCATGTGGATGAAGCGGCGGATCTTGACGATCTCGGCCAGGCGCTTCTCGATCTCCGCGTCGATCCTGCGGGCGGTCTTGGGATCGACCGGGCGGGCCGCCGGAGGAAGGCCGGCCAGAACGGCCAGCGCGACGAGAACGGGCGCAAGACGGCTTGGAACGGCTCTCATGGTCTCTTGGTCCCTCGTCCCGGCGCGGTCCGGCCCGTTAAGACAGAACCCCCGCGCCGGTTGCGGCCGGGGATCGGGAACGGACGGGCGGGGCGGGCCTACTTCTTCTCTTCGGCCTTGTGGGAGAACTCCTCCTTCTTCTTCTCGATGAAGTCGCGGATGGCGTCGACGCCCTCGCCGGTCTTCTCCTTGACCAGCCGGATGCCCTTCTCGGCTTCCTTGGCGATCTTCTCGTAGCTCTCCTTGGCCGCGTCGCCCGTCTTGCCGGCCTGGTCCTTGATCTTCTTGCGCGTTTCCTTGCCGCTCGCCGGAGCGACCAGGATGCCGATGAGAAAACCGGCCGTCGCGCCGGCGACGAACGTCAACAGGGAATCCCAGAAATGATTGTCTTGTGTGTTACCCATCCTTCTTCTCCTTTCTTTTTTTCAACTCACGCAGGCCGAGGCGAACGAGGGGGATGAGGAAAGGCCAGTACTTCGCCGACGGCCGGAGGACCCTGGTCGAGAGGAAGAAGCTGGCTTCCGCCAGGCCGGTCGCCGCCCTCTTCGACGCCGTCAGGACCTCCCCGAGGTTGTCGAGCCCTTCGTCGACCTTGGCCTCGATCGCCTTGAGGCTGTCCATCGTCTCCTGGGCCTTGAGCAGGGTCTTCTCGCCTTCCCTCGCGGTCTTGCGGAGCTGGGTCAGGAACATGACCAGGAATGTGGCGACGACCACGGCCGCCACGGTCAGGATGATCCCCAGGACCTGATTGAGGGTCAGCGTCATGATACCTATACGGTAAGCCAATCGACAGGAATTGTCAATTTCCCCCTGAGGGCGACCCCCGCCCTCGAGGCGAATTCCCTTGCCGCCTCAAGAAAGGGACGCGGAAATGACAGAAAGACCCTTTGAAAGGCTGCCCCAGGGAACGTCGCCTTGTCAGGATCTCCAGAGCAGCCGACGGGGCGACGGCAGGCGGTGGACCTGTTCGAGGCGGTCGAGGATGGCCGGGAAGCGGCCCTCGTCGCCGGCCTCGACGGCCTCTTCCCACTCGGCCAAGAGCGGGTCGGCGACGAGCTCGTGCTCGCGGCCCAGGATGTGCTTGATGCCTCGCAGGGCCTGCCACTGGATGATCATCACGATGGCCAGGACGTAAAAGACGATGTTGGGACCGGGCAGGAGCGCGATCGGGGCCGTGAACGGGACGGCCAGGCCCTCGCCGACGAGGAGCGCGATGTGGCGGGTCCGGTGGCGCTGCAGGAAGAAGAACAGCTTGGTCCGGACCGATCTCTCGTCGTGGAGACCGGAGTGGAGGACGCGGAGGGGGCCCTCGCCGGGCCGCCCGCCGAGCTCGAAAGCCTGTTCCTGAAGGAGGGTCCGGGGATCGAGTCCGATGACCTTCTTCTTGGCCGCCTCCCAGACCTCCCTGCTCTTCGAGAACCGGGCGGGCAGGGGGCCGAGCGGACCGGCCGTGTAGAAGCGCAGGCGGCCGCGGTGGTCACGGACGAAAAAAAAATCCATGGATCCTCATTCTAACATACGGACCGGGAAGCCCCGGAGTTCTACGGGGCCAAAGCCGTTCCAGGAGCATATCCCGAGCACAGCTGAAGAGAGGCGCCTCCCGGAATCGGGAGAGGGGCCTAGCGCTTCTTGTGCAGGAGATAGAGGAAGAACGGCGCGCCGACGGCGGCCGTGATGACCCCGATGGGGAGCTCGGCGGGAAGGAGCGTCCGGGCGACGAGGTCGCAGTAGACGAGAAAGACGCCGCCGGCCAGGGCGGAGGCGGGGAAGAGGGCCCGGTGGGACGGGCCGATGAGGATGCGGACCCAGTGGGGCACGACCAGGCCGACGAAGCCGATGATCCCGCTCACGGCCACGGACAGGGCCGCGAGCAGGGCCGACATCGCCAGGAACGCCATCCGGACCTTCCGGACCGGGCACCCCAGGGCCTGGGCCGTCTCGTCCCCGAGCGCCAGAAGGTCCATGTCCCGGGCCAGCCAGAGCGACCCCAGGAGGCCCAGGAGGAGCCAGGGGCCCAACGTCGCGGCCTGCCCCCAGTCGGCGAGCTGGAAGCTGCCGAGGAGCCAGAACACAGCCTGGTCGTAGGAATCCGAGCGCATGAAAAGGAAAAAGGACGTCAGGGCCGACGCCAGCGCTCCGGCCGCGATTCCGGTCAGGAGCAGGGTCTCGATCCTGGACCCGCCCCGCCGCAGGGAGAGCGCGTAGACGATGGACACGATGCCCAAGCCGCCCAGGAAGGCCAGCAGGCCGGGTCCGCTGAAGCCGAAGGCGGCGGCCTCGAAGCCCGCGGCCGTGGCGAGGACGGCCCCCAGCGAGGCGCCCGACGAGACCCCGACCACGAAGGGATCGGCCATCGGGTTGCGGAAGTAGCCCTGGAGGATGGCCCCGGAGAGGGCCAGGGCGGCCCCCACGAGGAAGGCCAGGACGGCCCGGGCCAGGCGAAGATCGAAGAAGATGGCGGAGAGGACAGGCTCCGGATCCCGGATGGTGCGGGCTAGGTCGCCGACGGTCGTCCGGACGGGCCCGACCAGGAGCGAGAGAAGGAATCCGGCCAGGCCCAGAACGATGGTTATCGTCCAGAAGAGCGCCCGGCCCCCGCGCCTGTTCAAGGCCGCCTTCCCATGCGCTCGGGATGGAGGAGCGAGGCCATCCGGGCCAGGACCTCGACGAGCCGGGGCCCGAAGCGGCTGGCCGCGTCCTCGTCGATCCTGTGGACCCGGCCGGTCCGGACGGCCCGGACCGCCTCCAGGCCCGGCAGGCGCGAGAGCCTGTCCCGGCCGGCCTCGAAGTCGCGGTCGGACCGGGCCAGGATGAAGATGACGTCGGGGTCGTCCCGGATGATCTTCTCGCGCTTGTAGAGGGCCCATTTCTTGGGCAGCGCCGAGGCGACGTTGACCCCGCCGGCCCGGGCGATGATGTCGTCGACATAGCTCTCCCCGCCGCAGGTCCAGAGGCCCTGTCCGTAGAGGAGGACGAAAACCTTGGGCCTCGATCCGATCCCCCGCAGGGCGGCGTCGACGGACACGATCCCGGCCCGGAGGGAATGGACGAGACCGGCCGCCGCGCTGTCCGCCCTCGTCACCCGGCCGATCTTCTCGACGAGCGGGGCGAGGGCGTCGAGGCCGTCGCCGATGTCGAGGACGAAGACGGGCAGGCCCAGCTTGCCCACGCGCTCGACGAGACGGAGAGGATTTCCGCGGAAGGCGATGACGAGGTCCGGATCGAGCGAACGGATGACCTCGAGATTCGGGTCGACGAGCCCGCCGATCCTCGGCACGGACCGGGCCTCCGGGGGCCAGTCGCAGAAGCGGGTCGCTCCGACCACGCGATCGCCGAGCCCCAGGGCGAACAGGATCTCGGTGACGTTCGGGGCCATGGAGACGATGCGCCCGGGCGGCCGGGCCGGCAGCGGGAACGGCCGGCCGAGGTCGTCCCGGATGGTCTGCGCCGCCGCGGCTCCCCCCATCGTCATGGCCAGGAGAAAACCGGCCATGAGCGGGGACAAGGACCTAAGGTCCATGTCCCCGTGAACGGGCCTGCCCCCGGCGATGCGCGAACGTCTCTCCCTGACCAATACCCGGGCGCGCTTCGGGCCGTTTCTTGGCTCAGGTCGGCTCATCCCGGGCCTCTTTTCGCCGCCAGCGAGACCTCCGGCAGGCCGGTGCGAAGGTTCTCGCGGATGTCGACCTCGGCACCGAAGATGGCCCGGATGTTCGCCGCCGTGACCGTCTCGTCCGGCGTTCCCGCGGCCGCCACGGCCCCGTCCTTGAGGAAGATCAGCCGCTCCGCGTAGGCCGCGGCCAGGTTGATGTTGTGCTCGGCCACGACGACGGCCTTGCCCCTGTCCCGCTGAAGTCCCTCGAGGATGCCGTAGATCTCGGCCTGGTAGGCGATGTCGAGGTGGCTGCTCGGCTCGTCGAGGAGGAGCAGGGGCGCGTCCTGGGCCAGGGCCCGGGCGATGAAGACCCTCTGGCGCTCGCCGCCGCTCAACTGCGACAGCCTCTTCCCCCGCAAGCCCTCGACCTCGGTCAGCCGCATGGCTCCGGTCACGGCGGCCTCGTCCCCGGCGGACGCTTTCTCCAGCCGGCCCTGCCTGGCGAAACGCCCCATGAGGACGATCTCCTCGGCCGAGTACTCGAAGACGGGTTCGGCCAGCTGGGGGACATAGGCCATCATCGCGGCCAGACGCCGCGGCCCCAGGCGGAAGGCGTCCTCGCCGCCGCAGCGGACCACGCCCGCGACGTTGGGGAGCAGGCCCTGGACGGCCTTGATCAGCGTGCTCTTGCCCGAGCCGTTCCGGCCCAGGACGGCGACGAACTCCCCCGGCTCGACGGCGAGCGTGATGCCGCGGATGACGAAGCCCGCGTCATATCCGGCCGAGATGTCCTTGATCTCGAGTATGTCCATGCCGCTTTTCGCCCCTCAGTATACCCGTCCATCTTCGCGAATGCCATGGCCCCCTTTCTGTCCCGCGGTCCGCTTCCCTGTTTAGCTAGGGCCGAGGGGGTCGTCAGAGCGAGCATTGCGGAGATTTGGCCACTGAGCGCAGGGGTGTTCCTGGAGAAGGCCGATCCGGAGAGGGTCAGATCTACTTTTTTTCGAAAAAAGTAGATCTGACCCTCTCCGGGGGGCTTCGCTGCGCCCCCGAGGCCCCCCGGTTTCTTGACTTCGCGGGGCAATGACTCTAAGATGAAAAGCCGTTCTTCTGAGGGATCTAGGACCATGAGCGAGACCTACGACTTCGCCGCGATCGAGTCCAAGTGGCAGAGCGCTTGGGAGGAGAGCCGGGCCTTCGAGGCCGTCGCGGACCCCTCCCGCCCGAAGTTCTACCTGCTCGAGATGTACCCCTATCCGTCCGGCCGCATCCACATGGGCCACGTCCGCAACTATTCGATCGGCGACGTCATCTCCCGCCAGAAGCGCATGGCCGGCGCCGCGGTCCTCCATCCCATCGGCTGGGACGCCCTGGGCATGCCGGCCGAGAACGCCGCCATCAAGCACGGCACCCATCCCCAGACCTGGACCCTCGACAACGTGGCCCACATGCGGCAGCAGCTCAAGCGCCTGGGCATCAGCTACGACTGGGACCGCGAGGTCAACACCTGCCTGCCCGACTACTACAAGTGGAACCAGTGGATCTTCCTGCGCATGCTCGAGCGCGGCCTGGCCTACCGCAAGGACAGCTGGGTCAACTGGTGCGCCCAGTGCCGGACGGTCCTGGCCAACGAGCAGGTCGTCGGCGGCGGCTGCTGGCGCTGCGAAACTCCCGTGACCCAGAAGAAGATGGAGCAGTGGTTCCTCAAGATCACGGACTACGCCGAGGAGCTCCTCTCCGGCCACGCCGGGCTCCGGAAGTGGCCCGAGCACGTCCTCCAGATGCAGAAGAACTGGATCGGGCGGAGCGCGGGCGCGCACGTCCAATTCGCCCTCGACGGGACCTCGCAAACGATCGAGGTCTTCACGACCCGCATCGACACCATCTACGGGGCGACCTTCCTGGTCGTCTCGGCCGAGCACCCGATCGTCCCCGAGCTCGTCGCCGGTCCGAAAGCCAAGGAGCTCGGGGCCTGGGTCGACCGGACGGTCGCCGAGATGCGGCGGCGCCGGGACGTGGGCGAGACGGAGAAGGACGGCGTCGACACCGGCAAGAAGGCGGTCAACCCCTTCACCGGCGAGCGCGTCCCGGTCTGGATCGCCAACTACGTCCTCATGGACTACGGCACGGGCGCCATCATGGGCGTGCCGGCCCACGACGCTCGCGATCTCGATTTCGCCAAGTCTTACGGCATCCCCGTCCGCACCGTCATCGCCCCCCCCGACAGGGCCGGCGGGCGCTTCGACGCCGAACCGGCCGAGGTCTACGAGGAGCCCGGCGTCCTGGTCAATTCGGGCCCCTTCGACGGGCTGGCCTCGGACCGGGCCATGGAGGCCATGGGCAAGCACGCCGAGGACAAGGGTTTCGGCCGCCGCAGCACGGTCTTCCGGCTGCGCGACTGGGGCATCTCGCGCCAGCGCTACTGGGGCACGCCCATCCCCGTCGTCTACTGCGACCGCTGCGGCGTCGTCGGCGTGCCCGACGCGGACCTGCCCGTCGAGCTGCCGTTCGACGTCAAGCTCACGGGCGAGGAGGGCTCGCCGCTCGCGCGCCACGCCAGCTTCGTCGAGACGACCTGCCCCAAGTGCCAGGGGCCGGCCCGCCGCGAGACGGACACCATGGACACCTTCGTCGATTCGTCCTGGTACTTCTTCCGCTACTGCTCGCCGCGCGAGACGGAGCTTCCCTTCCGGCCCGAGGACGCCGAGGCCTGGCTCCCCGTCGACCTCTACATCGGCGGCGTCGAGCACGCCATCCTGCACCTCATCTACGCCCGCTTCTTCACCAAGGTCCTCCGCGATTTCGGGCTGACGGAGGTCTCGGAGCCCTTCCCCCACTACCTGGCCCAGGGCATGGTGACCAAGGACGGTTCGGCCATGTCCAAGTCCCGGGGCAACATCGTCGATCCCGACGAGATCCTGGAGCGCTACGGCGCCGACGCCCTGCGCCTGTTCATCCTGTTCGCCTCGCCCCCCGACAAGGAGTTCGCCTGGGCCGAGGAGGGCCTGGAGGGATGCTACCGCTTCCTCGTCCGGGTCTGGACGATCGTCCACGAGAACCTCGACCTCTTCGCCGCCGGCTCCGCGTCGGCCGGACCCGCCCCCGCCCGAGGGCCGGCCGTGCCGATCGTCCGCAAGACGCACCAGACCATCCGCAAGGTGACCGAGGACATCGGCGTCCGCTTCCACCTCAACACGGCCGTCAGCTCGATCATGGAGCTCTACAACCTGGCCAAGAAGGACCGGGACGAGCTTCGCTCGAGCCCCGAAGGCCGGGCCGCGCTGCGGCTGGCCCTCGAGTCCATCGTCCGCCTGCTCTCTCCATTCGCGCCCCATATCGCCGAAGAGCTCTGGGAAAAGACCGGCCACCGGGGGCTCCTGATGCAGTCGCCCTGGCCCGCCTACGACGCCGGGCTGGCCCGCGAGGAGACGGTCACCGTCGTCGTCCAGGTCGACGGCAAGGTCCGGGACAGGTTCGAAGCCGAGGCCGACTCGCCCGAGGCCGAGCTCGAGGCCGCGGCCCTGGCCCGGCCCAAGATCAGGGCGGCCCTCGGCGGCAAGACGCCGCGGAAGGTCATCTCGGTGAGGAACAAGCTGGTCAGCATCGTGACCTGAGGCCGGCCCGGCCGCGGAGCCAAGCGGACATGACGAGAACGAACGACCGCCCGGAACGCCCCGCCCAGGGCGCCTCCGCGCTCGCCGCCGCCGCCCTCGCCCTCGCCCTGGCGGCCGCCCCGGCGGGCTGCGGCTACCGGCTGCGCGGCACCGGGTCCTCGCTCCCGCCCCACATCAGGACGATGAGCGTGCCCATGTTCAAGAACGCGACGACGCGCTTCGAGCTCGACGTCAAGCTCACCCGGGCCGTGATCAACGAGCTCGTCTCGCGCGGCAAGGTCGCCCTGAGCCCCGACCCGGACTCGGCCGACGCCGTGCTCGAAGGGGAGATCACGAGCTTCCTGGCCAATCCCATCGGCTTCGGCGATTCGAACCAGGCCGACAAGTACAACATCACCGTGACGGCCAGGATCACCCTGAAGGACGGGTCCTCGGCCAAGCCCCTGTTCTCGAACCCGTCGTTCGTCTACCAGCAGGAGTACGACGTCCCGACCGGGTCGAGCTTCGAGTCCGTCCAGACCGAGGCCCTCGACAAGATCGCCGAGAGGTTCGCCCGAAGCCTCGTGGTCAGCATCCTGGAGGGTTTCTAGGATGGGCGGGCCCCCCGGCGGCGGGCTGCGCCGGGAGACGCTCCTCCCCGGCTATTTCTTCTTCGGCGAGGAGGAATTTCTGGCTGAGGAGTTCGTCGAGGAGCTCGCGGCGGCCCTCGCGGACCCGTCCGGGGGCGAGTTCCGCCTCGCCCGCATGGACCTCGACGAGACCAAGTGGCGGGACATCGTGGACACCGCCCGGACCGCGCCCTTCCTGTTCGAGCCCTGGCGGGCGATCGTCGTCCGCGTCCCCGAGCGCAAGACGGGCGGGGACAGGGGCGCGGCGAGGAGAGCGGCGGGCGAGGAAGGGAAGGGAACGAAGTATCTTTCCTCCCTGGACCAGAAGATCCTGCGGGGGTATTTCGCCGATCCGCCGTTGCGGACGGTCGTCGTCGTCCTCCGGGCGGGACGCTATCGGCGGGACGACCCGATCGTTCGGTTCTTCCAGTCCCTGCCGAAAACGGCCCTATCGATCACCGAGATGAAGCGGCTGACCGAGTACCGCCTGATGCAGCGGGCCGACGCGAAGGCTCGTTCCCTGGGCAAGACGCTGACCGAAGGGGCCCGGAAGCGCCTCTTCGAGCTGATCGGCCAGGACCTGCGTCTGATGATGAACGAGGTCGCCAAGCTGGCCGTCTACGTCGGCGACAAAAAGGGGATCGACGAGGCGGACGTCGACCAGGCCACGGCCGGGCAGCGCGCCTACCAGGCCTACGATCTCGACGACGCCCTGGCCGCAGCCGACTTCGCCCGGGGGGCCGCCGTCATCAACGACCTCTTCGCCGAGGGCGAGCGGTCCGAGGTCATCGTCGGGCGCCTGGCCGCTTTCTTCCGCAGTCTCCTGGCCGCCCGGACTTGGCTCGGCGAGAAGAGCCGGACGAGGGACGAGGTCTTTCAGTCCTTCTTTCCCTACATCCCCAAGACCTACGGGGACCTCTACCGGCGGAAATACGAGGACTTCTTCGGGGCCGTCGACGGGCTCCCGTCCGCGGAGCTCAACGCCGTCCTGACCAAACTGAGGGACCTCGACCGGACCCTCAAAACGAAAGGGCCGACCGATGCGGGAGAGAAGATCCTCATCGAGGCGTTCCTGAAG
>OGCK01000117.1_pt1 | contig 14826 bp, 11 predicted proteins | sample 1570051 | NCBI WGS metagenome assembly OGCK01 (sample SAMN06266181, study PRJEB24510) | hot springs metagenome | isolation source: hot spring sediment | place: USA: Zodletone Spring, Oklahoma | collected 2013-12-03 | reverse complement strand
GCAACGGACACACCCTCGACACCACCGCGTGTCCGTCCTACTTCCGGGCGATCGAAGAGGAACGGACACTTTCGGTCCGTGACGCCCATATCGATCCCCGCACCTGCGAATTCTCCGACTCGTATTTCACACCGCTCGGCATCATTAGACGCAAAACCGGGCAGAGACACGGTGATCAGTTCGGGCCGCTCCTCGCGCATGGCGGCAAAGTCGATCCCGAGCTTCGCCAGCTCGGGGACGCCGCCTGCCTGCCCGGCGGGATCGCCTTCACGACCGACAGCTACGTCGTGGACCCCCTCTTCTTCCCCGGGGGCGACATCGGGCGCCTGGCGGTCAACGGGACGGTCAACGACCTGGTCGTGTCCGGGGCCGAGCCGCGCTTCCTGTCGCTCGCCTTCATCCTGGAGGAGGGCCTGGACGCCAAGGTCCTCGACCGGGTCATCCGGTCCATCCGGGGGGCGGCCAAGGCCGCCCGGGTCCGGGTCGTCACCGGCGACACCAAGGTCGTCCGCCGCGGCCAGGGCGACAAGATCTACATCAATACGGCCGGCGTGGGGCGGTCGATAGCCAGGCCGCAGCCGGCCAAGATCAAGCGCGGCGACAAGATCATCCTGACCGGCACGCTCGGCGACCACAGCCTGGCCGTGATGCTGGCCCGGGGGGATTTCGGCCTGCGCTCGAGCGTCCGGAGCGACTGCGCTCCCCTGCTCTTCCTGCTCCCGTTCTGGAAAAAGGGCGCGCTGTGGATGCGCGATGTCACCCGGGGCGGCCTAGCGACGGTTCTTGTCGAGCTGGCCGAGAACTTGCGCTATCCTGTTCTTATCGAAGAAGATAGGATCCCACTGTCGCGCCCGGTGCGGGCGGCCGGCGAGCTCCTCGGGATTGATCCCCTCTACATGGCCTGCGAGGGCAAGGCGGTCGTCGTCGCGCCCGCGGACAAAGCCGAAGAGTTCCTGCGGCGGATGCGGCGCGATCCTCTGGGCCGCCAAGCGGCCGTTATCGGCGAGGTGCAAGACAAGATCGGCCGCCCCGGCGAGCTCCTGCTCAGGACGGGGGTCGGCGGCCTCCGCCTGCTCGAGCCCCTGACCTCCGAGCTCCTCCCCCGCATCTGTTAAGAAAGGGTCAGATCTACTTTTTTTCGAAAAAAGTAGATCTGACCCTCTCTTGTCGACCCGCTTTCGTCAGGCCTTGACGACGTTCTTGCGGCGGCGCTTGACGGCGTTGCGGGTGTCGACGACGAGCGGGGCGTTCCTGACGATCCAGTCGTAATCGTAATCCGAGTGGTCCGTGGCGATGACGACCGCGTCGGACTTCCTGAGCCGGGCCGCCGTCAGCGGCACGGACGCCAGCTCGAGCCCGGGGTACTCGCGGTGTCCCGCGACGCGCGGCACGTAGGGATCGTTGTAGGACGCCTGGGCGCCCCTGTCCCTCAGCAGGCTGATGATCTTCAGGGACGGCGATTCGCGCGAATCGTCGATGTCCTTCTTGTAGGCCAGGCCGAGGACCAGGACCTTGGCCCCCTTGATGGACTTGCCCCGGGCATTGAGCGCTTCGATCGTCTTGTCGATGACGTAATAGGGCATGTAGCGGTTGATCTCGCCGGCCAGCTCGATGAACTTCGTCGAGTAGTCGACCTCCTTGGCCTTCCAGGTCAGGTAGAACGGGTCGATCGGGATGCAGTGCCCGCCGAGGCCCGGCCCGGGGTAGAAGGGCATAAAGCCGAAGGGCTTGGACGAGGCCGCCCGGATGACCTCCCAGACGTCGATGCCCATCCGGTCGAAGATCATCTTCAGCTCGTTGACCAGGGCGATGTTGACCGATCTAAAGATGTTCTCCAAAAGCTTGGTCGACTCGGCCGCCCGGGTCGAGGACACCGGCACGGTCCGGACGACGATCTGGTCGTAAAGCGCCTTGGCCAGCCGGAGGCAGTCCGGGGTCAGGCCGCCGACGACCTTGGGAGTCGTGGCCGTCGAGAAATCCTTGTTGCCGGGGTCCTCCCGCTCCGGCGAGAAGGCCAGGAAGAAATCGCGCCCCGCCTTGAGGCCCCCGGCCTCGAGAATGGGCCGCATCTCCGCGTCGGTCGTGCCCGGGTAAGTCGTGCTCTCGAGGATGACGAGCTGCCCCCGGCGCAGGTTCTCGGCCACGGAAATGGTCGAGTTGAGGACGTAGGACAGGTCGGGACTGCCGTGGCCGTCGAGCGGTGTCGGCACGCAGATGAGGATGGCGTCGACCTCCCGCAGGCCCCGGAAGTCGGCCTTGGCCCGGAACTTCCTGCGAGCCAGGAAGCCCTTGAGCTCGGCCGTCGAGATGTGGCGGATATAGGTCCTGCCTCGGTTGAGCATGTCGACCTTCTTGGCGTCGACGTCGAAGCCTGTGACGTCGAACCCCTTCACCAGGAACGTCTTGACCAGGGGCAGCCCGACATAGCCGAGCCCGATGACGCCGATCCTGGCTCTCTTGGTCTTGATCTTCTCGAGCAGCGCCGCCGCTTCCTTGTTCATGAGATCAGCTCCTCTGCCTGTGCCAGCCGACGGTCTCTCTGAGGCCCTCGAGCAAGGAACCACCAGGCCCGAGATCCATGAGGCGCCGGGCCTTGGAGATATCGGCCTCTGAGCGCAGGATGTCGCCCGGCCGCGGCGGCGCGTAGACCGCTTCGATCGCCGTGCCCAGGACTTCGTTCACGGCGCCCAAGAGCGCGTTGACGGTCGTCCCGGCGCCGCTGGCCACGTTGACGGCCTCGCCCGCGGCGGCCGCCGACGCCGCGGCGGCCAGATTGGCCCGGACGACGTCGCCGACATAGATGAAATCGCGTGACTGTTCGCCGTCGCCGTAGATCGTCGGCCTCTCGCCCCGGAGCATCCTTGTGATGAACAGCGGGATGACCGCCGCGTATTCCGAGGCCGGGTCCTGGCGCGGGCCGAACACGTTGAAATAGCGCAGGGCCACGGTCCTCAGCCCGTAGAGGGCATGGAAGACCTGGCCGTACTTCTCGCCGGCCGACTTGCTGACGCCGTAGGGGGACAGCGGCCTGCCCTCCCGGCCCTCGACCTTCGGCAGGGCCGGGTCGTCGCCATAGACCGCCGACGACGAGGCCATGATGAAAACCCCGACGCCCGCCTCCCGCGCGGCGACAAGCATGTTGAGCGTGCCTCCGACGTTGATAGCGTCGCACCGGACCGGATCGGCGACCGAGCCGACGACCGAGGCCAGAGCCGCCTCGTGGAAGATCATTTCGACGCCCTCCGCGGCCCGGCGGCACGTTTCGAAATCCCTGATGTCGCCTTCGACGAACTCGTGCCTTCCGGCGATCCCGGCCAGGTTCTCCATCTTCCCCGTCGAGAGGTCGTCCAGGACCCGGACCTCGTCGCCCCGCCCGACCAGGGCCTCGGCGATGTGCGAGCCGATGAATCCGGCCCCGCCGGTGATCAAGCATCTCGCCATATGATAGGTTCCTAACCGACTGATTATATTAATGTAATTTAGTCGGCGGATCTAGTAAATAGTGGGATTCTATGGCCGCCGAAGCGATAGAGACAATGGCGCAGGGGCGATGCCCGGAGGAGGGCGTAGGAAGGCCGAAGCGGGCACGGATGGAAAAGGGCTTCCCTTTTCCAGAGCGAGGCCTGGATCCGAGCGGGCTTGGCTCGCCGGGCCAAGCCAGCGACCCGACGGAGCGGCGCGCCCCGAGCCGAGAAGTCCACAGAGCGTAGACGGCCAAAGGATCCCGGCTTTTACAGGAGCCCGAGCTCGCCCAGCCGCCGGAGGACCTTCTGGACGCTCTCGTCCACCGTCTCCTTGTCCGTCTCGAGAACGATCTCGGGGCTGAGCGGCTCCTCGTACGGGTCGGAGATGCCGGTGAACTCCTTGATCTCGCCGCGGATGGCCTTCTGGTACATGCCCTTGACGTCGCGCTCGATACACACCTCGACCGGGCATTTGGCGAACACCTCGACGAAATTGGTGCACTCCTTCCTGGCCCGATCGCGCAACTCCCGATAGGGCGAGATGAACGACACGACAACGCCGACGCCGTTGCGGGACAGGAGCTTGGCCACGAACGTGACCCGTCGGATGTTCTCGCCCCGGTCCTTCTTGGAGAAGCCCAGGTCCCGGGTCAGGTCCTGGCGGACGACGTCGCCGTCGAGCCTCTCGACCCGCCGGCCCTTCTGCTTGAGGATCTCGGCGACCCTGTCGCCGACGGCGGACTTCCCGGAGCACGGCAGCCCGGTGAACCACAGCGTGAAACCTTCATGATCTTCGCACATCGCTTCGTTACCCTTTCCTTTCCCTTATTTTCCCCCTCTTTCCTTCCACATCCCCTTCAGTCATTGAAGGGTTCCTCGAAGGCCATGATGACCCGGGCCACCTCCGGCCGCATGAGCTCGGGCGGCGGGCACTCGCCCTTGACCAGGAGGTCCCGGATCTTGGTCCCGCTGAACTGGATGTGCTCCTCGGGCGGGTGGGGGCAGATCTTCTCGTTGACGACCGAGCCGCAGGTCCGGCAGTAGGAGAAGGACCGGAAGAACATCGGCGTGATGCCCAGGTCGGGGAAGTCGGCGAAGATGTCCTGGGCGGCGAAGGGCGGATAGAACGACCCCACGCCGGCGTGGTCGCGCCCGATGATGATATGGGTGCAGCCGAAGTTCTTGCGGATGATGGCGTGGTGGATGGCCTCCCGAGGCCCGGCGTAGCGCATCTCCATCTGGAGGATGGCCATGGCCGTCCGGTCCTTGATGTAGTAGCGGCGGATGGCCTCCTCATAAGAGGCCAGGATGACCTCGTCCTTGAAGTCGCCCTTCTTCTTCCGCCCGATGACGGGGTTGATGAACAGGCCGTCGACGAAGGTCAGGGCGGCCTTCTGAACGTACTCGTGGCCGAGGTGGGGGGTGTTGCGGGTCTGAAAACCGACGACCGTCCGCCAGCCCTTGGACTCGAACAGGACCCGGGTCTCCCGGGGCGCGAGCTTCCAACGGTCGAACGGGGTGGGCGTCATCTCGAGGAGGTCGACGGGCCCGGCCAGGAAGACCTCCTTCAGCCCCAGGACCTTGGCCACCCCCGGATGGGCGGGATCGCGGGTCCCGAAGACCTTCTCGGCCATCTCGCCCCGGTCGATCCCGTACTTCTCCTCGAGATGGAGGACCGCTACGGGGCTTCCGCCCCCGACCGCGAGCAGCACCTCCCGGCCCTCCTTCAGGCCGTCGGCCGTGGCGCGGTCGACGTCGAGGACGATGGGGATGGTCCAGGCGACGTCCCCCCGCAGCCGGCTCGAAGCCAGGACGCTCCGGAAGTCCGCCTCGCCGAGGAAGCCCTTGAGGGGGCTGTAGACGCCGGTGGCGATGTTCTCGACATCGGACACCAGCTCGGCGTCGATCGTCAGGCGGGGCGCCTTGGCGGTCCGCGCCAGGGCCTCCTCTTTTGTCTTGCCTTCGAGGACCCTGTCGACGAGTTTACCGCCGTGGGGTTGGATCATGGTGCTCTCCTTTGCCCGGGACCGGGAAAAACGGGGGATCGGACGGCCGGACGTGTCAGTCGATGTATCCCAGCGCCTTCAGCCGCGCCTTGACCTTCTCCTCTTCGTCCTTGCTGAACGCCTCGGCGGCCTTGCCCTCCGGCTTGGTCAGGCTCTCCCGGAGGATCTTGGCCGCGTAAGTCGAGACCGAGCGGTACCCGGTCCCCTTGATGAACGCCTCGATCTTCTTGTGGAGCGAGGTGGGTATGCTTATGGTCGTGAACTCTTTGTCCATGCCCGGATTTATATATCAGGCGGGTGTTTTTTTCAACCCCGCGGGACACGCCGCCCGGCACATGTCCGGCTCCCGCCCCCATCGGGAATTCTCCGTGTCGCTGATCACATTCCCCCCGTCCCGGCCCCGAAAACTTGACAAAGGGCCGCTCAAAGTGGGTATAATCCTTTGGAAATGACCGAATTCGAAGACCCCTGGCCTTTCCTCCCCTGAGAATGGAAAAAATAACCCAGCCCCTGGCGAACGAATCCGCCATGTCCGGCGTCCTGGACAAGAACCTGCGCAAGTTGGGCTCACGCCTGGGCGTCAGCCTGGCTCTGCGCGGCGACCAGCTCCTCATCGACGGCCCCCCCGGGCGTACGGCCTTCGCCAAGCACTACTTCGAGAAGCTGGGCGAGCTTAAGGCCCGGGGGCACCAGCTCCGCGAGGAGGACCTCCTCATCGCCCTGGACATGCTCGAGGAGGGCCCCCCGACATGCCTGGACGATTACGCCCCGTCCGAGCCCTTGAACCTGTCCCGCAAGTCCGTCACCCCCAAGAGCCTGAACCAGCAGGCCTATCTCCAGGCCATCAAGACCCGAGACCTCGTCTTCGGCATCGGACCGGCCGGCACGGGCAAGACCTATCTGGCCATGGCCATGGCCCTGTCCTATCTCCAGAACAAGTCCGTCAACCGCATCGTCCTGACCCGCCCGGCCGTCGAGGCCGGGGAGAGGCTCGGCTTTCTACCCGGGGACCTCATCCAGAAGGTCAACCCCTACCTCCGCCCGCTCTACGACGCCCTGTTCGACCTGTCCCAATACGAGCAGGCCAACCGCCTGATCGAGCGCGGGGTCATCGAGATCGCCCCCCTGGCCTTCATGCGCGGCCGGACCCTGAACAGCGCCTTCATCATCCTTGACGAGGCCCAGAACACCACCCGGGAGCAAATGAAGATGATCCTGACCCGGGCCGGCTTCGACTCCAAACTCGTCATCACGGCCGACATCACCCAGATCGACCTGCCCCAGCCGCGCAAGTCCGGCGTTCTCCACGCCATGAAGATCCTGGCCCCTCTCTCAGAGATCGCCTTCGTCCGCTTCAACGACAAGGACGTCGTCCGCCACCCTCTCGTCCAAAAGATCATCAAGGCCTACCAGAAGGCCGAATCCAAGGAGGGTTGAGGACCGATGCCGACGTCCTTCTTCAACAGGATCAAGCTGTTCCGGGCGGCCGAGATCCAGCCCCGGCGCCCGCCTGCCGAGCCGCCGGCCGAAAAGCCCAAGAAAACGCTCCTGCGGCGGATCGTCTCGGAGCCGTGGCCCGGGCTGGTCCTGGCCACGGCGGTCATCGCCATCTTCCTGACGCGCCTGCCCTCAGAGAGCCTGATGACCCTGTCCTTGGGCGAGGTGGCGCCGGCCGACGTCGTGGCCCCCTTCGACCTGACCATCGAAGACGACGCGGCCACGGCCGAGCAGAAAGCCGAGGCGGAGGCCGCGATCCTGCCGGTCTACACCTTCGACGCCAATGTCCTGGCCAACACCGAGGACAAGATCCGCCGTGTCTTCGCCGCGGGACGGGAATGGGTCGCCGGATCCGGGGGATCCGGCCAGTTCGATAAGCTCCAGGAGCTCCTGCTCGACAAGCACGGGCTCGACCTCGAGCCCGCCACCGTCCAGACCCTGGCCCGCCTGGAATTCCCCTCCGACCTCGAGGAAACGCTGATCAGCCTGGTGGCCAAGGCCTTCAGCCAGGGCATCATCGTGTCCAAGAACCTGTTCATCCACGGCGAGGACGAACGGGGCCTCGTCCTCGTCGACATCCGGGGCCGGGAACGACAGGTCCGCGCCGACAGCCTCGTGGACATCGGCGAGAGCGAACGCCGCTTCAACGACGACCTGGACCGGATCGAGATGCCGGTCCGGAGCCGGGCCGCCTTGTCCGATCTGGGCGAGATATTCCTGACCGCCAACGTCACGTACAACAAGATCGAGACGGAACTAAGGAAAGCCCTGGCTAGGGACGCCGTGGCCACCGTCACCTTCACCGTCAAGAAGGACCGGGTCATCGTCCGCCGCGGAGACGAGGTCACGCCCGAGACCCTTCAGATCATGGAGGCCTACAATCAGAGGATCCGGAGGCAGTCGAGCTGGGTCCCCTCGTACGTCGGCCACTTCGTCCTCTACGTCTTCCTTCTCCTGACCCTCTGGTCCTATCTCGGCCGGGCCTTCAAACGGAAACAGACCGGCAAGCTGTTCCACATGACCGCGGTCACTCTCGTCGGCAGCCTCCTTATCTATGAGGTCTTCCTGGCCCTGGCCAGGACCGTCAGCGAATCGGTCACAAACTCCGCCTTCTCCCGCCTCGAAGTGTTCTACTTCGCCCTCCCCTTCCAGATCGGGGTCCTGATCTTCGCCTTCCTCCTGCCCGACCCGGTGACGCTCCTGTTCATCCTTCTCAACAGTTTGACGGCGGGACTGCTCGTCGGGGGCGATTTCTCCGTGACCGTCTTCGCCTTCATCGGGGGGCTGGCCGCGGTCTATGCCGTCAAGCTCTATCGGCGCCGCTACCGGGCGGCGACCCTGCGGGCCGGCTTCATCGTCCTGCCGGCCGTGAACACGCTCGTCATCCTGGCCCTCTACCTCATCCTCAGGCGCGCCGCCATCATCGCCGTCCCCGCCGAGGTGGCCATGGGGATCCTGGGCGGGGCGGCCAGCGCCGTCCTGGCCTTCGTCCTGCTGCCGCTGATTGAGACGCTCTTCGGATTCGTCACCGGCTCCAAGCTCCTGGAGCTGATGAACTCGGAGCTGCCGATCTTCCGCCAGCTCGCGGAGGAGGCGCCCGGCTCCTACCACCATTCCCTCATCGTCGCCTCGCTCGCGGAGAAGGCCGCCGAGGACCTCGGCCTCGACGCCCAGCTGGCCAAGGCCGGGGCCCTCTACCACGACATCGGCAAGATCAAGATGCCCGAGTACTTCATCGAGAACAGGACCGGCGAGTTCGACCTCCACAAGGACCTGACGCCGTCGATGAGCACCCTGGTCATCAAGAACCACGTCAAGGAAGGCGTCGAGCTGGCCCGCAAGCTCAAGCTGCCCAAGCCGCTGCGGGAGATCATCGAACAGCACCACGGCAATTCCCTGGTCCGCTATTTCTATGCCAAAGCCAAGCAGACCTACGACCCCAAGGGCCAGACCGTGGGCGAGCAGTCCTTCCGCTACCCGGGGCCGCCGCCGCAGACGAAGGAGGCCGGACTGGTCATGCTGGCCGACGCCATCGAAGCCGCCTCGCGGAGCCTCAAGGCGCCGACCAAGGACAACCTCAAGCGGGTCATCACCGACATCATCAACGGGACGCTCCAGGACGGCCAACTGGACGCCTGCGACTTCTCCCTGCGGGAGCTCCGCACCGTCGCCTCGGCCTTCCTGACCATCCTCTACGCCATCTATCACCCCCGCATCGAATACCCCGGCTTCAGCTTCGAAGGGCGGCCGAAAAACCAGAAGAAGGACAACGGCAGGGACACGCCAAAGGACAATGATCGCCATCCTGAACCGCCAGAGAAAGAGCCCGATCCGGACCAGGGCGTTTGAGCGCCTGCTCGCGGCGCTCGCCCGGCGTTACCGGCTCGCCGCGCCCGAGGTCAGCCTCTCGTTCGTCGGCGAACGGGCCATGCGCACCCTCAACCGCAAGTTCATGAAGAAGGACAAGCCGACCGACGTCCTCAGCTTCCCCCTGGGCGAGACAGGGCCCGACGGCAAGTTCTACCTGGGCGACATCGTCATCGCCGTGCCGGTCGCCTTCCGGCAGGCCCGGGCCAAGGGCCACGGCCTGGACCGCGAGCTCCGCCTGCTTGCCATCCACGGCTTCCTCCACCTCGTCGGATTCGACCACGGGACCGGCATCGAGGAGGAGGAACGGAAGCTCCACCGGATCCACCTCTGATGGGAGTCGCGGCGCTGACCTGGACCGGCCTGGCCCTGGCCTTCCTGGCCGCCTTCCTGCTTTCGCTCGCCCATGTCGTCCTGGGCGCCTATTCGAAGATCTCGCTCAGCCGCTTCCTCGAGGACCGGAAGAAGGCCGACCGGGCCGATATCCTCAAGAAGCTCGAGGAGACCCGCCTGGCCGTCGAGTTCCTGCGGATCGTCGTCCTCCTGGCCCTGGCCGTCTACGGCTTCGTCATCTTCGACGGGTCACGGGGGGAGCCGCTCTGGCTCTTCCTGGCCGCCCTGGCCGTCTACGCCTTCGGCTTGGAGCTCGTTCCCCGGGTGCTCGTTCTGGCCGCGAAACCTTTCCTCATGAAGACCTTGCTGCCGTCCTTCCCGCTCATCCGCGTCCTGGGGGCCCCCATCCTGGCCGTGTCCCGCCGCCTGCTCGCCCGGGAGGAGCAGCGCGAGGAGCTGGAGGAGGACCGGGAGGCCTCCGAGGAGGAGATCGAGACCTTCATCGACGAGGCCACCGAGGAAGGCATCATCGAGAAGGGCGAGGACGAACTCCTGCGGAGCATCGTCGAGTTCGGCGACACGGTCGTCCGGGAGATCATGACCCCCCGCGGCAACATGGTCTGCCTGCCCAAGGAAGCGACCATCGACAATCTCAAGGACCTCATCATCAAGGAGAAGTACTCGCGCATCCCGGTCTTCAAGGACCGGCTCGACAACATCGAGGGCATCCTCATGGCCAAGGACATCCTCGAGTACGCCGACGAGAAGCAGAAGGACCTGCCGGTCGAGCCGCTCATCCGCCCCGTGGCCTTCGTCCCCGAGTCCATGCCCGTCATCGACCTCCTTCATGAGTTCCAGAAGGTCAAGGTCAAGATGGCCATCGTCGTCGACGAGCACGGCGGCGTCTCCGGCCTGGTGACCATGGAGGACGTCGTCGAGGAGATCGTCGGGGAGATCCAGGACGAGTACGACGCGGAAGAGGACCAGATCGTCGAGAACGCCCCCCTCGACTTCACCGTGTCCGGTGAGACCGAGGTCGAGGAGCTCGAGGAGCTGTTTGACATGGAGCTGGCCGAGGACGATTTCATCACCATGGGCGGGCTCGTCACCCACGACCTGGGACGGCTCCCGCACAAGGGCGAGGCCCTGACTATCAGGGGGCTCCGGGTCGAGGTGCTCGACGTCGACCAGAAGAAGGTCAAGAAGCTCAGGGTCAGGAAAGCCGGCTGATCCGCGGGCGCGCGTGGGCCGAGGGGGAAAAATGCCGAAAGACCTGAAAACGAAGACCGTTGAAGCTGCTCCGGCGAAGCCGGGGGGAAAGGGCCGGAAGGCGGCCGGGCCGAAAGCGAAGACGGCCGCGAAACCCACGGCGAAGAAGCCGGTCCGGACGAAGCCCCCGGCCAAACCGGCCTGCCGGACGGGGTACGTGGCCCTGGTCGGGCGGCCGAACACGGGTAAATCGACCCTCCTCAACGCCCTCATCGGCCAGAAGGTGGCCATCGTCTCCGACAAGCCCCAGACGACCCGGATCAGCATCCTGGGCATCAAGACCACGGAGAGAGGGCAGATCGTCTTCGTCGACAACCCCGGCATCCACCGGCCCCTCCACACGCTTAACAAGCGGATGATGAACTTCGTCTATTCGGCCCTCGAGACATCGGACGCCGTCTGCCTGCTCATCGACGCCACACAGAAGTTCGGACACGGCGACGAGTTCGTCCTGGAGACGCTCGGCCGGGTCAAGACCCCGGTCTTCCTCCTCATCAACAAGGTCGACATCGTCCGCAAGGACAAGGTGCTGCCTATCATCGACCACTACAAGGACCTCTTCCCTTTCCGCGAGATCATCCCCATCTCGGCCCTCAAGGGCGTCAACCTCGACATTTTGGAACGGCTCATCCTGGACCTCCTGCCCGAGGCCCCTAAGCTCTATTCCGACGACGAGATCTCGGACCAGTCGGAGCGCTTCCTGTTCGCCGAGATCGTCCGTGAGAAGGTCCTCAGGTATGTCACCGAGGAGCTGCCCTTCGCAACGGCCGTCTACATCGAATCGATCGAGCGGAAGGAGCAGCCCGACTGGAAGAAGGCCGGGGAGACGCGCCCCGTGACCTACATCCGGGCCTCGATCTTCGTCGAGAGGGACAACCACCGCAAGATCGTCATCGGCCGCCACGGCTCCCTGGTCAAACAGATCGGCATCGAGGCCCGCCAGGAGATCGCCGAATACATCGGCCACAAGGTCTTCCTGGACCTCCAGGTCCGCGTCCGCGAGCGCTGGCGCGATTCCGAGGCCGTCCTCGACCTCATCGAGGGCCAGAAGGCCTAATCCTACTCCACCCGGAGCGAATCGACGGGATTGGCCCGCGCGGCCTTGACGGCTTGGGTGACCACGGCGAGCCCGGCCGCCGCGACGCATACACCCAGGGACAGGGCATAGGTCCCGAGGCCGATGCCCGTGATGAAAAGCATGCCCGTCTTGAGCACTAGCCTCCAGCCGATCGTTATGAGGGTTAGCCCCACGGCGGCGGCAGCGGCGATGGGGACGACGAACTCGCGGCTGAGCGACCAGGTGATGTTCTCGCTGGAGGCCCCGAGGACCTTCCGGATCCCGACCTCTCTCGTCCGCCGCTCGACGGCGAACGTGGTCAGGCCGAGCAGGCCGAGGCCGGAGAAGAGGACGATGGCCAGCCCCAGGCCGTTGAGGAACTGGGCCATCCTCCCCAGCACGTCGAACGTCCTGTCGAAGCGGTCCTCCAGGGTCGAGAACTCGAACGGGAGCCCGTAGGCGAACGATCTCCAGGTCCGTTCGAGACCCGAGCGCATCCGGGAGGGTGTCGTTCCCGCGGAATACTTGGCGAGAAGGTAGCCCAGGTTGGCCTCGTCGATCATCAGCGCCGCCGGGGGGATGGCGAAGCCGATATCGTCGAAGAGGAAGTCCCGGGCCACGCCGACAATCGTCCCGGACCGGTCCCCGACCAGGAGCTCTCGGCCGACGGGGTCCGGCCAGTCGAGCTTGGCCGCGGCGGCCTGGTTGATGACGAAGCCGTCCCGGACGCCCGAATCCCGCGAAAAGCCCTCCCCTGCCAGTATGTCGATCCCCAGGGTCTCGAGGAAACCGTCCCCGACCTCATAAGCGTCGATGGAGACGCTCTCCTCGGGATCGCTCCCCAACGGCCTGGCCGGACGGTTGTCCGACCAGATGAGGGGCAGTCCGGCCGCAGCGCCGACGGAAAGGACCTGCGGGTCCCGGGCGATCTCCGCCCGCAAGGCCTCGATCTTCGGCCGCAGCTCGGCCGGGACGGCCACGGCGGCCACGCGCTCGCGGTCGAATCCGAAATCGGCCCGGAGGAAATTCCGGGTCTGGGACTTCATGACGGCGGCCAAAGCGATGAAGATAACGGCAACGGTGAACTGGAAGGCCACCATGATCCGGCTGCCCCGCCGCTTCTTGCGGCCGGGATGCATGCTCCCCCTGAGGATCGCGACGGGACGGAACGCGGTCAGGCGCAGGGCCGGGAAGACACCCGAGAAGACGCCCGTGAGCACGGCCGCGAAAAACGCGTACTTGAGGGGATAGCCGCCGCTCAGGAGAGGTACGGTGGCGCCCGTCGAGGACACGCCCTCGAGCCCGGCCATGGGGGCCCGCATGTAGTTCGAGATGGCGGGATCGATGATCTCGAAAAGGAGCGCCGCGAGGGGCAGCGCGAAGAGGGCCAGCAGGACCGATTCCCCGATGAGCTGGACGATGATCTGCCCCCTCCTGGCCCCGACGACCTTCCGAAGCCCGATCTCCTTCATCCGATAGAAATGACGGGCCGTGGACAGGTTGATGAAGTTCAGGGAGACGACGAAGAGCAGGAGGGCCCCAAGCACGAACGGGAGCACGACGTAAACCGGCTGGCTCGAGGGCAGGAACGACTCGATGTGGCTCGACTTCAGCCGGAAATCGAGTAAGGGCAAGAGGTAGAGCCTGTGGACCCGCTGCGGGCCGGCCTCGAAATGACGGTCCACAAAGCCTTGGAGCTTGGCCTCGAAGGCCGGCTCGTCGAAACCCTCACGGACAAGGAGAAAGACGGCGGCGAGGTCGGCCTTCCAATCATCGAGATCCCCTCCGAGTTCCCTGAGCACGGCAAAGGGAACGAGGACGTCGAATCGGAAGGAAGACCGCCGGGGCGGGTCGTTGACGACCCCGGCCACCGTCAGGTCGATCGTGTTGTCGAGGGTCAGGGTCTTGCCGATCGGGTCTTCGTCCCCGAAATACTTGGCGGCCGCCGCCTGGGTCAGAACGACGGCCCTGGGGTTGGACCGGAAGCCAACAGCCCCGCCCTGGAGCGCCGGGAAATGGAACATCCTCAGGAACTCGGGGTCGACGAAGAGGATCCGCCTCTCATAGAAGCTCCGATCCCCCCAACGCAAGATCCTTTGCCCGCCGGGAACGGCCCTCGTCCCCGTTTCGATCTCCGGGAATTCATTCTCGAGGGCCGCAAGCAGAGGGGCCGGCGCGGAAACAGTATGACGTTCCGCCTTGTCCTCGGAAGGCTTGACCTGGATGACCCCGTAGATCCGGCTTGCGTTCGGATGGAACCGGTCGGCATTCAGCTTCTCTCCGGCGCTTTGGGTCAGGACCATGAACACGGCCATCCCCAGGGCCATTCCCAGGGCGTTGATCGTGCTGAACGTTTTCTGTCTCCGGAGGCTCCTCAAAGCGGTCATGAGATAGTTTTTGAACATGGCACTTTTTATGATGCAGGTTGCGTGCCACACCCATGAGGCCCCAACAGGGAAGAGCATGGACGCGGATGTCCGTTCTCATGATCGGCCTGTTCATATCCGAACACGGGGATTGACGGACAAGGCCCTCCATGCGATAATCTAGCGCCAACCGGGCGGTGGGTGTAGCTCAACGGTTAGAGCATCGGACTGTGGATCCGAAGGTTGGGGGTTCGATTCCCCTCACTCACCCCACCTTTTCCCCGAGAAATCCCCCATATTAAGGTTTCCTGGAGCTGTCCTGTCCTGCCTGGAGCGTCCAACGACTGGCACAAATTTAGGCACATTTTTTGGGTAAAAAAAAGGCCCCGCCCAGTTGCTATGAACCCTGTCTCTTATACACATCTCCGAGCCCACGAGACCGTACTAGATCTCGTATGCCGTCTTCT